>Ga0326727_10009124_pt1 | contig 24661 bp, 23 predicted proteins | sample MB2enrmetagenome_FD_207643 | JGI IMG/M metagenome (GOLD analysis project Ga0326727, IMG submission 207643) | Lab enriched peat soil microbial communities from McLean, Ithaca, NY, United States - MB29MY | ecosystem: Environmental > Terrestrial > Soil > Wetlands > Peat | place: USA: New York... | reverse complement strand
AAGTGTGCAAATTTGCTCATTTTGCGTCACGACTCAGGCTTAATCTTGCCACATTCCAGGGGGTAGAATTGCCATGCCGCAGCGCCCCATGCGCTGGTTCGTGCTGATAGCAGCGCTCGCGCCCCTGCCGGCCTCAGCTGGCCCGTCCAAGCCCTGCGTCTCCGCCACCGAAGCCACGCAAATGCTCAACAAAGACATCTGCATCAGCGCACATGTCTATGACGTGGTGCAACTTGCGGATGGGACGCGCTTCCTGGATGTGTGCGCGCCGGAGGTTACGGACGAGAAGTGTGCCTTCACTGTAGAGAGCCTCAAGGAGGATCGCGACGAGGTCGGCGAACTCCGCAAATACCGCGACATGGACGTGCAGATTCGCGGCATTGTGCGGCCCATGCATGGCCGGGCGGGGATGGTGCTGAGCCATGCACGGCAGTTTTATGGCGGGCCGCCGAAGTTCAAGCCCAACCCCAGGCTGGCGCCGGGCTTTGACGCCGGCAAGTATCGCCCACCGATCTATGATCCCAATCTGCGGGCGCAGGGTGGAGGGCGGAGTTTCATGAACACGCGGAATCAGGAGAACCGGCCGGCGAAGTAGACGGCGCTCACCATCCCCGCCCAGCGTTTCGCCGCAGTTCCTCGAGCGGATAGCGCGTTCCGCGCCACTCCACGCCGTCTCGCGCCAGCGTAAGAATCGTTGACCGCGCGATGGCAAACAGAAAAATCGCCGTCGCGGGCGCAAAACAAATCGCCAGCCACATCGGCGCCTTATAGGCTCGATACGTCAACGCAATCGACACATAAGTCAGCAAGCCGGCCGCCGTCGCCCAACCACCCATCGCCAATGCCGCCAGCGGCAAAACGATGTGCAGCGCGAGACCAAGAGTCGCCAAAAGAGCCAGCCCGGTTCTAAAGCGCAGCGCGGCGAACGTATTCTTCTCAAGCAAACCCACGATGCTGAGCGGCCCGGTCATCCAGCGAATGCTGGCCAGCCCTTCGCCTACTACCAGCCGTTGCCGATACCCGGCGCGCTTTACCTTCCAGCCAAGGCGCAGGTCCTCCGTCACCTCCATGCGCAGCGCCTCAAAACCGCCCAGCGCCTCGTATACATCGCGCCGCACCAGGTTGAATCCGCCTTGCCCGAAGAAGTCCTTCGCGCGCGGATCGGAGATCTTCCACAGTCGATTGTTCCACTGCGCCAGCGCCAAAATCGCCATCAACACTGCGGTCTCGGCGTTGCCCATGTCCGGCATGGTCAGCTTCAGCACTAAATGATCGGTCTTCTCCGCCAGCGCGAACCCCAGGGCCAGGGCGAGCGCTTGGGGATGAAACGCCACATCTCCATCGGTAAACAGCAGCCATGGCGCCGACGCCCGTTCCGCCCCCATGGAGAGCGCATGCGGCTTGCCCATCCATCCCGCCGGCAGTTCGCGATTGTGAATCACATGCAGCCGGTGCGGGCGGCCGCCAACGGTGGCCTCAGCGGCAATCGCGTCCATCAGCTCCCCGGTGCTATCCGTCGAGCGGTCATCCACGGCGATGATTTCGAGGCGCAGCCCAGTGGAAGCAAGGAGAGAGCGCAGGGTGGCCTGAATCGAATCCTCCTCGTTGCGGGCGGGAACAATCACGGCGAGATCGGGTCCGTCAGCGGATGGGAGCAGCGGCAACGTACTTGCATCGAGGAGGGTCAGGTCGGGCAGCGTTGGAATGCCACGCAGCGCCTCGATCGCCTGCCTGAGCCAGGCAAGCGCCAGAACCCAACTCAGGACGATGATGCCCGGCGCCGCGAGGCTGGATGGGAGCATGCAACCAGTATCGCCGACGGGCTCTCGGAGGAATGTGACGGGCTGCTTGCGTTTTTCCGGGTCTCGCAAACGAAATCTGCGGTACCCCGGTCAGTGGGAGTGAACGGGGTCTTCGAGCGGCGGCGCAAAGCGCGCCCCGGTGCGGAGAACGATGCAGGAGATGACGAGAGAGATCAGCGTTGCGCCCAGACCGATGCGCAGGCTGGAGCGGTCGGCGATGGCGCCGATGATGGTGGGCGAGAAGGTGTCGCCGAAGCAGTGAATGAAGAACAGGTTCAGTGAAACCGCGGTGGCGCGGACGGGTGCGGAGACCGAGTTCACGATGGCTGCGTTGAGCGGTCCGGTGTTGAGGAAGAGAAAGAACTCAGCGGCGAAGAGAGCGGGGATGGCCCCGGCGCGCGGGCCGAAAAAGACCAGCGCTCCGCAGGGCAGGGTGAGCGCGACACTCCAGAACGAGAGCAGGTAGAGCGCGCGATGGTCGGTGCGCAGCCAACGCTGGGCGATCCATCCGCCCGCCAGCGTGCCGGCGATGCCGTCCACCACCGTGATTGCGCCGACCAGCGAACTGGCTTTGGCCATCGACAGGCCAGCGAAGCGCTCAAGGAAGTTGGGCACCCATGCCGAGATGCCGCCCATGGCAAAGGTGAGCATGGCGAGGCCGAAGGTAGCGGTGAGGAAGGCCGGGTTGCGGAAGAGTCCGAGCACGGTGGCGCGGTCGGCGGTTGGCTTCACGTGGTCGCTGGCGCCGCGCTCGGGCTCGCTGCCCAGCCAGCCGTAGAGCACGGCAATTGCCAGGCCGGGAATGGCGCAGATGAAAAACGGCGCGCGCCAGCCCCACAGGCTGCCGAGCTGCCCGCCAGCCACGTATCCCAGGGCCGCGCCTACTGGAATGGCGATGTAAAAGATGGAGAGGATGCGGTTGCGGTCGCGCTCGGGATAGAAGTCGGCCAGCACGGCAGGAGCAAAGATGCCAAAGGTCGCCTCGCCTACACCAACCAGCGCGTGGCGGATGTAGAGGGTCCAGTAGTCGTGGACCCAGGCTGTGGCCAGCGTGGCCAGGCTCCACAGCACCGCGCCGGCGATGATCAGCGGCTTGCGGCGGAAGCGGTCGCCCAGCCAGCCTGTGAGCGGCGCCGCAAACATATAGGTGAGGAAGAGTGCAGTGGTGAGCGCGCCCATCTGCTGCTGGGTGGCATGAAACTCACCCTGGATGAGCGAAACTTCGCCAGGCAGGATGTAGCGGTCGATGTAGTTGAGCAGGTTGAGGCCAATCAGCAGCAGCAGCGTCACCAATGCCGGACTGATGCGTTGAGGGCTGGCTTGGCGCACTTACCAAGCCACCTTTTCGGGCAGGAATTCCGCAAACAGGTCGTCGTAATACGGCTTCAACTGCTTCACGTCGGGCTTGGCGTGGCCCTTGGAATAGAGATCGTACTGATTAAACTTCAAGACCCACTCGAGCATCGCTTTGTCCTGCTCGTTGGTCAGGTGCTCGTAGGCGCCGTGGCGGTGCCAGGGATAGAAGGAATGGAAGCGCAGCATATACAGCGCCTCGATGGGCAGGTAGGGCTTCATCACTTCGGCGATGTAGCCATCGTGGCCGAAGGACATGTGGACGTTCTCGAGGCCGCAGTTGGGCTCGTAGATGCCGTAGTTTGTCTGATATTCGGGCACCTTGCGATCGGGATTGTTGGCGAAGTACTCGTGGAAGACGATGTCGGTCGACCACGCGCAGCCCACCGGGAAGGTATCGCCGACCACGCCCCATTGCGGCTCGCCGTAAAGGCACAGGCACTTGCCCAGATCGTGCAGGAAGCCGGTCAGGACCATCCAGCGGGGATGGCCGTCGCGGCGGATGGCCTCCGAGGTCTGCAGCAGGTGTTCGACCTGAGTCAGGTCGGTGTCCGGGTCGCTGTCGTCGACCAGCGTATTGAGGAAATCCGCAGCCTCCCAGATGGTCTTCATCCCCCTGGTCCGGCCAAAGTACTGCTTTTCTTTGCCGAGTACGTAATCCACCGTCTGTTGCTCGTGGTTGAGCCGGTAGAACTCGGCGACGCCAGGCAGAGCCGCCTTGTCGTAGATGCGGAACTCGGCTTCGGAACGGCCCTCGCGGTAACGGCCGCCAATGAAGTCGTCCCATTGATCCAACTCTGCAAGGGGACCTGGTTCGGCAAGCGGGGTTGGATTCGCGAGGGTCTGGGGAGTGGGGACAGAGGCGCTCATGCGATTCTCCTTCCCGCCGGCGGACGGGCATTCTGGTTACTCGCTTCGGTTGTATCAGAGAATTCCATCCCCAGAGCAATAAAATCCGTTCAAGAGGTCAGGCCTCGGGCCGGGGCCAGCGGGCTTCGACGATGGTCGAGAGGCCGCCTCGTGGCCGGAATTCGCCGCGCACCACGGCCCACGCTGGATCGCAGGCCTTGACCACGTCCTCCAGCACCTGGTTGACGATGTTCTCCTGAAAAATGCCCAGGTTGCGGTAACTGAAAAGGTACTCTTTCAGGGATTTCAGCTCCAGACAGCGCGCGCGGGGCATGTAGCGGATGGTGAGTACGCCAAAGTCGGGCAGGCCGGTTTTGGGGCAGACGGAGGTCAATTCCGGGTCGTCCACCACGATTTCATAGCCGGGAAACTGGTTTTGCCAGGTTTCGATGGCCGGGAAGGCAAAGTCGAGGCCGGCTTTGGCGTGATCGTCGGTATAGCGGGGTTCCAATGCCATCCTCCTATTGTACGAGCCTAGAGAATTGCCGGGCCGGCAGGCGAAAATGGATTATTTCGCTCCCTCAGGGCCTGCCAGTGAGTCCTATATACTGACTCAGGTTCTGCGCATGGCAAAGGAAAGAAAGCAATTGGACCGGCGCTGGCTGTGGCTGGGGTTGGCCGTCGTTTTGACCATCGTGTTCTTCTCCGCGCGGTCGCTCATGCGGGAGCGGCTGCCTGTGCGCGTGGTGCAGGCGGGGCGCCAGGAGCTGGTGAGCACGGTGAGCACCAACGGGCGCGTCGAGCCGGAGGTGAACAAGGAGTTCCACAGCCCCCTTGCGACTACAGTCAAGGCGGTCTATGTGCAACCCGGCGACCAGGTGCCGGCCGGAAAGCTGCTGATGCAACTGGACGACGTGCAAGCGCGGGCGCGAGTGGCCGCAGCCGAGAGCGGCGTGAAATCAGCCCAGGCGGCGTTGGACGCGGCCACCCATAACGGGACACAGGCGGAACAGCAGGCGGCAGCGGCCGATGTGGCGCGCACCCAACTGGATCGCGACCAGGCGCAGCACAATCTCGACGCGTTGATCAAGCTGCAATCCACGGGAGCGGCCTCGGCCAGCGAGGTGGCCGCCGCGCGCCAGCAGTTGGAATCGGCAGAAGCCGCCCTGCATGCATCCGAGCAGACAGCGCACAGCCGCTACTCGCCGGCAGAGGTGGCGCGCGCCCAGGCTGCCCTGGCCGATGCGGAGTCCGGCCTGGCCGCCGCGCGGGAGACTTTGGCGGGGACCTCGATCGTCGCTCCCATCGCGGGAACGGTTTATAGCGTGAATGCCGGCGCGACGGAGTTTGTGGAAGAAGGCAAGCTGCTGATGCAGATGGCCGATCTGCACCATGAGCGGGTCAGGGCCTACCCCGACGAGCCGGAGATCGGCAAGCTGGCCATGGGCCAGAAGATCCAGATCAAATGGGACGCCAAGCCAGGCCAGATCTGGCAAGGGCACATCGTGCGCGTTCCCATCACTGTAATCACGTACGGTACCCGCAATGTGGGTGAAGTCCTGGTGGCGATCGACGATGCCGACGGCCAACTGCTTCCCGACACCAACGTCACTGTCACGGTGACCACTTCGAGCGAGCCGAATGCGCTGAATGTGCCGCGCGAGGCGCTGCATTCCGAAAGCGGCAAATACTATGTTTACCGCGTGGAGGATGACGGGACGCAGTTGAAGAGAACACCGGTAACGATTGGAACATATACCCTGACCCAGGTAGCCATTCTCTCCGGACTCAAGGAGGGCGATTGGGTGGCAACGGGGACAACCAACGGACAGCCTTTGCAGGAGGGCATTCCGATCAAGGTTCTCCGATGAGGGAGCTGGCGGCATTGTTGCTGGCGGCAGCCACGACAATCTTCGCCGCTGGCCAGGCGCCGCAGGCCACTCTGGCGCAGGCCAGCGCGGCGCTGCAGGCGGGCGAGGCGGACAAGGCGCTGGGGCTGATCGATTCCGCGTTGCAGGGTGCGCAGGCAAGCTCGGCGATGGCCGAGGCTTATAACCTCAAGTGCCGGGTGCTGTTCACGCTGGACCGGTTTGACGATGCGGCAAGCGAGTGCCAGCACGCGGTGACGCTGGATGACGGGAACTCCGACTACCACCTGTGGCTTGGGCGCGCTCTGGGTGAGAAGGCGGACCGGGCTTCGTTCGTGAATGCGTATTCGTTGGCCAAGCGGGCGCGGGCAGAGTTTGAGCGGGCGGTCGAGCTCAACCCGCGGAATGCCGAGGCGCTGGCGGACCTGGGCGAGTTTGATTCTTCCGCGCCGGGAGTGGTGGGCGGCGGGCTGGACAAAGCAGAGCGAGTGGCGGGCAAGCTGGACAAGGTGGATCCGGCACGGGCACACGAACTGCGGGGCCGCATCGCGGAGCAGCGCAAGGACTACGACTTGTCCGAGCGGGAGTTCAGGCAGGCCATTGCGGCCAGCCCCCACCCCGCGTTTCAGTGGATGACGCTGGCCAGCTTCCTTCGCCGGCGCGAACGCTGGACGGAGATGGATGCGGCGGTGCATAGCGGGTTGGCCGCGGCAGCCAGAGACAAGCACGCGGCCGTGGCGCTGTTTAACGGAGCTTCAGTGCTGGCCAGGTCCAATCGCGAGACACAGCTGGCCGTGAAGATGCTGGAGGATTATCTGGCCAGCCCCAACAAGACCGAGGAGGCGCCGGCGTTTGTGGCGTATGTGCGGCTGGCGCGGCTGAAGGAGCAACTTGGCGACAAGGAGGCTGCTCAGCAGGACCGGGCCGCCGCCGTTGCGCTTGCTCATGACTACAAGCAACCGCAAAGTCACGGGCATTAGAAGATGGTGAGGAATCTGTACCGGTCGACGCAGCCGGGATGTTTAAGAACGGCGGAACAGCATACTTGAAGATGTATCACAATCCGCGCGGGGGCTGGACGCTTGCGGTCCTGAAATTGACGCTGGCGGCCGTGTGTGTCCCGGCCTCGGCACAGGTTTCGCTGACCACGGTGGTGGATCTTGCCCAACGCAACAGCGATCAGGTCAAGCTGGCCCAGGCGGGTGTGGGCAAGGCTGAGGCCGCGCTCGCGGAAAGCAGGGATGTCCTTGTACCATCGCTGCTCGTCAGTACAGGACTTCCGGTATTTCCAGAGGTCGGCTTCACGGGCACTCCGCCATCGATATGGAACGCCAGGATCGAGTCGTTAGTTTTCAGCGTTTCGCAGAGGCACTACGTCGAAGCGGCTCGCTTCGGCCTGCAGGCAGCTTCGTCCAATTTGAAAGACGCGCGCGAGCAGGTGGCGCTGGATGCCTCAATCGCCTATATCGAGCTCGATACTGTCGATCAGGAACTGGATGCCGCGCGCCATCAGGAAGAATCTTCAAGCCGCCTGGTTCAGATCGAGCAACAGCGGGCCGAAGCCGGTGTCGATGTGTTGAGTGAGCTGTTGCAGGCGCGGCTGACCGCGGCTCAGATCAAACTGAGACGCCTGCATCTGCAAACACGGGCGGAGACCCTGGCCAGGCAGCTGGCAACCCTGACCGGACTGCCGGAAGGATCGATTACTCCTGACCATGCCAGCATTCCCGAGGTGCCGCAGGTGCGCGCCGGCGACGCGCCGCACACAACCGCGGGGATTGGGTCGGCGCAGATGCTGGCTCGCTCAAAGCAACAGGTGGCTAAAGGCGACGAACAGATCAACAACCTGCCGCAACTGAGTTTTGCCGCGCAGTACAATCGCGATACAGGGCTGCTGAACAACGTTAACTCTTACTTCGCGAAGCCACTACCGGCGGACAACTTCCTCTCTGGGATCTCGATCCAGATTCCTATCTTCGACCTGGGTCATCGCGCCAAGGGACGGGAATCGGCAGCTGAAGCCTTGCGCGCCACCGTCGAAGCCGAACAGGCGCAGCGGCAAAACGAGATCCAGATTGCCGCGCTCACGGGCACCCTGCGGGAGCTGGATGCGCTGGAGGAGATTGCGAGCCTGAAACAACAGCTCGCGGACGAGCAGTTGAAGACCGTACTGGCGCAACTGGAGTTGGGGAACGGCCAGAGCGGGCAGCCGGGCGCGCCGCAACAACTATCCCCCAAGGCCGAGGAACTTGCCCGAATCGATGAGCGGCAAAAGTACGAAGAGGCCCTGGAAGCCGGGCTCGATCTGGCCAAGACCCGGCTCAGCCTGCTGCGCGCGCTGGGCCACATGGAAGACTGGCTGCACGAGTTGCATGGAAAGTAGCCGTGAGCGGAAGAGAACGGCCCGGCAATTGTTAAAAATGTTAGAATGGAAGGGATGCCTATGCCCCTGAAGACGCTGTTTCTGAACCCGCCCTCGTTTGAGAATTTTGACGGTGGCGCGAGCTCGCGCTGGCCGGCTACGCGCGAGATTGAGTCCTACTGGTACCCGGTGTGGCTGACTTACCCGGCCGGCCTGCTGGAGGGTTCGCGGCTGCTGGATGCGCCGCCGCACCACGTCTCCGCGCAGGAGACCATTAACATCTGCAAGGACTACGAGTTCCTGGTGCTGTTCACCTCGACGGTAGGCTGGGAAGGCGACCAGCGGCTGGCCGAAGCCATCAAGGCGGCCAATCCGGCGATTCGCATCGCTTTTGTCGGCCCGCCGGTGACCACCGATCCGGATCGCGCCCTGAACGAGTGCGCAGTGCTGGACTTCATCTGCCGCCGCGAGTTCGATTACTCCGTGGTCGAGTTTGCCCAGGGCAAGCCGCTGAACGAGATTCTCGGCATCAGCTACAAAAAGGACGGTAAAATCCTGCACAACCCCGACCGTCCGCAGGTCGAGGATCTGGACGCGATGCCGTGGGCGACGAAGATCTACAAGCGCGATATGGACGTGACGCGCTACAACGTGCCCTTCCTGCTGCATCCGTATATCGCGCTCTACTCCACGCGCGGCTGCCCGGCGCAGTGTACGTTCTGCCTGTGGCCGCAGACGTTGAGCGGGCACGCCTGGCGCAAGCGCTCCACCGACGATGTGGCCGCCGAGCTGGCATGGGCCAAGGAAAACTTCCCCGACGTGAAGGAGTTCTTTTTCGACGACGACACGTTCAACATCCAGAAGGCGCGCACCATCGAGCTGTGCGCGAAGCTGAAGCCGCTGGGCCTGACCTGGAGCTGCACATCGCGCGTCACCACGGACTACGACACGCTGAAGGCGATGAAGGAAGCCGGCTGCCGGCTGCTGATCGTGGGCTTCGAGTCGGGCGATCCACAAATCCTGAAGAACATCAAGAAGGGCGCCACGGTGGAACGCGCGCGCGCCTTTGCCAAGGACTGCCACGACCTGGGCCTGACCATCCATGGCGACTTCATTCTGGGGCTGCCGGGCGAGACCAAGGAATCGATCCAGAACACGATCAAGTTTGCCAAGAGCCTGGACGTCGAAACCATTCAAGTCTCGATCGCGCATGCTTATCCGGGAACGGAGTTCTACGACTACGCCAAGGCCAACGGCTTCATCACCAACGAGCGCATGGAAGACGGCGGCGGGCACCAGATGGCGCATATCGAGTATCCAGGGCTGCCCACCGACTATGTGATGGAGATGGTTCACCGCTTCTACGACGAGTACTATTTCCGGCCCAAGGCGGCCTTCCGCGTGATCTGGAAGGCGATTGTGAACCGCGATGTGCCCCGGCTTTACGTCGAGGCCAAGGCGTTCCTGAAGCTGCGCGCGCAGCGCAACAAAATGGTGAAAGTGGCGCGCAGCCGCCAGGCCGATCCGCCAGCCCCGGTGAGCGCCGGCGCCTAGCCAGGATTGCAAGCGAAAATCGAGGGCGGCGCAACGGCGGCCGCCCTCCTTTTTGTGTCTAACCGCGGAAAGGAATTCAGAAGAGGCCGATGGCTCACGCACGACTCACGTTGCGGCAGTACCTGGTTCTGGCGTCCGTGGCGGTGTGTGCGCCTCTGGGCGACACCTGCCTGTCGCGCGGCATGACGCGAGTCCCTGCCATCTCACTCGAGCACTTAGGCGCACTGGTCGCGGCGGTTTTCACCCCATGGATCGCACTCGGTATTGCACTGCTTATCGGCTTTTTCGCGAGCTATTTAACCGCGCTGTCGTGGGCCGACCTAAGCTATGTGCTGCCGGCCACGGCATTCGGCAATGTGATCGTCGCGCTGCTTTCCCGCTTCTGGCTGCATGAGCCCATCTCCGTCGAGCGCTGGGCCGGCATTGTGCTGATCACTGTAGGCGTGGGGTTTGTCGCGCAAGGACCTTCGCTGACTGAGCGGCCCTCGGCTGCAGCGGCAATGCCATCTGTTGCGGCCAAGGAGGAGCAGGCGTGACGCCGATTCCCTACCCCGCTCCACAAACTGATCCCTGGGTGGCGGCAGCCATGATCGCACTGGTTGTCGTCTGCTCCACCGCGGGTGAGGTGCTGACCGCTGCGGCCATGAAGTCTATCGGCGACATGGGCGCGATTCTTGCCCAATCGGGACTGAAGGGCGCCATTCGCGCGGTTTTGACCTGTCCTCTGTTCTTTGCCGGAGTCAGTTTTCTGGCGCTGGCATTCTTTTCCCTGCTGCTGGCGTTGAATCACTTGAACCTGAGCCTGGTTGCGCCGGCCTCGGCATCGCTGACACTGGTGACCAACGCGATTGCGGCCAAGCTCTTTCTGAAAGAGAATGTGGACCGGCGGCGCTGGACGGCGGCGGTGCTGGTTTGTTTCGGGGTTTATTTGCTGGCGCATTGATCAAGCAGGGACCAGGGATCAGAAACAGTCAGAAGTCATCCAAGCAGGCGCATCAAGCCCTGCGGCTTGAGGTCGCGGTTTAGGAGTTTCCGCGGCTCTCCGATGGCGGAGCAGACGGCTTCGGCAGCCAGGTGGCCCGAACGCGCCGCGCTCTCCATTGTGGAGGGCCAGCCGGTACGAATCCAGTCGCCGGCCAGAAAGCAGTTCGGCCACGGCGATTCGGACCCGGGCCTGGCGGCGTCGATTCCGGGAGGCACGCCGAAGGTGGCGCGCATCTCTTTCACCAGCGCGGCCTTTTCAAGTTTGGCTGATGAGACCGCGGGAAAGAACTCAGCTAACTCGCGGACGGCCTGGGCAATTGCCTGCTCGCGGGTCAACGCGGCAAAGCTCCGGGAGGCGCTCACCACTAACTCAACATAACTTCCCTTCTGCTTGCGCTCTGGCTGCAGACGGCCCTTGTTATAGAGCCAGTGGATCTCGCGGTCGAGCAGGACAGCGTGATCGAGAGCAGTAATCTCGCGATCGAACCACAGATGCACGCTGCAAATCGGCCAGTGTTTATGGAGAGCCAGCTGGGCGGCAAGTGCGTCGGCGCCATCGGTTGGCGGCATGTTCGGAAGCAGTTTCGCCGTGGCCTCAAAAGGCAACGCGAGCACCAAGAATTCCGCCATCATCGGGCCGTTCGCCGTGGCCAGCGTCCATTGTGAAGTCTCTTCATCCCACTCCGCCGATTCCACGCTGGTGTTGAGGTAAATGCGGGAATGGTTCAGCTCAAGAAATCTGTGCGCGGCTGCATAGAGCTCTGTGAGCGGCACGGTGCTCATGCCCATGCGGCCCGCGAGAGCTGAGTTGATGAAGAGTTCGCGGATTACCTTGGCTGCATAAGGCAACGCGATCGAATCGAGATCGGCATTCAGAGCGCTGGCGATGACCAGCCGCCAGAAGCGATCGATAGCGCCCTTCGTCTGCTTGTTCCGAACAAGCCACGCGCCGAGATTCTCGTTGGCGTCGGCCGGAATGGGGCGCATGAGCGCTCGAAAGGCCCGGCCGAGCGCAATCTTGTCGTCAAGCGTAAAGGCGTGCGCAGCAAGCAGGCGCGGCAGTCCATGCAAAGGAGCGGGCAGCCACGAAGGGCCGAGGATCGAACGCCGTCCTCCCGGCTCGATCATCGTCATGTTGCTGGTCCAGTGAATCCGATCCTCCACGCCAATGCGGCGGTAGAAGCCGAGGATATTGGTGCAGCAGGCGAAGATTACATGCTGGCAGTTATCGATAACTTCATTGACACCTGGATGGAGATAGGAACTTGCGCGGCCTCCAAGATAGCCGCGCCGCTCGACCAACTGCACGCGCAGTCCGGCTTCGGCGAGCGCGCAGGCCGCGCTCATGCCGGCCACGCCGCCGCCGATGACGGTGACGGTTCTCCCGGAACCTTGCGGCAATCGACTCAATGACATGCCCCTCAAGCAGATAACCGGACCACGGCCATGCGGACCAGCCCCCCACCCAGGATTGCGAGTTTCTGGGCCGTGGGCACGCTGGCGCGCCGGGAGAAGACATCGTAATCCGCACGGCGAATGCGCCGCAGCAGCGCGTGATAGATGGTTACCAGAACCCAAAGCGCGGGGCGGCTCTCCATGTCGATCAGTGGCAATAACTCTTGTGCCGAATGGTAATACCGCTCCGCCCTCGCCGCCATTTCCTCCAGCAGTGCGCGCTCGTTCGGTGCAGGTGGCGCACCCTTCGCACGGCCCAGCAATTCCTCCAACGCAATGCCGTGGGCCGAGAGGTCCTCCAACGGCAGATAGACGCGGTTTCGTTCCGCATCTTCGGCCACATCGCGCAGGATGTTGGTGAGTTGAAACGCAATGCCCGTCTGCTCGGCGAGCTTCTCCGCGCGCTGATCCTGATAGCCGAATATGCGAATGCAGACCAGCCCTACCACGGAGGCCACCAGATAGCAGTATCGATAGAGATCCGTAAATGTTGCGTAAGTGTCGGGCGCCTCGCTAACGGCGGGCTTCAGGTCCATCGTTGTGCCGGCTACCAGCTCGTCCAGAAGGCTGAGCGGAATGGCGAAGCGCTCGGCGGCATCGCGCACGGCGAGGAAGATCGGGTCGGCTGTGTTTTCACCGCGGCAGGCGCTGTGCCATGCAGCGAGCCAGGCGTCGAGGCGCCGGCGGCGCTCTTCGCGCGGCAGGCTCTCATCGTCGGCCAGGTCGTCAGCCTGGCGCATAAAGGCATAGACGGCGCAGATGGCGTTGCGGCGCGGCGCCGGGAGCGCGACGAAGGCATAGTAGAAGTTCTTCGCTTCGCGTTTGGCGATGGCCCTGCAGGCGGCGTACGCCTTCTCCAGTGTTAATCCGTCCGATGAGATTTCGTGCGTCAAGCCGCCTTCCCTGGAGCGCGCCCGCCGAGGCGCCAAAATGGCAGCAGCTTGCCGCTCACCGCGCGCAGCGCCAGTCCGAGCTTGGTCCTCCTGGAGATGGCTGGCCGCGCGCTCAACACATCGTAGTCCTGCCGTTCGATGGCGCGGAGGATTTCCAGGCCTCCGCGGCTGAAGAGGTCGAGGTCCAGAGCCAGTTCGCGGCTTACCTTGCCGATTAGCTCGAGACCCTGCTCGAAGAGACCGCGCGTGTAATCAACCTCCATGCGCAGGAGCGCGCGAAATGCCGGCGTGGCGATACCCTCCGCGATGGTGCCGTCGCTCACGCTGAAGAACTCCATGTCCTGCTGGGGAAGGTAGACGCGCCCTTTGGCGAAGTCTACGCGGACATCCTGCCAGAAGTTAGCCAACTGCAGCGCCGAACAGGTCGCGTCGGAGAGCCGGAAGTTTTCCTCGTCCGCCTCGCCGCAGGCGTAAAGCACCAGCCTGCCGACGGGATTGGCCGAATACCGGCAATAGCCAAGCACGTCTTCCATGGTGCGATAGCGGGTGACGGTCTGGTCCTGGCGAAAGGCTGTGAGCAGGTCGGCAAAGGGTTCTTTGGGAATGGAGCAGGCGCGGATGGTCTCGGCCAGCGCGACAAAAACGGGATGGCGCGCGCGGCCTTCGTAACATGCATCCAGTTCGCGGCCCCACAGGTCGAGCAGCGCCAGTGCCTGCGCGGTGTTGCCCACCTCGTCGCCCAAATCGTCGGAGACGCGGCAGTAAGCATAGATGGAGTGGAAGTGCGGGCGCAGAGCCTGGGGCAGAAACCACGAAGCGACATGGAAATTCTCGTAGTGCGTTTGGGCCAGATGCCTGCACCATGCAAGGGCTTCGTCCAGCGTTGGGGTTGCATCAGGGATGCGATAGGATGCGGGCAGAGCGGCCCAGCCGGCCGCAATAAGTTGATCCACATCATCCAGGATGGGAGCTTCGTTGTCCAGCGCCTGGTTTTCAGTGGGAATGGCAGGAGGGGTCATAGAAGCGCCTCAGGGCACAATAGCGGTTTTGATTTCGCTGCTGCGGTTCATCAGCTTCTCAAAGACGCGGTTGAGTTCATAGAGATGGGCGTGACCGGTGATGAAGGCTCCCGCCTGGAAGCGTCCGCCGGCAATGAGGTCGAGGGCGCGGCGGCAGATGGCCGGAGTGTGGTGGAAGGTGGCGCGCAGCGTGATGTCGCTGTAGTGGATGCGGTTAGTATCCAGGCTCACGTGCGTGCCCACGGCGCAGCCGCCGAAGAAGTTCACTGTGCCGCCCTTGCGCACCAGTTCCACTGCCTGTTGCCAGGTTTCGGGGATGCCGACGGCCTCGATAGCGATATCCACGCCTCGATTCTTGGGTGTCAGGGCACGTGTTTCGCGGATGGCCTTGCGCACGCTCGTGGTCTGAAGCACGTGGGATGCTCCCAGTTGCCGCGCCGCTTCCACCTGCCCATCGTGCTTGACGATGGCGATTACGCGATGGCCGGCCAGCGCGGCCACATGGAGAATCATCAGCCCCAGCGGGCCGCCGCCGATGATGGCGACGGTGTCTCCGGGACGCGGACGGGAGTCTTCAAAGCCGTGTACCGCGCAGGCCAGCGGTTCGGTCAGCGCTGCATGCTCCAACGGGACATGATCCGGCACGTGGAGGGTATTCTTGGCCACGATGCGGGCGGGAATGCGGATGAACTCGGCATAGGCGCCGTTGTTGAAGAGCAGGTCGTCGCAGAGGTTTTCCTGGCCGCGCTCGCAAAAGTAGCACAGGCCGCAGGGCGCGGAGTTGAGCGCGACAACACGGTCACCGGGAGAAAAACCCGACGCGCCCGCGCCCGCCTCGACGACCGTACCGGCAAGTTCGTGGCCGAAGAGCGCCGGGGGCACAATCATGCGCGCATGGTAACCGCGCCGGAAGACCTTGAGGTCGGTTCCGCAGGTGAGTGCCGCGCCCACCTGGACAATCAACTCGCCAGGAGCGGCCTGGGGGACGGGCACGCTCTCGATGCGGATATCTTCTCTTCCGTGGAGGATTGCGGCCTTCATGGTTGTCGCCATCAAGTCCCTCCTAGAGCGCACCCGCGCCAGGCACAGGCTCGATCATAATCTTCATCGAGTCGGGCTTGGGATGCGAAGCAATCTCGATGGCCGCCACCGACTCTTCGATTGGGAAGCGGTGCGAGATCAGTTGCGTCAAATCGAATCCGTTGCGGTAGCCGCCAAAAACCAGACCGGTTACCTCATCCAGAATCGGGAACGAGGATGAGTATGAACCGAGAAGGGTCTTCTCGTCCATGCAAACCGCACCAGGATCGAAGATTGCCTCGCCGTGCTGGGTCTGGGCAAAGAGCATGACCTTGCCGCCGGGACGCACCGCGTCCATCGCCGTGCGGATCAGGGCATTGCCGCCCACGGCCAGAATCACGGCGTCCGCACCTCGACCCTCCGTCTCCTCAAACACGCGTTCCACTACATTTTCCTTGCCGGCGTCGATCGGATCGCGCAGCCCGTACCTGGCCGCGATGGCATGGCGCTCGGGATAAAGGTCCGAGGTAAGCACGCGGGCTCCGCTGCGGCTCGACAGCACGGCATGCATCAGGCCGATGGGACCCTGGCCGATGACCAGTACCGTGTCGTCGGGGGCGAGATTCAACAGCTTTACGCCCTTCAGGACCGTATTGACCGGTTCGACAAAGGCCGCCTGCTCAAAGGGCACCCCATCGGGAATGCGCACTACGCCGCGGTTGGCGACCACAAAGTCCATCACCCGAATGTACTCCGCAAAACCGCCGCCGGATGGCTCGAAGCCGGCGGTGACGCCGACCTTCTTGTAGAGAGGACACTGCGCCGGCGTTCCCTTGCGGCAGTAGTAGCACTCTCCGCAAGGGACGTGATGGTGGACGACTACGCGCTCGCCGACTTCGTACCGGGTGATGCCCTGGCCTACGGCAACGATGGTCCCGGCCATCTCATGGCCGAAGATGCGGGGCGCAGAATGAGAACCGGTGTGGATTTTCTTAAGGTCGGTGCCGCAGATGCCGCAGGTGGCCACTTTGACAAGCAATTCGCCGGGGCCGATGGCCGGCACCGGGACAGTCTCGACGCGCATGTCGTTGACGCCGCGATAGACGACAGCCCGCATGGTGGCAGGTATCCGGGTCGCGACAAAACTCTCAGGGTTGGTGGTTTGGGTCGCCATTCCGATCCGTGATTGCCCCTTTATTGATGCAGGATTTCGAACAAGGACTCCGCGATGCCCTCGGCAGCCTTCCTGCTATTCTCGCCCATCCGCATCAACGCGGGCCAGTGCCAGGGACGGAGAAGCCCATAAAGGATAAACCGGAGGGCCTGGAACTGACCTCTTGCGGAGATAAAGCGATTGAAATCAGGCAGCTTGTCCTGGAAACCGTCGCTGACGCCTTTAATGCAATAGAACGGTATACCGCGCATGGCGGCGAGGCGGGCGATGGCGGCGGCTTCCATGTCGACCAGCCCAGCGTCATAGGCAGCCGCCAGCCGCCGCTTTTCGGCCTCATTGGCGACGATGGGGCTGGTGACCACCCAGATGTCATCTTTCCAATCGGCAGCGGGCGTCATCTCGCCGGTGCGGGCATCGATCACTCCGCAGACCGAGTAGGCCTGACCGGGCGTCATCACCGCGTGCAGCGCCCCGGCCCACCCCACGGAGACGACGCGATCGATCCGCCCGGATACTTCAGCGGCGGCAAAGGCCCGCGTCGCCGCATCCACGCCCGCTCCGGCGCAGGCCGCGATCCATTCGCCTTGGTCGTCTGGCCATGTTAAGCGCCATAAGTCGATGCTGCCGCGCCTTTCATGCGCCCACTGCTCCTTAGCGTTTTGGAGGAGGAATGGCTTCAATTCACCAGGCATGGCGGCGATGATAGCGGTGCGAGTCAATTTTGTTTGAATCAATCCTCTCTGGCGGAAGCCTGTTTTCTGGCCAGAATGGGCCTCGTCGTTTGCAATTCATTTTGGCGGGCAAGATTCGAATGGCAAATCCGTTCCATGGACCGATAGCACAATTTTGAGTTCGCACACACCTTGTCCCGAACACCGCACTGGTTTGGGTTGATCGAAGAGCGGCAATCGGCTTACCTTCTTCCCATCCATCCAGAACGTGACCAGGCGATACTTACCAGCAGGAACTATGCCGAGGTCAAACCCTCCCTTCTCATCCAGGACGGTTGAAAACAAGACAGTGTTGTTTCGAGGATCCCGCACCTGAACAGTTGTCATATTGAATTGAATCGGTGCTCCAGTCGGATCAAGGAGAGCGCCCGTCAGCTTGACAGAGTTAATCACTGACAAGTTAGTTGAGACTTTCTCGTTCTCGCACGAGCAGTTGCCATTCGGAAGACAAATGAGTTGACCTTGGAGACCAACGGGCAACAAGGATATGACGAGTAATCCGAATATTCGTAAAATTCGTCTCATTCACATCCCTCCAAGCCCCGACGTGCTGTGGCTTTTTGCCTGCGCTCCGAATAAACGATTCTAATTGTCACGGTGCATACCCATGCGCCCGGAACCATTCAATCGCCGCGCGCATCGCCGGGTAAACCGGCACAATCCTGAACCCCAGCTCCTGCTGCGCGTGGGCGCTGGAGGCGTACATCTTCTTGCGGCCCATGCGGACTTCTTCGAGCGTTGCGCGCGGCTCGCGGCCACGGATGCGGCCGGTGATCCACTCCTCGAAAAAGGCGTAAGTGGCGGCGACGGCGAAGGGAATCTTGACCGTGGGCGACGGGATGCCGGTGATGGCCGACATCTTGTCGAGGATCTGCTTGAGGGTCAGGTTTTCGCCGCCCAGGATGTAGCGGCGGCCGGGCTTGCCCACGGTGAGCGCCGCGGCGTGGGTGCGGGCCACCTCGGCGACATCGACCAGGTTAAGGCCGGTATCCATGTAGGCGGGGAATTTGCGGTTGAGAAAGTCGACGAATATGCGGCCGGTGGGCGTGGGCTTGGCGTCGTTGGGGCCGATGGGCGTGGTGGGGTTGAGGATGATGACCTGCTGGCCCTTTTGGGCGGCGGCGATGGCTTCCTGCTCGGCGAGAAACTTGGATCGCTTGTAATGGCCCACCATATCGGCCAGCGAGACAGGCGTGTCTTCGTTGACGACCAGGCCGTCGGTGCGGAAGTGCATGGTGGCCACGCTGGAGGTGTAGACGACGCGCGGTACCTTCGCCTCGCGGGCGAGACGGAGCAACTCGCGGGTGCCCTCGACGTTGGCGCAGTACATGGTATGAGGATCGCGAATCCAGAGGCGGTAGTCGGCGGCGACATGGACGACGGCGTCGCAGCCAGCGAGGGCGGGGGCCAGTGAAACGGGGTCGGCGAGGTCGCCGATGTGGGTGTCGCCGGGAATGCCTTCGAGGTTGGCGAGGTTGCTGGTTTTGCGAACGAGCAGGCGGAGTTGCGCGCCCTCGGCGGCGAGGGCTTTGGCCACGTGGTGGCCGACAAAACCTGTTGCGCCGGTGAGGAATATCCGCATGGTATGACTCTCATTCTAAATGGGGAGGTCACAGGGTCACAGGAACACAGTTTTCCAGGTTTCTGTGAGACGGGCGGGTGGAAGCGATTCAGGTTGACGGGGTTAGAGGCGTCTCCACAGTTTCACAGCCAAAATACGCCGTCTTCTGCCCAGGGGGTGGGGATTAGTTGGGTAGATGTGTTTCTTCCTTCTTATGATTGTGCGCCTTTGAAGGGTAATTATCGGCAATAAGGGCGAGACCCTTTGCGATTCTTTTTGCGTCATGTTTTGCATTCTCTCTCAGATCCCGGAATCGGGACGTCGGACACCTGACAACCGCGTCCGGCGACCGGAGCTCAGGCAAGAGTTCCCTAAATAATGCAGATATGCATTACAATGAAAGGGGTGATCAAATGGCTATCGTCAGCACCACTTCGAGGGGGCAGGTGACTCTCCGGAAGGAGATTCTCCAGCACGTCGGGATCAGACCCGGGGAGAAATTGGAGATCGATCTGTTGCCAGGCGGCGAGTTCCGGGGCCGTGCGGTACGGAAGAAGGGCAGCATCAGCGATTTTGCCGGATGCCTCAAAGGCAAGACGAACGTGAGGCTCACGATTGAAGAAATCAACGAGGCCATTGCCGATGCGGCCGCCGCCGAGGTCATGGAGAGCTTCAATCGATGAACATCATACCGGATACAAACGTGTTGCTCCGAGCAGCGCTTCAGGACGATCCGAGCCAAAGCCCAAAGGCGACACGGCTTCTCGAAGAGTCCGAGCGGGTCATCGTCAGCCGCCACGCGCTCTGCGAGTTCGTTTGGGTTCTTAGCCGCAGCTATAAGCTGCCCCAGGCAGAAATCGCCACCGCGATATCCAAGCTTCTGAAGTCGAAGAACGTGATCGCGGATGAAGTCTCGATCAATGCCGGTCTTCGAGCAATGGAGGCTGGCGCGGACTTCGCCGACGGCGTGATTGCCAACGAAGGCCAGTGGCTGGGCGGGGAGACGTTTGTGTCGTTCGACAAGAAGGCTGTTTCGGCGATTGCGAAGCAGGGGATTCAGGCCACGTTGCTGGCGTGAGTGCTGGGAAGTGCGTACCCAGGGCTGCGCCGCGTTTGCCCTGGGCTAACATCCTTAGCTCCCTCCGGGAGCCGCGACGAGTTGGCGGGGAGCAGTTTCATGCCCCTTGGGTCGGCGAATCGGCGAAGGGCCGCATTGCTGACCTGCTGATTTGCTACTCCAGCGCGTCGGGATGCAGTGCGATTCCCTTTTCGCCGGCGGCTTTGCGCTCGTTGTACTTCTTCACCCAGTCTTCCCAGTGCTTGCCGGCGGCGCGATCTTTGCCGCTGAATTCAAGGCGCGCGATTTCCGCATAACTCACTTTGCGTTTTTCAGGTGCGCTGGGCGTGAAGTACTGGACAAACGACTCGGCCAGCGTGGGGCCGGCGAGGCGGTTGAAGATATAAGCCTCGATGCGCTCGCCCGACTTGAGCGTGAGGGTCACATCGCCGCGATAGTCGAATGCCTTTTCGAGGGCCTGGCGAAGATCCTCATCGCTGGCCAGCGCGGGAACCCAGCCTTCCAGGTTGTGGTGCTCGGCACCGGGAGCCAGTTCCAGTGCCTCAACCTGGGCCATCGAGTATTTCATGACTTCGGCGGTCATGCGTTGGTCTCCTCAAGCGAATGCGCGGGGCGCTCGATTTGGACCAGAGTTGCTGGACCATGCGGTGCGGGCTCGTTGAGGAGCTTGAGCGCGTGTTTATCGGGATAGAGGCTGAAGGTGCCGCGAATCATGCCCCAGAAGCCCTTGAGCGTGCCGAATCCATCCATCACCGCGGAGGGCTCATAGCCGCAACTGACCATGCAGTTGGCGCACTTGGGATTGCCGCTGGCCACGCCGTATTCTTCCCACCTGGTGGTTTCGAGCAATTCCTTGAAGGTCTCGGTGTAGCCGTCCTGGAGCAGGTAGCAGGGGCGCTGCCAGCCGAATATGTTGTAGGCCGGCGAACCCCACGGCGTGCACTCGTATTTGCGGTCGCCCATCAGGAATTCGAGGAACAGAGGCGACATGTTGAACTTCCAGTTTGGCTTGCGATTGGACAGGATGGCGCGGAAGAGGCGGCGCACGCGGGCGCGGCCCAGGAAGCGGTTCTGATCGGGCGCCTTGTCGTAGCTGTAGCCGGGCGAAAGCACGATGCCCTCGACGCCCATGTCCATGACTTCGTCAAAGAAACCGCGCACGCTGTTGGGATCGGTGCCGTCGAAGAAGGTGGCGTTGGTGGTGACGCGGAAGCCGCGCTTGACGGCCTCTTTGATGCCCTCGACGGCGATGTCGTAGCCGCCCTCGCGGCAGACGGAAAAGTCATGATGCTCGCGCTGGCCATCGAGATGGACGGAAAAGGTAAGGTACTTCGACGGGGTGAATTCCGGCAGGCGGCGCTTGAGTTCGAGGGCGTTGGTGCAGAGGTAAATATACTTCTTCCGGGCAACGAGGCCGTTGACGATCTCGACGATCTGGGGATGGAGCAGCGGTTCTCCGCCGGGGATGGATACCATGGGCGCGCCGCATTCTTCGACCGCGGCGAAGCACTCCTCGGGCGTGAGCATTTTCTTGAGAATGTGCGGCGGATACTGCACCTTGCCGCAGCCGGCGCAGGCCAGGTTGCAGCGGAAGAGCGGCTCGAGCATCAGCACCAGCGGATAGCGCTTGTTGCCGCCGAGGCGCTTTTTCAGCACATACGTGGCAACCGTGGCCATCTGGGAGATCGGAATCGCCATCTTTTCAGTTATCCTCCGGCGCCGAATGTGGCGCATTGCTTTAGTACATCTCTTAGCTATTAGCTTTCAGCTCTTAGCCGAAGACCGAATCCAATCAAGGATTCAGGCAGTTCAAGAAACTAGCAACCGGGAGCTAAAAGCTAAGAGCTAATAGCTAAAGGCTAAGAGCTAGTCGTCCGTTCCATGGCCCGCTTGTAGCCGGTGAGGGCAAGCAGCGGGAAGTATTGCCGGTACATGTCGTAGGCCAGGTAAAAGACTCTGGGGAAGCCTGTTCCAGTGTACAAGGCCTGGCGCGCGGAACCGGAGCCGAACGACTCATCCCAACTGCCGTCGGTCCTCTGCCGGGTCAACAGCCAGCGCACGCCCTTGGCGAGGGAGTCGGAGCGGTCGTCTCCGGCGGCCAGCAGACCGAGCAGCGCCCAGGCGGTTTGAGAAGGAGTGCTGGGGCCCACGCCGCGGGTGTTGGGATCGTCGTAGCTGCCGCAGGTTTCGCCCCAGCCGCCGTCGGGATTCTGCACCATGCGGATCCACTCCGCGGCCTGTTGAATCTGCGGCTCGTGGTGGTCGACGCCGATGGCATCGAGGCCGCGCAGCACCAGGAAGGTTCCGTAGATGTAGTTCACGCCCCAGCGGCCAAACCAGCTTCCGTCCGGCTCCTGCTCGGCGAAGATGAACTGGATGGCCTTTTCGACCCGCTTGTCGGCGCGGGTGTAGCCGTAAGTGGCCAACATCTCGAGAATTCTTCCTGTGATGTCGACCGTAGGCGGATCGAGCATGGCGTTGTGATCCGCGAAGGGGATGTACTGGAAGATCATCTTGGTGTTGTCTTTGTCGAAGCTGCCCCAGCCGCCGCTGCGGCACTGCATGGCAAACTCCCACTCGATGGCTCTCTGGATGACCTGGTGCTGATAGCGCTCGCGGGGATTGTCGACCTTGTTCAAGGCCAGCAGGACCTGCGCGGTGTCGTCGGTGTCGGGATAGAACTCGTTGTTGAACTCGAAGTACCAGCCGCCGGGCTCGGTGTTCTTCACCTTGACTGCCCAGTCGCCCTTATGGCGCACTTCCTTTGAGAGCATCCAGTCGGCGGCCTTGATGAGGCGGGGATCGGTGCGCGGGACGCCTGCCTCGCCCAGTGCATAGACGGCCTGGGCCGTATCCCAGACGGGCGAAACCGCCGGCTGCATGCGGAAGGTGGACTGCGGCATGTCCGCCGTGGCGGGCTGCTCGATGCCCAGCTTCTCAAACTCGTCGCGGGCGCGGATGACCTGGGGATCGTCCTCGGAGTAACCCAGGCAGCGAAGCGCCAGAATGGCGTTGAGCATGGCGGGATAGATGGCCCCCAGGCCGTCACTCAATTCCAGCCGCTCCAGCATCCACTTCTCGGCCTGTTTCAAGGCCAGTTTGCGCAGCGGGCGGATGTGAACAGCCTCCATCAGGTGCAGAATGCGGTCGACCAGCAGGAAGAAGTTGCGCCAGGAGAAGATGGCCTTGCGGTCCATGCGCAGGCGGAGCCTGGAGTTGGCGCGGCCGCCCACAAACAACTCGTCGATGCCGTGTTCGGCGGGAATCTTTTTGAACGGCTTCTTGGCGTAAATGATCGCCAGGGGCACAAGGATGGAGCGCGACCAGGAGGAGATTTCGTAGATGTTGAAGTAGAACCAGTTGGGAAAGAGGACGATCTCGGGCGGAATGGCCGGCACCGCGTCGTAGTCGTACTGGCCGAGCGAACAGAGGTACATTTTGGTGAAGGTATTGCATGCCACGACGCCGCCGTGTTCGAGAACCCATGCGCGGCACTTGACCAGGCGGGGATCGTCGGCGGCGATGCCCATGAGCTTGGCCGCGAAGTAGCACTTGACGGAAAGCGAGATGTTGCCGGGACCGCCGGGATAGAGGCTCCAACTGCCATCGTCGTTCTGATAGCGCAGCATTTCGGCAAGAGCGCGCTTGAGCCGGCCAGGATTGCCACTCTCAAGCAGCGTGTGGAGAAAGATGTAATCGGCCTCAAGCATGGAGTCGGCTTCGAGCTCGCCGCACCAGAAGCCATCGGGATGCTGCCGGGAGAGAATGAAGTCACGGGATTGGACGATGGCGGACTCAACATCTGCCAGATCCGCATCCAGCCGCCCAAACCTGGGCGCCGCGGATTGCGTCTTCAATTGCTGTAGACTCATGCGGTTTGAAACGCCTCAGTTCGTCAATGGAAAACCGGCCATGCAGCGGTGCCGGCTAGGTGGTCACGCCCGGCGCACTGCCGATGGCCTGAACAATCTCAGGAGGCAAGCCGAAACGGACATTTTCCGGCATGACCTCAACCTCTTCGACGCGATCGAATCCGTTTTGTCGCAAATAATTAACAACGTCCTCGACCAGCACTTCGGGGGCCGATGCGCCTGCCGTAACTGCAACGGTTGAAACGCCTTGGAGCCAGGACGGGTCGATGGCCTGGGAGTTGTCAATGAGGTAGCCGATGGTGCCCAGGTTGCGCGAGACTTCGACCAGGCGGTTGGAGTTGGAGCTATTGGTGGAACCAACGACGAGCACCAGGCCGGCGTCGTGGGCCACGTTGCGCACGGCTACCTGGCGATTCTCGGTGGCGTAGCAGATGTCCTGCGAATGAGGGCCGGCGATGTGGGGGAATTTAAGTTTCAGGGCGTGGATGATGTCGCGCGCCTCATCGAGGCTCAGGGTGGTCTGGGTGAGATAGGCGACGCGGTTGGGATCGGGCACCTGGAGCGCGGCAACTTCGGCGACGTTCGAGACCACCTGGGTGACGTCGGGCGCCTCGCCCAGCGTGCCCTCGATTTCGTCGTGGTCGCGGTGGCCGATCAGCACCAGCGAGTAGCCCTGCCGGGCAAACTTGACCGCCTCGATGTGGACCTTGGTGACCAGCGGGCAGGTAGCGTCAATGACCTTGAGGCCACGGCCCTTGCTGCGCTCGCGGACGGCGGGAGAGACGCCGTGTGCCGAGTAGATGACGCGCTGGCCGTCGGGCACGTCGTCGATTTCATGAACGAAGATTGCGCCTTTTTCTGCCAATTCATTCACAACATAGCGGTTATGGACGATCTCGCGGCGAACGTAGATGGGGGCGCCAAAGGTTTCAAGGGCGATCTTGACAATGTCGATCGCGCGCACCACGCCGGCGCAAAAGCCGCGCGGCTTGAGCAGCAGCACCCGTTTCTGACTGGGGGAAGTCTCGGCGTGGGTTCCGTTCGAGATGGAATCAACCAGGGTTGTGGTCACATTACCCAGTATAT
>Ga0326727_10009122_pt1 | contig 24664 bp, 19 predicted proteins | sample MB2enrmetagenome_FD_207643 | JGI IMG/M metagenome (GOLD analysis project Ga0326727, IMG submission 207643) | Lab enriched peat soil microbial communities from McLean, Ithaca, NY, United States - MB29MY | ecosystem: Environmental > Terrestrial > Soil > Wetlands > Peat | place: USA: New York... | reverse complement strand
TCGTCCGTTTCTTTCACGGTTTGCCCGCTACACACTGCAACGACTGTTACTGATCCCGGCGCAGCTCGTCTTCGTGATCCTGATCCTTTACCTCGTCATCGATGTGCCCGTCTATCTGACACGAACCCCACCGATGAGTCTCGCCGGGATCGACCAGGGGTTCTACCAGCTCGTGTTCAACCTCTTCACCGGCAATTGGGGCACGTCGAGCTTCGTGCGATTCCTGAACGGAGGAGGAGGGCCGAACCCGGCGGAGCCGATCCCCTGGACCCAGATCTTCGCGTACTACATTCCGACATCGATCCAACTCGCCCTGTTCGCGATCCCAATCGCGGCCGTGCTCGCCTACCCCATCAGCCTTTACGCCGGATGGAGCCGTCGTCCAGGATTTGATGCGCCCGCCCGTCTCGTGACCCTGACCGGCGCGCTGCTCCCGGTCTTCGTCGTGGGAACCCTCGTCCTGAACGCGCTCTTCGCGGGATACCTGGGATACCTCCAGGACGTTCCCTCCCAGGGACTCTTGCCGGCCGACTTCTGGTTCTTCGACCGGGGTGGCTACCCATCTTGGATCCTCTATGGGTTCGCGACCCAGCCCACCGGTCTACCGCTGGTCGACGCAGTGGTCCACCAGGCATGGAACATCGCCTTCATCTCGCTGACCAAGACACTGATCCAGGCGTCGGTGGTCGCGATCGCGTACGTCGCGATCTTCTTCCGGCACGCGCGGTCGATCGCGCGTTCGGTCCGAGAGGAAGTGTACATCGTCGGGGCTCGCTCCCGGGGGATCTCCGAACGCACTCTCCTCTGGCGCCATGCGGCTCGGGCCGTGGCGCCTTCGTTCCTGCTCGTCTTCGCCCTAACGATCCCGGAGTATCTGGGTGTTCAGTTCGCGGTGGAGGTGGCGTTCGCCGACCCCGGCTTCGGGTACCTGATCTTCGCGAGCCTCACCGGCGGCGTTCTGTCCCCGCTTGTACCTCTGGTCTTCTTGATGTCGATCGTGGTCCTGGTCTGGGCCTTCTTGGTCGACCTCCTCGCGCTCCGACTGGACCCTCGGGGGTTGGCAGGTAGATGACCGACGCTTTCGTCCCCCGGTCCAACGGACTGCCGCCGCCATCCCGACCCACCCTTGCGGAGCGATGGGCGCGACGGCCCCCGAGCCTCGGATTCCTCGTGGGCGCCGGGATACTCACCGTCTACCTAGTCGCCGCCCTCAGCGCCCTCGTCGTCTTTCGCAGCTCGCTCGACCAGCTTCCCCGGAACGTGGCGTGGGTACCCCCCTACAATCCGATCGGGCCGTCCGCCGCGCACTTTTTCGGAGTGATGCCGGGCTTCGGCACGGACCTGTTCCGCGCCGTCTGGCAGGCCACGCCGTGGGACCTCGGCATCGTGACGAGCATCCTGGCGATCGACGTCCTCTTGGGCTTCTTCCTCGGAGGGATTGCGGGCCTCGACGAAGGCGGTCTCGTCGATGGGGTTGTCACCTTCGTCGGGGACTCGGTCGCCTCGATCCCGACCTTCATCCTGGCGGTGGTCGTGTTCGCCGGTCTCCTGACCGTGGCGCCGACCTCCGTCGGGCTTCCCGTCTTCGTCGCGGTCTTCGGCATCATCCTCTGGCCGACGATGGCCCGCACCGTTCGGGAGCGGGCGCGCATCATCGCGCACCAGCCGTACATCGAAGCCGCCCGCGCTTCGGGGGCCTCCTTTCCGCGCATTCTGGTCCGCCACGTCCTACCGAACTCGGTGGGGCCGGTGCTGGCCCAGTTGCCGCTCGACGTGGCCCCGATATTCTTCGTGCTCTCCGCGTTTCCCTGGTACTACAACTGCCAATTGCCCGGCGGCCATCCGACCCCGCCGTACTCTCCCTCGGTCAACTACCTCGTCCCGGTCCTGCCGTTCTTCTCGCCGCTGCCCTCGTCCTCGTTCCCGGAGTGGGGGTTCCTCCTCGGGTTCGGCACCTGCGAGGGGTTCAGCTTCCCGGGGGGCTTCGATTATTGGTGGATGTACCTCTTCCCGCTGCTGGCCATCGTTACCCTCGGCGTGGCGATCGGGCTCGTATGCGACGGGATCGAGCGCTGGCGTCAGTTCGACCGTTAGTCGGGTTGGGAAGTTGGGGTGCCGAGTGGAGCCCAGCCGAGCAGACCTGCCGGTCGCGCGGTGCGAGGGGTCACGTCGCCCACTCTCCTCCGGAGTCGAGCAGACTTATCCGTTGCCTCGCCAATGACCCGCCCTCCTCGACGACCGACGTTCACCGGCCCGTCCTGGAGAACCGGCCTTCATGAAGCTCGCCACCACGCCCTTCTCTGCCACGGACTGGAGCCAGGTCCCGATGGTCGAACATCCGGGCGAACGGGGCTCCGCCTTCTGGAGGACCCGGAACGTAGGTCGGGTCCGCATACGCATGGTGGAGTACACGCCCGGCTACATCGCCGACCATTGGTGCAGCCGCGGCCACATCCTCTACGTCATCGAGGGTGAGCTGGAGACGGAGGTGAAGGGAGGTGGACGGTTCCTCTTGCACGCCGGCATGAGCTACGAGGTCTCGGATTCGGAGGAACAGCCGCACCGCTCCTCGACGAGCACGGGCGCCAAACTGTTCATCGTTGACTGATTCCGCTCCCTGACCTCTCTGTGGGACCCAGGGCCACTCTACTCTCCGACCGTGCTCGGGTCGCCGTCCGTCACGTGCCGCGCGTATCGTCCGACCGGCCGGTGGTCGAAATGGACTGGTCGGGATTTGAACCCGAGGCCTCCGGTTTGCAAAACCGGCGATCTTCCGAGCTGATCTACCAGCCCATCCCCCGTCGGAGGGAGCGGGCCCCGTCTTATGCTTTCGGAGGAGCGGCCATGACGGATTCCCAGACCCGGTCGAGCTTCGGGACCGTTGGTCGATGGCGGATTTCGCTCGGCTCGACCCACTCGGCACGGTTGTGCTCCCAGTCGAGGTGGATGTCGGTCCGGTGGACTCGGAATCGGAACGGGTGGACGACGAACACGCGCGCGCCGTCCCGGGCGAGCACCGGGGCACCCTGCGTCAGAAGCTCAAGATCGCCGGCACCGAGGCCGGTCTCCTCGAGGATCTCTCGGAAGGCCTGCTCGAGCGGGGTCGCGGCCTCGAGGAAGCCCGAGACCCCCGCCCAGTGACCCCGGAACGAGCCGACCTTCTCGGAACGTTCGAGGAGGAGGATCCGATTGTCGGCCCGTTCGAGGAACGAGGTGACCACTCCGACCTCCTCGACCCCCTCGATTCGGAACCGCCCCAGGGTCCCGTTCACTTCCACGGTTTCTCCTTCCCGAAGGATGTCGGCGTCAACCCGAGCGACCGTGGGAATCTGCACGACGTGGGCGGACTCGGCCGGGACCCCGTGCAGTAGGACCGCCACAACGCCCGCCGGGAGCGGGTGGTCGGGTGGCCACCAGAGCGAAGGGAGCGCGAGGACCTCCGGAGCCGGTCGCCCCGACCTCCAGAGGAGTGGGTCGTTCACGAGGTGGACCGACCCCTGCGCCAAGCCGCGGTACAGTCCCACCCCGGGTAGCGTCATCGGCCTGGGGATGGCAGACCCGTTCATCGCATTATGGGAGGCGGCGAAGGCGCTCGGTCAACTCGTTCTTCTCGGCGCTCGCCGTCTGGCCATGCGGCTCAGCGTATTCCCGGTCCTCGACGAATACCGATCCGATCCCCCGAAGGACCGCTTGGGGTTGCGTTCTCGCAGAACCAGCCCACGACCGAACCGCCTTAACCGTCCCGTTCTTGGGCCGGACGAGGCGACCTATGCCCGAGATCCTACCCGGAGTCCACCTCGTGGAAGGAGTCGACCCAGCACCGGATTTCACGACCCATGTCTACCTCGTGAAGGACAAGGGCGCGTCGTGGACGCTCATCGACACGGGCCTACCGGGTGCTTCGACCGCGATCCTGGCGTACCTCGCGAAGATCCACGTCGAGCCGACCTCGGTGAAGAAGATCCTGGTCACCCACCTCCACCGGGACCATACCGGCTCGTTGAAGGTGATGCTCGAGAAGACCCACGCACGGTCGTTCGCCCACTGGATCGAGGCGGCGTACATTGCCCTCGACCCGAAGTACGACGGCCCCGGATCCCCTCCGGCGGAACCGGTGATCGTCGATGAGGCGTTCAAGGACGGGGACCCGATCGACGCGGCGGGCGGACTGATCGCCTACCACACCCCGGGTCACACGCCCGGACACTCGTCGTTCTACCAACCCGAGCGCAAGCTGCTCTTCTCGGGCGACCTGTTCTTCGTGGACGGAGACACGGCGTCTCTCACCCCGGCCGAGTTCACCCACCACATCCCCACGGCCAAGATATCCGCCCGTCGGATGGGCCGCCTTTCCGTCGACTCTCTCCTCAGCTACCATGGCGGACCGATCTTGAAGAACGGCGGCGGGGCGGTTCGGGCACTTACCCAGAAGTTGTAGGACCCAAGGGGCGGCGGCCGCTAAGCCGCCGCCCCGCCGCGACGCGCGAGTGGGACTGGCCAGATTTGGACTGGCGTCTCGGAGTCCCGAACCCCGAAGGATGGACCAAGCTACCCCACAGTCCCAGACGCGGTTTTGCCAGCCGCCCCCGCTATTTGAACGTGAGGGCACGAGCAGGGCCGAGCTCGTCCCGCAAGGCTGTTTCACGACCTCTCCCGCCGGCTTTACATCCGAGTCGTCCGATGGAGGGTCCGAGCGGAGATGGCCGGTTCGACTTCTGTCCCCCCGATTCCGGGGCTCGCACCCATGGGCTCGCTCTCTTGGAGCGTGCCGGGTCTCGAGGAGGACCCAACGATGTGCCTGCGGTGCCGGTCCGCGCAGCTCCTCTGCGGCAAGCCGGTTTGTCCGATCCTCGTTAAGTATCGCGCGTTCGAGAAGACCCTCCCGATGCTGAACGGGGTCGACCTCAACGGGACGTCCCCCCCGGCGCTCTTTGTCGGTCGGTTCGGCTACCCGAAAGTGTCGGTCGGCCCGCTCCTGAGCCCCGAGCATGGCTCGACCGAGCTCTTCGACACACCCGAGGAATGGGTCGGTCGGTCGGTCGCCGAGGTCGTCTCGTTCCGGACCGGTCTCGTGCGAGGCACCACACCGATCCGAGTGACGGATGCCGAACGCCCCATCCCAATCCTGGAGGAGCTCCAGCTCCTCGGAATTGCGGGCGAGACGGTGGATAGCGAGGCCCATTTCCGTCGGCCGCCTCGCGGCCACCTTTCGCTCAGCGAATCGACGCCTCCGTTCGGACCGTCGGCACCGATCGAGACGATGCGGCTGGACGTCCGCAGGGTCGACCCACATCTCGACCGTCTCTCCTCGGACGTCCACGCGAACGCGCGGGTCGCAGTAGAGGAGCTCTATCACCGAGGGGTCCGGGTCAGTCGGATCCAGCGAGCGTTCAGCGTCGGGACCCTCGGTCGGCGCGGTCGCCGGCGCCTCGTCCCGACCCGCTGGAGCATCACCGCGGTGGATGACCTTCTCTCCAAGATGAACCTTGAACGGGTCCGCGACCTTCCCGAGCTTTCGGAGATTCTCGTCCACCGATTCACCGCTCTTGACAACCGGTGGGTCATTGCCTTCCTACCCGGCTCGTACCGGTACGAATCGATCGAAGCCTGGTATCCGAACACCTTGTGGAACCCGAACCCGAACCGGATCGTGATGATCGGCGACCACGAGGGGTACCGGGGACGGACGACCTACGCGTCGATCGGAGGGTGCTACTACGCTGCCCGCCTCGCGACGAGCGAGGCATTACTGACCACCGGTCACCAGGCCGGCGTGTTGGTGCTCCGGGAGGTGCACCCGGGAGAGATCCTTCCCCTCGGGGTGTGGAACGTCCGCGAGCATGTCCGGGCCGCCCTCACCCGCCCTCCCGAGAAGGTCGCGTCCCTCGCCGACCTATCGGAGCGGATCCGAGAGACGTTCGCCATCCCGCTTCCCCGCTGGCTTGCGGCCAGCGCGCTCCTCCACGATGCCCGGACCCAGCGTCGGCTCGAGGAGTGGCTTCCTACGGGTTCGTAGGCCGGGCCCGGTCTACGGAAAGCGAGACCCGCAGCGGCCGCAGAACGGCTCTTCCGCACCCCGCGGCGACCCACAGGTCGGGCAGGTCAGCGGCGCTTGGGGACGCCCGCATCCTCGACAGAACGCATCTCCTGTAACCGCCGGGTACCCGCAATCCGGGCACCGCTCCCTACCCGCGGCGGCGTCGGCCGCCTGGCTCGCGTCGGACGCCGGTCCACTGGCGCCGCCCTTCATGGCTCCGGTCGCCGCAGTGGTCGGCGGAGGAAGGCTCTCGAGGGTCCCCCCGAGAGTTCGTCGTCCCTTTAGAGCGAGGCGGAACGCGACGGAGTAATCGCCCCGGTCGAACGCGGCCGACGCCTGACTCCTCAACGCGGTCGCGCCGGCCACCGTGGGGTCTTGCGCCCGGCTCGCAGGGAGCGCGTCGAGCTCTTCGCCGAGCAGTCGGAGCTGGAACTGGGACTCCACGCGGTCCTTCGGGATCGTGGGCCGATCGGCCGTCGAGGAGGCCGAGGCAAGGGCGGCTGCCGCCGGGACTCCCATCGACCCCGACGGCGGGACCGTTCCCGAACCCTTCGAGGGGAGAGGGGTGCCGGTGGTCCTGGTCCCCATCTGTCGAGCGTTCACGAGGGATTCGTGAGCGGATTGGGCGAGCTGGTAGGCACGGTCGTACTGACGGGTGTCGAACGCACCCTGAGCCTCAGCGATCAGCTCCTGGGCCCGGCGCACGTCGAATCCCTGGCCGACCAGGATCCCGATCTCCCGACGGGCCATCGCGATGCGGTTGAACGCTCGGTCCTGATTGAGCTCCGGTTTGTCCTCGAGCTCGCTCAGGAGCTTGGCGCGCTTGCCCTTCAGACGCTTCAGGAGATACAAGAGAAGCGCCACGACGATGACGGCGAGGACCACCACGAAGACGATGGCGATGATCTCCACGCTGTTCAGGTCCGTCATCGGTTGTTCCGTCGTGCCTCTCCTCGGGGAGAGAACCGGACTCTCCAACTAGGGGTCGGTCAGGTATTTAGAACGCGACTAGACCGGAGTTCCGAGCAGATAGGTCGACCGGGCGCCGTCGACCCGCAGCTCCACGTCGGTCCCGAGGGGCGGTCGTCGGTCGAGCACGACGGGCAGGTAGTTCCCCAGCCGAGCGACGGCGCTGCCTCCCGGTCCGTGCTCCAAGACCCGACCCACGGCTCGGGTCCCGATCCAGCCCTCGAGCCGGGCGCGCGAGATCCGATGCCGTAGAGCGGCCAGCGCCCGGGACCGGCGCTTGGCCACCCGGGGAGGGAGCCCGGGAAGCCGAGCAGCGGGCGTACCGGGACGCGCCGAGAACCGGGTTACGTTGACCGTCTCGGGGCCGACCTCCTCGAGTATAGCCTCGGTCGCTCGGAAATCGTCCTCCGTCTCTCCCGGGAAACCGACGATGACGTCCGTAGCAAGGTGCAGGTCCGGCAGGCGTCGACGGGCCGTTTCGACCTGCCGACGGAACAGGTCCGCGCGGTAGCCCCGACGCATCTGGTCGAGCACCTGATCGGAACCGCTCTGGAGCGGCAGGTGAAGGAATCGGTAGGCCGGCCCTTCGGCGAGCGCGTCGAGGTACCGGGCCAGGTACGGTTCCAGGCTCTGGGGGCTCATCATGCCCACCCGGACACGGAAACCCCCGGGGAGCTCCGAGACCGTCCGGAGCAGCTCGGGCAACCGCTCCGGCCCCGGTAGGTCCTCGCCCCACGCGGCCGTGTCGAGACCGGTGAGCCGGATCTCCCGGACCCCCCGGGAGGTTGCCTCGCGGACCCGACGGACCACGGCCGGTATGGCCACGCTCGAGAGGCGACCGCGCGCGAGGCGACTGAAGCAGTAGCTGCAGCCGCTCGTGCACCCCTGGGCGATGATCACTTCCTCGGACAACGCAGGTAGAGGGGGTTCCGACGCGCGGGGGACCACCGGCAACCCCATCACGAAATCCCCCGACCAGGAATCGAGCAAGGCGGGCAGGTGGTCCTGCTCCCCGATGGGGACGAATGTCGTCCGCTCCCGGCCGGGTCCGGTCATGAGGTCGGCTCGCAGGGGGACGAGGCAACCGGTCACGACCACGCGGGGGATGAGGGCCGAGAGGGCCTGCCACCGGCGGACCATCCGTGCCTCGGTCGGGCCGATGACCCCGCAGGTGACCAGGATTCCGACGTCCGCGTCCGCAGGGCTTCGGGCGAGCCCGTGGCCGTGGGACGATAGGTCCCGGGCGATCCCGGCGCCCTCCCCCTGGTTCTGGGAGCAACCGAACGACTCGACGTAGACCCGCACGGACGCCCCGGAGGGCCCGACTCCTAGAAGACCGATAGCTTACCGGTCAGGAGGAGCCGCGGGATCGAGGGGATCTCGTCGAACCACTTCTGTGCCACGGCCTCCGCGTTCGGCTTCACCTGAGCGAGCTTCACACCGTTCGCGGGCAGGATCTGTATCCCGGCGACCTGGGGCTCATCGACCGGCTTTCCAATCTGGGAGAGGATGCGAACGTGGACCTCTCGCACGTCCCCGCCAGCCTCCTTCACGATGTCGTTCGCGATCAGGTTGCCGAGGAGGTTGTAGATCTTTCCAACGTGGTTGACCGGGTTCTTCCCGGCCGACGCCTCGAGGCTCATCGGGCGGCAGGGGGTGATGAGGCCGTTCGCGCGGTTCCCCCGTCCGACGGACCCGTCGTCCCCCGCTTCCATCGAGAGACCGGTGACGGTCAGGTAATAGCGGCCGAGCTCCGGGTCGTCCGCAGTGTTGACGTCGATCGTGACCTTGCGCCGGGTCAACTTCGCGGCCTGGTCCGCGAGCTTGTCGTGGATCTCCTCGCAGGTAGCGGCGTACTCCCGAGCGTCCTTGAGCTCGCTGTCGACGAGCGCCGCGGCGACGGTGAGGTGGATCTCCTCGCCCTGGCGGTATCCCATCACCTTGACGTCCTCTCCGAGGGCATGGAGCTTCTTCTTGAGCTTCAGGGTGAGGAACCGTTCGCTCTCGAGGACGAGCCGCTCCGTGTCCGATAGCGGGGCGAAGCCAACGCCGAAGGAGGTGTCGTTCGAGAGGACCGACTTGTGCTCGAAGACGCCCCTCAGGTCGACCGACCCCTGGCCGATCTTGCAGTCGAACTCGACCTGCTTCTCGACGTCGAGGTGGGCACAGATCGACTGGACGTACTTCTTGGCGGCCTCTACGGCGACGTCCCGGTACGGGAGCTTTTCGCCGTTCACTTCGGTGGTGGCGCGGCCGACCAAGAGGATGTAGATAGGGCTCGTTACTTGGCCCCCGCCGAACTTCGGCTCGGAGCCTCCCCCGACGACCTGGGTCTCGTCGGTGTTGTGGTGCAGGATCTTCCCGAACTCGTCCAAGTAGAGGCGGCAGAGCGCGCGGCTCACCGATTCCGAGACCCCGTCGGCGATGGAGTCGGGGTGTCCGAGACCCTTCCGCTCGACGAGTTCGATCCCTTGCTCTTCGATGTGGACGGTGCGCAGTGGTTCTACCTGGATGTTCCGGTCCATGGAGGCTTCCTTCTGTCGGCGGAGCCGGGGTGGGGTTTAAGGGTTGCGCGACCGGCGGAAAGCCAAACCATCACACGGTCCCGTCAGGGATTGTGCCCGGCGAAAAGACTCTTCGCCATGTGCGTGCCGGCCCGCTCGTACCCCCGGTGACGGTAGTACTCGCGGGTGCCGACCGCGCTCGTCACGTACACGCGAGGGAACCCATCCGTTCGGACGCGCTCCTCCGCGACTTCGAGCAACCTGCCCCCGAAGCCGCGATGCTGGTATTCGTTCGGCCGGGACCCCTCGTGGCCGACGGGGACCTCGGTCCCCACAACCTTCAGCTCCCGGATGACGGGGCCGTCGAGCCCGCCCTCGGTGTCGCTCGACGGAAACCGGAGCCTCAGGAAACCGGCAACGGTGTCCGTCGCGGGGTCTTCGAACGCGAGGAACCGTTCGAGACCCCCCGCGGCCCGGTAGTCGGTTTCGGTGAGCTCGAACGCATCGGGTGGTGGGGTGGCGCGGCGACCCGCCTCCCGGCACCGGAGGCACCGACAATGAGCCCCCTCGCTCCGGAGGCGGTCGAGCGCCTTCTCACGGAGGTTGCTCGCTCGAACGCCGGCAGCGATCAGTCGAGCGGGGATATCCCGTTGGATACGTTGGATCCGGACCCAGGGGGGGAGGCGTCGCTTCATCCGAGCAAGGAGTTCCGCCGCTACCTCGGTGTCGTACGGCAGGTAGCCGCCGGCGCGCCAGTCGTCATAAAGGCGGGTTCCGGGGAGCACCAGCGTAGGGTAGATCTTGAGGAGGTCCGGACGGTAAACCGGCTCGTCCCACAACCGCTCGAAGTCGGCAAGGTCCGAACTCGGGTCCATCCCGGGCAGGCCGAGCATGAGGTGATAGCAGACCTTGAGCCCCCGGTCCCGAGCTTCCCGAGTGGCCTGGGCCACGTCCCCCGCCGAGTGGGCCCGGCCCACCGCTTCGAGGACGTTATCGTGCAGGCACTCGACACCGACCTCGACCCGGGTCACGCCCGCTTCCAAGAGGAACGGGAGGACCTGGCCACCGCACCAGTCCGGGCGTGTCTCCACCGTCAGACCTACGACCCGGTGGAGGGCGGTCTCGTTCTGGGCCTGGGCGTCCGAGAGCGAGGCGGAGCGGGTTCCATTGAGACCGTCGTAGACGCCGCGGAAGACCTCCTCCTGGTACGGTCGGGGACGGGAGGGGAACGTCCCGCCCATCACGATCACCTCGACCTTCGAGGTCGGGTGGCCGATCGCCTCCAACGTCTCGACCCGGTGATGGACGATCGCCCGAGCGTCCCAGTGGAACTGGGCGCCTCGGAGGGCGGACGGCTCCTCTCCCGTGTAGCTCTGGGGGCTCCCGTCGTCGAGACCCCCCGGGCAGTACGTGCACCGTCCGTGCGGGCACCGCGCCGGGGCGGTCATGACCGAAACGACCGCGACCCCGGAGAGCGTGCGAGAGGGCTTGCGACGAACCGAGCCGTCGTACCGGGCCCGTTCCTCGGGAGGAAGGGCCGCGACCCAATCGACGTTCGAGGGCAGGGGGCCGTTCGAGCCCGTCGTCCGTAATCCCGCGAGCTTCGCCCGGTGGATCTCCTCGGGGGTCGGAGCGGCTATCGACCGCGCCACATGCGACTCTCCCCGGTAAGGAGGTAGGGGGCCTTCTGGAGGTCGGCGACCGTCTTCGACCCCGTGAGGAACATGGCGACCTTGAGCTCGTGAACGAGGAACTCGAGCTCCTTGCGGGTGTGGGCGAAGTCGGTGGCGGCTGCCCGCAGCATCCCACCCGCCGTCCCCGCGGCGGTCGCCCCGAGCGCCACCGCGCGAGCGACGTCCAACCCCGAACGCACGCCTCCGCTCGCGATGACCGGGAGGCCGAGAGGAACGAGCTCGAGGACTGAGATCGGGGACGGGATCCCCCAGTCCCAGAACGTCTTTCCGACGCGCGCCTGCCGTTCGTCCCCCTGCTCGACGGCACGATAATGCTCGACCGCGGCGAACGAGGTGCCTCCCGTGCCGCTCACGTCGAACGCCTTCACCGACCGAGCGCGCAGCTCTTCGGCGACCTCCCGCGAGAGGCCCGCACCGGTCTCCTTCACGAGGACGGGAAAGCGCGTCGCCAGCTCTCCGATCCGCTCGAGGCAACCCTTCGCACGCCGGTCACCTTCGGGCTGGACGATCTCCTGGAGGAAATTGAGATGGATCGCGAGGACGTCCGCATGGATCAGGTCCATCGCGGCCTGGACATCATCGGCCCCGACCACCCGGTCGCCGGGCTTCTGGGGAACGATCTGGGGGGCTCCGATGTTGGCGAACTTGAGCGGCACCGCGTACCGGGCCACGCAGGAGTAACTCTCGGGGTACTGGCCCTTCAGGATCGCGGCGCGCTCGCTCCCGACCCCCATCGCGACCCCAACCTCGGCGGCGGCCTGGGCGAGGTTCTCGTTGATCTTGGCCGCGTCCGGAAAACCCCCGGTCATCCCTGTGATGACGATCGGCGCGGCGAGGCGGTGGCCGAGCAGGGTTACGGATGGGTCGACCTCTTCGAAGTCGATCTCCGGGAGCGCGCGATGGAGGAGCTGGACATCGTTCCAGTAGCGGTAGCGGCCGTCAACGTCCTTACCCAGGACGACCCGAACGTGCTCGGCCTTGCGGTGGCTCAGGTCGATACCACTCGATTCGGAGGGGTCAGGAGGATCTCGCACGAGCCCAGCTCCCGTACTCCATTCCGCCCCGGATCGCGCGCGCGACGGCTCCATCCGATAGTCCGCTAATAAGACCTGCGTCCGCGCCGGCGGCCGCGATCGCGAGCATCGCCGTCGCCTTGCCGCGGATCCCGCCGGTCACGTCGGCCGCTCCCGTGGGGGGGCGGAGCGCGGCGACCGTGTCGGGCGTAACCTCCCGAATCACGGTCCGCCGACGTCCGAGAGGACCTTCGAGGATTCCCTCGACGTCGCTGACGAAGACGACCCTCTCGGCTCCGAGGGCGGGCACGAGCGCGAGCGCGATGGTGTCGGCGCTCAGGATCGACGAGCCCCATGCCTCGTCGGGTACCACGTCGCCGAAGGAGACCGGCAGGAACCCCCCGTCCAATGCGGCTTTCACCGGGGTGGGGTCGAGGTGGACCAGCTCACCCGCCCGATTGCGGGCGTGGGTCGCCATTGGGACGGAAGCCGGAGCCCCTCCCCCGTGGACGAGCTCGCGGATGACCGCGAGGTGCAGACGCCGCACCTCAGCGGCGACGATCGCGGCGCCTCGGACCCGTTCGGTCCCCGAGGTCCCCTTCTCCGGGGAAACGGCGAGCCCGAACCGCTTCGCGCCCGGGTGCCCGAACGAGCCGGCGCCGTGGAGGACGACCACCCGACGGTCCCGGACCCCGGCGACCTCGCGCGCCAATCGAGCGAGGACCTTCGGGCGGACCCGCTCGACCTCCCGCTTGCGGGTGATCACGCTCCCCCCGAGCTTGACGATGACGACCGGGGTCGAGCCAAGGGCGGAACGGTCTTCCGACCTGGAGTTAGGCATCACAAAGCCGACAGCGGCGCCCCTTCAAATGGGTTCGGTCGAGCGAAACGGTCCCTCCGTGCGATTTCGACGGCGTTCGACGCCTTCGTCGGGCCTTCCGGAGCTCGCGGTGGCACAAGCTACATATGGCTCGCCTTCCTCGCGCAGCTGCCCGAGGCCCGGGCAGGCTTCGACGGTGTCACCAGCTAACGAAGATCGGCCGGTAGACGCGCCGGAACCCCTCGAAAACAGCCAAGCCTCGAATCCGGCGGTCGCCCCCGTCAGCGACCGCCGCCCGGGCGCGAGCGGCGCGGGAGCGCCAGTGCCGGTCCCCGCCCCGTCCGCGCCCGGGAACCCTCCTCCCTCGGCCGGCGGGATCCTCGACTCGATCTTCTCCGCGAAGAGCGAACTGTTCCGCGGTAGCCGAGAAGTCCTCCGGGACTCCTACGTCCCGAGCCGACTCCCTCACCGAGAGGAGCAGATCCGCCAGGTCGCAGAGATCCTCGCGCCCTCCTTGCGCGGCGACCTTCCGTCGAACCTCCTCATCTACGGTAAGATCGGCACCGGCAAGACCGCGGTCGTCGCGCAGGTGCGGCAGGACCTCCAGCGGCGCACCGAGCTTTCGTCGGGCATCTCGTTCGTCACGCTGAACTGCGGCAATATCGACACGCCGTACAGCCTTCTGCAGACGATCGCCAACAGCTTCGCGAAGAACGAGGCCGACCGGATCCCGACGGGCTGGTCGCTCGACCGCGTCCAGGGCGGGATGCGTCGGTTGATGGACGCGAAGGGCGGCATCCTCCTACTGGTCCTCGACGAGGTCGACCGACTGGTCGCGCGGAGCGGCGACAACATCCTCTACACGTTGAGCCAGATCAACACCGAGCTCGAGAACGCCCGCCTCGCGATCATCGGCATCTCAAACGACCTCAAGTTCACGAACCACCTCGATGCCCGCGTCCGCAGTCGGCTCAACGAGGAGAAGATCCTCTTCCCGCCGTACGACGCGACCCAGCTCCAGGACATCCTGCGCGACCGCGCCCGCGAAGCGTTCCGGGACGGGGTCGTCGACCCGGGGGTCGTCGAGCGGTGCGCGGCCTACGCGGCGCTCGAGAACGGGGACGCCCGTCGCGCGCTCGCCCTACTTCGGCTCGCCGCCGAGATGGCCGAGCGGGACCACGCGAAGCGGATCACCCCCGACCACGTCGTGAAGGCGAAGAACCGGCTCGAGCAGGACATCATCATCGATTGCTGTCGCACCCTCCCGCCCCACTGCAAGGTGCTCCTCTACGCGATCCTCCAGTCGTTCGAGCGCCGGCGCACCGGGGTCCTCACGGGCGAGGTCTACGACAGTTACCGACGGCTCGCCGAACGCCTCGGTCTCCAGCCGCTCCATGCCCGCTCGATCTCGAACTATGTCTCCGAGCTCGAGTCCCTCGGGCTGATCCGCGCGACGATCGTCTCGCGAGGCCGCGGGGGTCGTACTCGGGAGATCATCGTGGACGTCCCGCTCTCGGAAACGATGCCGGCCCTCGAGGAGGACCCGCTCATCGCTCCGGTGGGGCGGCCGAAGCCGCGGGGCCAGATGTTGCTCACGAACTTCGACAACCCCGCGGGCGCCGGGCCGTTCTGAGCCCGCCGGCTGGCACCGCTTCGGCCGCCGACCCTCGATAGCGGAGCGGTCAGCCCCCGACTTCCGGTCCGTTCAGCTCTCGGAGGCCGATGGTTCGGCCGATACGGGGGTTTCGGACGAGACCATCTCCGCGGCACGAGCGGCCCTCCGGGCCTTCTCCTTGCGGAGCTCCCGGAGGTCCTTGTCGACCTCGTTCAGCTCCGAGGTCGCGCGCCGGAGCCGGACCCGGCCGATCCGCTCGAGCGCCTCGATCTCGCGGTCCAGCTGCTCGTCGGTGGCGCGGTAGGGGCTCATGACGAGGTTTCGGTATCGATCTGGGCTTTTTGGAGCTTGGCGGAGAAGTCGACGAACACCGTCTTGATCTCGGTGAACTCCTCGATCGCCACGCTGCCGGCCTCGCGCCCGCCGTTCCCGGTGTTCTTGATGCCACCGAACGGGAGCTGGACCTCCGCCCCGATCGTGGGGGCGTTGATGTACGTGATCCCCGCCTCGAGGTCGTGGATCGCCTGGAACGCCCGGTTCACGTCCCGCGTGTAGATCGACGAGGAGAGCCCATAGTCGACGTCGTTCGCGACCCGAACGGCCTCGTCGTAGTCCTTCACCCGGATCACGGAGAGGACTGGGCCGAAGATCTCCTCCTTCGAGATCCGGGTACCGTGTGTCGTCTCGAAGATCGTCGGCTCGATGAAGAACCCGTGGTCATAGGCCCCCCCGGTGAGCTTCCGCCCGCCGTAGCGAAGCTTGGCCTCCTTCTTCCCGATCTCGATGAACTCGAGGATCTTCCGTTCCTGGTCGGCCGAGGCGACCGGGCCCATCCCGGTCTTCGGGTCGAGCGGGTCACCGACAGGGAATCGGTCCAAGCGGTCGGTGAGCATCTGCAGGAACCGGTCGTAGACCTTCGTGTGGACGATCAGACGGCTGGTCGCGGTGCACCGTTGGCCGGCGGTGCCGAAAGCGCCGAAGAGAACCCCATCCAGCGCGAGCGGGAGGTCGGCGTCGTCCATGAGGATCACCGGGTTCTTTCCGCCGAGCTCGAGGTGGACCATCTTGAGGCCCTGGGCACCCCGTACGTAGACGTCCCGTCCCGCCTCGACCCCGCCGGTGAAGGAGACCGTGCGGATCCGCGGGTCGCCAACGAGCGCGTTCCCGACCACGCTCCCCGACCCGGTCACGTAGTTGAGGACCCCATGGGGAAGGCCCGCCGCCTCGTAGATCTTTACGACCTCTGCCCCGCAACGGGCCGTGTTCGTCGCCGGCTTGAAGACGATAGTGTTACCGGTGATGAGCGCCGCGGCGATCTTCCAGTTCGGGATGGCCGTCGGGAAGTTCCACGGCGTGATGCATGCCACGACGCCCTTCGGCTGCCGGATCGTCATGCAGAACTTCGACCGCAGCTCCGATGGGACCGTCTCGCCGGCGAGGCGCCGACCCTCCCCGGCCATGTACTCGATGAAATCGATCGATTCCTGAACGTCCCCGAGCGCCTCGCTGATCACTTTGCCCATCTCTTGGGTGACGACCCGGCCGAGGGCCGGCTTCGCCGCCCGCATCCGTCGGGCGACCTCGAGTAGGAGCTCGCCCCGGATCGGAGCGGGGGTATCGCGCCACTTCGGGAACGCCTTCGCGGCCGCCGCGACGGCCGAGCTCACATCCTCGGGAGTACCGACGACGAACGAACCGACCTTGTCGCCCGTGGCGGGGTTCACGGTCTCGAACCGCTTCGCGCGGGCCGGGACGACCCACTTTCCGTCAATGAAGTGCCCGAATTCCTCGACCTTGACCGGCATGGCTCCTCAACCGGAGCGGAGGAGGGCGGAGCGGCTAAAAGGGTGGCTACCCGGCGGCCCCGCGGGAATTCCGCATCCGTGGATGAGCTGCCGACCGACGCCTGACTCCTCGGACCCGAGCCCCAGGGAAGGGCAAGCCCCTAAGGCACCGCGTTCGCATGGCGTTCCGAGGTAACGCTCCGTGCCCCGCCAGCGGCTCTTGGACGACTTCACGGGCGGCGCGGGCCCGGTCGCGGAGGAACCGCCGACCGGGCGCCCTCACCCCCCGGCTCTCCCCGGGACTTGGGAGGTTGTCGACGGGTACGTCGTCCACCCGCTCCTGAAGAGCGGGGAGGTCCGGGCCCTTCCCTTTCAGCTGGACATGGCCCGTATCGGGCTCACGGAGGACCTGCTTGTGGTCCTACCCACGGGCCTCGGGAAGACCATCATCGCCGCCCTGCTCGCCGCCGAAGCGCTCCGACGGTCGGACGAGAAGGTTCTCGTTCTGGCACCGACACGGCCGCTGGTTCAGCAACACGCCGACTCGTTTGCGCGTTGGCTCACCCCGCTTCGGTTTGCGCGGTTCACGGGGACGGTGAAACGGCCCATCCGCGAAGGCGGGTGGGAGACCGCCGACGTGGTCTTCGCGACCCCCGAGATCGTCGTGAACGACCTCGCGGCCGATCGCTACGGACTTTCGGAGGTGTCACTGGTCGTGTTCGACGAGGCGCACCATGCCGTGGGGAAGTACGCTTACGTACCCCTCGCCTCTCGATACCGCGCCGACCGGCCCCACGGCGGTCGGGTCCTGGGCCTCACCGCCTCCCCGGGCGGGAAGGACGAGCGGATCGAGGAGGTCGTCGCAAATCTCGGAGTGGGTCGCATCGAGGCCCGGAGCCGGGAGGACGACGGGGTCCGGGAGTTCGTCCAGCCGGTCGAGATCGAATACCGATGGGTCGACCTCCCGCCCGAGGCCCAGCGGATTCGCGGGCTTCTCGAGACCGCCGCCCACGCCACGGCGCGGAAGCTCCAGAAGATGGGGTACCTGCGGAAGAAGCCGATCGGTTCGATCTCGGTGAAAGACCTGATCGCCCTGCGAGCCGAGATCTTCGCCCGTCCGGGGCCGATGGTCCGCCGGTTCGGACCGCTGTTCCATCAGCTGGTCCTGCTCCACCTGCATCATGCCCAGGAACGTCTCGAGACTCAGGGGATCGCCCCGTTCGTGCAGTACCTGGACCGGGTCGCCGGCAAGGAGAAGCCGAGCCGCGGGGACGTCGCCCTCCTGAAGCTGCCGGAGGTCGTCACGGCCCGAAAGGAGGCCGAGGAGTTCCTTCGGTCGTCCCGAGAGTCCTCCCATCCCAAGCTCGACACGCTGGTGGAGCTGGTCCGGGAGACCCTCGCCCGCCCCCGGGATCACCCCCCCCGGATCCTGGTCTTCGCGCAGTACCGGGACACGATCCAGACGATCCAATCGATCCTCGAGCTCCAGGGGTGGACGACGGGCCGGTTCGTCGGTCAGGCGACCCGCGACACCGAGGACAAGGGGATGAACCAGAAGGAGCAGGGGCGCATCCTCACGGGGTTCCGGGAGGGCCGTTTTCCCATCCTAGTGGCGAGCAGTGTCGCCGAGGAAGGGCTGGATGTGCCCGACGTCGACCTGGTGGTCTTCTTCGAATCGGTACCGAGCGAGATCCGGGCGATCCAGCGACGGGGAAGGACCGGCCGCAGCTCGCTGGGTCGGGTCACCGTTCTTCTGACCCGGGAGACCCGGGATGTTCGATACCAGGTCGCCGAAGTGCGCCGGGAGCAGGCAATGCGGCGTATCGTCCGCCGACTTTCGCGCGAAGCGAGGAAGCGGTCATCCGAGGGCGGTGGGGGAGCCCCTCCGGGGAAGTCGCCGGGCGCGGACGGTAGCGTATAAACCTTCGGCCGCCCCATGTGACATTGCCTCTCGGTCATTGAGGCTAAATAAGGACGCCCGGGTTCAACGCCCCAAGTCAATCCATGGACTCGCTTTCCTGGGTAGTCCAGAACTTGGGGCTCGTGACGTTGACGCTCCTCTGCGTCACCCTCACGTTGTATCTCGTCTACTGCATGATCCATCCCGAACGGTTCTAACGAAGGAGGTCGATGTCCTTCGATGTTCAGTCGCTCTGGGATGTTCTCGTAGTTTTGGGCCTCGCACTGGCCATCGCCCCCTGGTTCGGGAGCTACCTCGGCCGGGTCTATATGGACCGACCCGTTTTCGGGGACACATTCTGGAACCCGATCGAATCGGTCGTCTACCGTCTCCTCGGGACCTCTCCGCGACACCAGATGCGAGTTCGCGAGTACATGCTCGCGCTCCTGCTCGTGAACGGTGGGATGCTGGCCTTCCTGTTCTTCTGGTTCTTCTTCCAGGCGCAGGCCCCGCTCAACCCCCTCGGGATCCCGAACATGGGGTGGGACCTCGCATTCCACTCCGCGTCTAGCTTCACGACCAACACCAACTTCACCCATTTCACAAACGAGTCTCAGGTGAGCCTCGGCTCCCTGACGGTGGCGTGGCCGCTCGCCCTCTTCCTCTCTCCCGCGACGGGCCTCTCCGTCCTCGCCGCGATGGTGCGCGGATTCGTCCGCAAGGACGGGACGATTGGGAACTTCTACGTCGATATGACACGGTCGGTGACCCGCCTCCTCCTGCCGCTGGCGGTAGTCGGCGCCCTGGTGTTCGTGCTCCTGGGCGTGCCCCAGACGTTCACCGGGTTCGTCTATGCCCATCCGCTCACCGGGGGCACCCAGACGATCTACCTGGGTCCCGTGGCGAGCTACCAGTCGATCTCCCTGCTCGGCTCCAATGGGGGCGGGTTCTACTCCGCGAACATGGCCTCCCCTATCGCGAACCCATCCGCGCTCTCCAACCTCTGGGGGATCGGTCTCATGCTGGTCTTCCCGTTCTCGGCTCCGTTCGCGTTCGGCGAGATCGTCCGGCGGAAGAACGAGGCGTGGCCGTACGTCGGGACGATTGTGATTGTCCTCGCGGTCGCGCTCGCTCTGTTCATCGTGTTCCAAGCGGCGACCAATCCGGCGCTCTCTTCGGTCGCCGGCCTCGGGGCCCAGACGAGCGGGTATCCCGTGGGGGTCGATACCCGCCTCAGCCTCCCTGAGGTCTCAACCTTCCAGGTCGTGAGCGTGTATTCCAACGTGGGCGCGAATAGCCTTCAGATCGGCTCAATATCGCCCATCGCGCAGCTCGACCTGCTCTTCGGGATGTTCACGCAGAGCACCCCGGGCGGAGTCGGCACCGGGTTCGCGATGCTGTTGCTGTTCGCGATCCTCGGTATCTTCGTCGCGGGGCTGATGGTCGGAAGAACTCCGGAGTACCTGGGAAAGAAGATCAAGACCTCCCACGTGAAGTGGGCGGCCATGGCCCTCATCATTCACCCAGCGACCATCCTGCTACCGTTCGTCGTCGCCGTCGCCGGGAATTTTGTGATGGTAGACGGCTCCACCATCGGCGCCACTTCTCACAACTTCACCTCGGTCCTGTACGAGTTCACCTCCGAATCCGCGAACAATGGAAGCGCCCTTTCCACCGGTGCGTTCAACGACCAGACGCTCTTCTTTAACGTCGCCGGAGCGCTCGTCATGCTCGTCGGTCGTTTCGTCCCAATCCTGGCGATGCTCATGGTCGCAGACCTGTTCGCGAGCCAAGAAGCGTTGCCCGCGAGCGCGGGCACCCTAAAGACCGCCAGCGGGACGTTCACGATCTACCTCACTCTGTTTCTGATCATCGTCACGGCGCTCCTCTTCCTCCCCGTGATGGCGATGGGGCCGTTGGCCCAGATCTTCGGAGGGATGTAGCGTGGCGTCCGAGCTCACCATGGAACCGGGGGCCCACGTCTCGGTCCGCAAGGTCCCGCACATGTCCTGGCGCCGTGTCCTCGCGTCCTCGTTCCGGGGCTTCGACCCTCGCCGGGAAATCCACAACCCGATGATGTTCTGTGTCTACCTTCTGTTCCTATTCCTGATCGTGCTCACTATCGTGCCGCGGGGGTTCCCCGACATCGCTCGCACCTACAATCCCGACTACTACCTCGCCGTCACGATCATCCTGTTCCTCACCCTGTGGTTCGCGAACCTTTCGGATGCGCTCGCGGAGGCCCAGGGGAAAGCCCAGGCCGATAGCCTCCGCGAGATCCAGAGCGGGATCCAAGCGCGTCAGTTCCGACCGGACGGCAGCCTCGTCTGGGTAGCCTCCGACGTCCTTCGGGTGGGGGACACCGTCGAAGTTCGTCCCGGCGAGCCGATCCCGATCGATGGTGATGTGATCCACGGGGCGGCACTGATCGACGAGTCAATGATGACCGGGGAGTCCGAGGCGGTCACCCGGGAGAGCGGCGGGGACAAGACGAGCGTTCTGGGCGGGACCCGGGTTCTCCAGGGGACCATACGGGTCCGAGTCACGACGGAGAAGGGCGAGTCATTCCTCGACCGCATGATCCGTCTCGTCGAAGGTCAGGGACGGGACCGGACCCCGAACGAGCTCGCTCTCGGCGTGCTGCTCTACGCGTTCACAATCTCGCTGTTCACCGTGGTCGTGACGTTCATCTTCCTCGCGGACTTCACGGCGATCATCTACATCGATATCGCGACGATTGTCGCACTGTTCGTCTGCCTGATGCCGACGACGATAGGGGCGCTCCTTCCCGCGATCGGGATCTCGGGAGTCAACCGAGTCGCCCGAGCGAACGTCATCGCGAAGTCCGGAAAAGCCGTCGAGGCCGCCGGCGACCTGGACGTTCTAATCCTGGACAAGACCGGAACGATCACGATCGGGAACCGCCTCGCGGTCCAGCTCGTTACGGCCCCGGAGGTAACGATGGCCGAGCTGCTCGATGCGGCGCTGCTTTGCTCGAGCCTCGACGAAACCCCCGAAGGACGCTCGATCGTCCGACTCGTCGCACGCCGGGGCACTCAACCCCGCCGCCTCGAGCCGGGTACGTTCAAGGTCCTCCCCTTCACGGCCGACCGGCGCATGAGCGGGATCGTGCTCGCGGACGGCCGGGAGGTGTTCAAGGGATCGCTGCAGGCGATGGAGACGTACGGGGCTATCCTTCCCCTTGAGCTCCGACGAAAGGCAACGGAAGCGTCCCAGCAAGGAATGACGCCGCTGGCGATCGCGAGCGGGAGGCGGACGCTCGGCCTCGTGTACTTCAAGGACGTCGTGAAACCGGGTATCCGGGACCGTCTTCGCGAGCTCAAGACGATGGGGATCCGCACGATCATGTGCACGGGCGACAACCGCCTCACCGCGGCGGCGATTGCGAAGGAAAGCGGTGTCGATGACTATGTGGCGGAAGCGAAACCCGAGGCGAAGCTCGTCCTGATCCAGCGCGAGAAGGCCCAAGGGCGGCTCGTTGCCATGACGGGGGACGGGACGAACGACGCTCCCGCGCTCGCGCGAGCGGACGTCGGTCTCGCCATGAACAGTGGAACGAGCGCGGCGAAAGAGGCCGGCAACATGGTCGACCTGGACAGCGACCCGACCAAGCTCATCGAGGTCGTATCGATCGGCAAGCAGCTCCTCATCACGCGCGGAGGCCTCACGACGTTTTCGATCACCAACGACGTCGCGAAGTACTTTGCGATCATACCGGCCGTCTTCATCGCGGCGGGCGCCGGGACCCTGCCGGGAATCGCGATCTTGAACCTCCTCGGCCTCTCCAACCCTGACCTCGCCGTGATCTCCGCGCTCGTGTTCAACGCGGTCATCATCCCGTTGCTCATCCCCATGGCCCTCTACGGGGTGCCGTTCCGACCCCGGAGCGCGATCGACCTGCTCCGCCGGAACCTTCTCCTTTACGGATTCGGCGGCCTCCTGAGCGCCTTCGTCGGAATCAAGCTCATCTACATTCTGCTGGCCTGGCTGGAAACCCTACCCTGGGTCCAGTACCTCGGGGTGGTCGTCGCCCATCTCTTGCCGCTGGGGGGACTATGAGCGCGTCTTCGGTCACCCTGACACCGGCCCCGAAAGTACCGTCGGTGACCCCCCCGGTCCCACGACCGAGGACCCATTCCGGCCTTCAGCACGTCCGAGCGACCGTGGTCTTCCTGGTCCTCGCCATTCTGGTCTCGGGAGTGGTCTACCCCGCCTTCGTCACGGAGGTCGCCGAGCTCACCGACCGCTCCGTCGCGGACGGCTCGCTTCTCCGCGACCCGAACGGCACGGTCATCGGCTCTTCGCTCATCGCTCAGAACACGAGCGCTCCGTACCTCTTCTGGGAGCGACCGTCCATGACCGACTACAACACGACGCTGGGCGCCGACACCCCACCGGGGCCGAGCGACCCGGCGCTCGGGGCGCTCCTGAACGAGACGATCGCGTACATGGACGTGGCGTGGAACTTCAGCGCGAACCACACCCTGCCGTTCTGGCTCGTCGCCCCGTCCGGCTCGGACCTCGACCCGGACCTCGTCCCGCAGGCGGTCCTGATTCAGGTCCCGCGGGTCTCGGAGGCCACGGCCAACAACTCGACCCTTCACTTCGTGTCGGTCGCCCGCCTCACGGAGCTCGTCAATTCGTATATCACGAACCCGGTCATCCCCTACGTAGGGGTACCGTACGTGAACGTCCTGAAACTCGACATCGCGCTTCTACCGCTCATCGGGAAGTGACCATGTACCGACAAATCCTCGTCCCGGTCCAGACCGCCTCCGAGGTCGAGCCGATGCTTCGGTTCGCCGCGATGCTCCTCGATGCCGACGGAGAGATCCGGGTCCTGCACGTCATCCCGACCACCACCCTCCCCGAGGTGACCCGAGAGTGGCGTGCGTCGGTCAACATCGTAGTGCCCGCGCACGAAACGGGGGCGGCGCTGGACGTCCGGGTCGACCCCGAGGTCCGGGCCGCGACGGACGTGCCGGGGGAGATTCTGGAGAGCGCCGAATCGCACAACGTGGACGCCATCCTGCTCTCCCTGGGGGGCGATCGCCGCAGCTCCCGCTTCTTCGTCGGACACACGGCGACCGGGATCCTCCAGCACTCCCAGGCGGATGTGCTGGTCCTGAACCGCCTCGCGCTCGCCGCCCCGAAGATCCCTCGGATCCTCGTCTCCACGTTCCGGGAACAGCCCGCACCAAAGCCGATGCTCCTCGCCGAGGAGCTCGCCGTTCGCAACCCTCCCGCGCCGGTGATCGTGCTTACGCTGGAGTCGCGGGGGAGGCCGAGCGACGTGCTGGAGGAGGACCGCGAGGAGACGAGCACCCGGGGGGTCCGGATCGTGCACCGTCACTCGGTCTTCCCCGAAGCGACCCTCGGCCGGCGGCGCCGCCTTCCGGACCTGCTCCTTCAGGCCGCTCGGGACGAGCGGTACGGGCTCCTACTGGTCGGTGAGGAGGAGCGGGGGGGAAGCGCTCTTCTCACGCGTCGGTTCCTAGAGGAGCTATTCCGGTCTGCCCCCTGTCCCGTGCTCGCCTTCCGCGACTAGGAGTCGTTCCATCGATGGGCGAGCTAGCCTTCGTAGGCCTCGGTCTCGGTGACGAGCGCGGGGTCTCGGAACGCGCCCGTGCGGTCCTCTCCACCTCCGATGTCGTCTTCGCCGAGGAGTACACCGCCGTCGCGCCGGAGGGGACGGTCGAGCGGCTCGGCCGCATCGTGGGAAAGCCCATCCAGCGACTGGACCGGCCTCTCCTCGAGTCCGAGGGCCCGATCCTGGAGGCCCTCGCCACGCACGGCCGAGTCTCCCTCGTCGTGGTGGGCGACCCGTTCGCCGCTACGACCCATGTCGCTCTCCGCCTCGCCGCCGAGCGCGCCGGCCACCGCTGGACCTACTGCCCGAACGCGAGCATCCTGACCGCGGCCGCCGGATTCCTCGGGCTCATGCACTACCGGTTCGGGCGCACCGTCTCCCTGCCGTTGCCGTCCGAGAGCTTTGCTCCGAAATCCCCGCTCGAGCACATCGCGGCCAACCGGGCCCGGGACCTCCATACCCTCGTGCTCCTCGACCTGCGTCCCGAGGAGGGACGATTCCTCACCGCCACGGCGGCCCTCGCCCTGATACGGGAGCGCGACCCCCACGGGGGGTTCGTCACCGACTCGGACCGGTTCGCTGTGGTCGCTCGGGTGGGTCAGGACGGCGCGCGTGCCTGGGTCGCTTCGTTCGCCCGGCTACGGGCCCTCGAATTCGGCCCGCCCATGCATACGATCGTCGTGCTCGCCCCTACCCTCCATTTCGAGGAGGAGGCGG
>Ga0326727_10009121_pt1 | contig 24667 bp, 27 predicted proteins | sample MB2enrmetagenome_FD_207643 | JGI IMG/M metagenome (GOLD analysis project Ga0326727, IMG submission 207643) | Lab enriched peat soil microbial communities from McLean, Ithaca, NY, United States - MB29MY | ecosystem: Environmental > Terrestrial > Soil > Wetlands > Peat | place: USA: New York... | reverse complement strand
GCCCGCCCATTTGTTGATCGGTGGCCACGTCTTCCAGGTCCGGCAAATTCTTCAAGCGATTGACAAAACGATTGGTCCAATCATTCAGTTCATTGGCATCGGGGTCTTCCAGTGCGTACTGGTATTGGGTGCGGCTGACCCGGTCATCCACGGTAATGTCCTGCACCGGTTCCATAAACAACTGGATTCCCTGCACCTTGTTCACTTGGGCGGTGAGCCTGCGGATAATGTCTGAGGCGCTGATCTTGCGCTCGTCGAGGGGCTTTAAGTTGATCGACATCCTACCGCTGTTGGTCGTTACATTGGTTCCATCGGCGCCGATAAACGAGGAAACGCTTTCCACCGCCGGGTCAGCCAGCACGACCTTGGTAATCGCCAGTTGTTCCCTGGCCATGGCCTGGGAACTGATGGCCGGCGGCGCCTGGGTGATGCCCTGGATGACGCCCGTGTCCTGTACCGGGAAAAACCCTTTGGGGATGATGATGTAAAGGTAAACCGTAAGCAGCAGGGTGGCCACGGCGACGAGCAGCGTCACCGTCTGGAAGCGGAGAACAACCTTCAGCGTGCGGCCATAGAACGCGATCATGCCCTCGAAAGCGCGCTCCGTGGCTCGGTAGATGCGCCCCTGCTGCTCCTTGGGCTCGCGCCGCAGGATGCGCGCGCTCATCATGGGTGTGAGGGTAAGGGAGACCACCGCCGAAATGATGATGGTGACGGCCAGGGTCACGGCAAACTCGCGAAACAGGCGCCCCACCACGTCGCCCATGAATAACAGCGGAATCAGTACGGCGATGAGGGACACGGTGAGGGAAAGAATGGTGAAGCCAATTTGCTCCGAACCCTTGAGCGCCGCTTCCATGGGGGGATCGCCCGCTTCGATATAGCGCGCGATGTTCTCGATCATCACGATGGCATCGTCCACCACGAACCCGGTGGAAATGGTCAGCGCCATCAGCGACAAGTTATCCAGGCTGTAACCCAGGACGTACATCGCCCCGAAGGTGCCCACCAGGGACAGCGGCACCGCCACGCTGGGGATGATGGTGGCGTAAAGACTCCGCAAGAAGAGGAAGATGACCAGCACCACCAGTCCCACCGTCAACATCAATTCGAACTCCACGTCGGAAACCGACGCTTCGATCGAGGTGGTGAGATCGGTGAGCGTGGACACCAGGATGCCGGTGGGAAGGTTGGCCTCCATCTGCGGCAGCAATCCCTTAATGCTTTTGACCACGCTGATGGTGTTGGCCCCGGGCTGCCGTTGCACATTTAGGATGACCGCCGGCGTTAGATTCATCCACGCGGCCTGATTGTTGTTCTCAACTCCGTCTACGACGCGCGCCACATCGGTCAGCATCACCGGCGCGCCGTTGCGGAAGGCAACCACAACCTTCCCATAGTCGTCGCTGGTAATCAGTTGATCGTTGGCGTCAATCTGGTAATCCTGCCGCGGCCCATCGAAGTTTCCTTTGGCGGCATTGACGCTGGCATTAGTCAGCGCCGCGCGCAGGTCTTCCAGGTTGATGCCGTAAGAGGACATCGCTGTAGGGTTGGCTTGAATGCGAACGGCGGGCTTCTGGCCGCCGCTGATGCTGACCAGACCGACCCCGTTGAGCTGCGAAATCTTGGGCGCCAGGCGCGTGTCCACAAGGTCTTCCACCTGGGATAGCGGCATGGAATTTGAGGTGATGGCCAGGGTGAGCACGGGAGCATCGGCAGGGTTCGTTTTGCTGTAGGTCGGCGGCGCGGGCAGCACGGAGGGCAACAGGCTCTGCGAGGCGTTGATGGCCGCCTGTACCTCTTCTTCTGCCACATCAATAGCCAGCGAGAGACTAAACTGCAGCACGATGACGGAGGTGCCGCCGGAGCTGGTGGAGGTCATCTGGCTCAAGCCCTGAAGTTGGCCGAACTGACGCTCCAGAGGCGCTGTAACCGTCGTCGCCATCACCGTGGGGCTGGCCCCGGGATAAAACGTGAGCACCTGAATGGTGGGATAATCGACTTCCGGCAAGGCGGAGATCGGCAATTGAGTATAGCCAACAATGCCGACCAGGAGGATGGCCGCCATCAACAAAGCGGTGGCTACCGGTCGCAGAATGAATGGACGAGATGGATTCACGGGGCGCTGCTCCCGCTCGTGCTGGCCGTGACCGGCCTGTTGGCAATGACCACCGCAACTTTGTCCTGCAATTTATCGAAGCTGCTGTTGGCGACAACGTCGCCAGGATTGATGCCGTCAACCTGTGTTACGCCGCCATTGGTAACCCCCGGCTTGATGCTGACCATGTGAGCGAAATTACTTTGAATCAAGTAGACAAACGACGCTTGCCCATTCTGTTGAATGGCGGATGACGGGATCAGCGTCACTCCCTCGAGCGTATTCACCAGCAGGCGCGTGTTTACAAACTGATTGGGGAAGAGGGCATCATTGGCGTTGGCAAAGAGTGCTCGCCCTTTTACCGTCCCCGTGGTCGTGTCAATCTGGTTGTCAAGCGTCAACAGCGCCCCGGTGGCGAGTTTTGTCTGCGCCGTACGATCAAAGGCATCGACGGGGAGCTTCGCCCCGGCATAGAGGCGAGCTTCAACCTGACCCAGGCTGTCTTCCGGTATGGTGAAAATAACGGTGATGGGCTCGATCTGAGCGATGACGGCGAGAGTGGCGCTTCCATTTGACTGCACCACGTTGCCCGGATCCACCAGCCGTAAACCCACGCGGCCGGCGATGGGAGCGGTGATATGGCAGTAGTCCACTTGAATCTGGTCAAATTGCACGGTTCCCTGGTCGTTCTTTACGGTGCCCTCGTACTGCGCGACAAGCTTTTCCTGATCGTCCAAGGTCTGCTTGGCGATGGCGTTGCGTGCCCACGCCGCACGGTAGCGGTCAAGGTCCATCTGCGCTTGGGCCAGCACATTCTGGTCGCGCTCCAGCACCCCTTGCGCTTGCATAAGCGTAGCGAGGTATGGACGGGGATCGATGTCCACCAGCGGATCGCCCACACGTACCCGCTGGCCCTCGGTATAATGCACGGCCTCGACCCGGCCATTCACCTGGCTGGTAATCGAATCGGTATAGACCGGGGTGACGGTGCCGATGGCGTCCAGGTACACGCCGATGTTACCTCTTTGCGCCGTCGCACTTGTGATGGTAATCCCCGGCGCGACAAGTTTCGCCGCTGCCGCTTCTTTCTTGGCTTCCGCGTGATGGTGCAAGACCAGCAGGAGCGGAACCGCTACGATCAGGAGCAGCAGGATCCACATAACGACGTGCAACCCCTTATGTCGGGGAACAAAGGCCGGGAGCTGATGGTCAGGGCTGATGGCGGCGTGCTCGTTGATGTCAGCGTTCAATCGGGATCTCCTTCTTGTACTCCGAATCCTCGCGCGCTGTTTTCGTTCGCGACTCCGTTAGGTACAACATCGCGGGCTGATCAGTTCCGGTCCCGGAAGGGAGCTGAACCTGCCTGGCCGTAAGTTACCTGGATTGCCCCAATTGTCCGCATCCCAATCGCGGAGGATGCAAGGCTGGAAACGAGAACGGCGCCGTCCAGGATCGATAAGCCTTTGAAATCATTTGCCACTTGCTGCCTGAACTCAAAATTTATGCAACCAGGGAACCCCTGTCTGTTCACAATTGCTCATCTTCGTAACATGTATCAAGTCGTGGCCGGGTTGGATTGGAGAATGACGATGGAGGGTGGGGGGACGCCAACTTTGGGCTGATTGTGCAGGATAAAAGCGTAAGCAAATCCACTGTTCGGCGCCTGGTCAGCGATGGCAGTCTGCTACTGTGGTTTTGAAACGGTCACGAGTGTTACGGGAAGCGGCAGTCCGGTTGCCGCCTTGGGTGGAGTGCTGTTTTCCGCCAGCTTCGCGGGCGGCATTTCAGTTCCGACGGGATAAACGAGGATCTGGATTGTGCCCCAGCCGTTTTCAGGACTTGTGCCATTCTTTTTCCCCATTCCCAGCGTTTTGAGCCGTCGATCGTCGAAACCGAAATTCTCCACCAGGTACTCGCGGACCACCAGGGCACGGCCTTGGGTGAGGACCAAGTCTTTCCCGGCGTCTCCTTCCATGCTGGAATACACGGCCACTACGGCAACCCCAAAGTCAGTATCGGTCAGGAAATCGCCGGCCGCGTCCAGAGACTTCTGGTTTTTCAGCTTGGCGGTGTCGACCTTGTCGAAGAGTTGCTTGGCCTCGAACGTAAAGGTTCTCTGGGGCGCGCCCTGCGGCAGATTTAGGATTTCGTCTTTTGCCAACTCGGTGGAATCCTCATAGCCGCGATTCTTGAAATACCCGCGCACAAAGAAATTGTGCTTCAGTGCCTCCATGTTTTCCTGGAAGTCAGTCACTCCTGCTTGCGCATGGGCTACCGCGTCATGGATTCCGGCCATGGTTTGGTTAAGCTCGACATAGGCCGTCTTATCGTTGATCAGTGCCCCGACCGTCCCCTGACCCTCATCGATCTTGGCGCTGACCGAGCTTAAGCTGGCGGTGGCCAAGGTAACGTTCTTGATGGCTTGCTGGCTGCTCTCGAGGATATCCCTCGACTTCTTAATCAGGTCCGACATGGCGATGGGAGGTTGGCTGGCAATGGTGTCACCATCGCGCACGTTGGCTGCCCCGGCTGTTCCAAACGAAACCGCCATATACTCGTTGCCCAGCAGGCCCTCGGTTTCGATTGACGCTACGGAGTCTTGCTTGATGATGTCGTGCGTTCTGGTGTCGAGGTCCATGACCACCGTGATTTTATCGCCCGGCCGGTGAGGCAACTCGATGCTATGCACGGTTCCGCGGTGAACACCACCCACCCGAACCCCGGCGCCCACATCCAAACCCACCACATTGCTGAACTGCGTCTTGAGCCGGTACGTGGACGTGAAGAGGTATTGCGTGTTCCCGACGATAAAGGTCCCCACTGACAGAATCGCCAGTGTGGTAACGATGAAAGCTCCCAACCGCGCCGCTCTCGACATATGTCCTCCTAAGCGTCCCGCCGCATAAAGTCGGTGACAAACTTATCGTGACTCTTCTCCAGGTCCGCGAACGTGCCTTCGAGTATTACATTTCCATCGTGGAGCAGTGCCAGGCGGCCGGCGATGGTTTTGGCGCTCTGCAAATCGTGCGTGACCACGATGGAAGCCATGGCATGTTCCTTCTGCAGCTTGAGGATCAGCTCATCAATTTCGCCGGAGGTAATGGGATCCAGTCCCGCGGTGGGTTCATCCAGCAGCAGAATGTCGGGGTCGAGGGCCAGCGCCCGCGCCAGCCCCACGCGCTTCTGCATGCCGCCGGAAATATCGGAAGGCATTTTCTCGAGATCGCCTTCCATACCCACACTTCTCAATAGCACCTTGACTCGATCCCGCCGTTCGGACTCCGGCATATGGGTATTGTGCTTCAGGGGAAAGTCCACATTCTCCCCTACCGTGAGCGAGTCGTAGAGCGCCGCCTGCTGGAACAGAAATCCCATCTTTCTGCGGATGGCGTTGAGCTTGCCAAGATTGAGTCCGCCGATCTCCTGCCCGTGGATGTTCACCGAGCCCGCGTCCGGCTTCTCCAGCCCGATGATGATCTTCAACAGAACACTTTTGCCGGTGCCACTACGGCCGAGCACGGCGAGGGTTTCACCGCGGGCCACCTTCAGGTCAATCCCGTTCAAAACCATCTGGGCGCCGAAGGACTTGTGTAGACCTCGCAGGACCACGGGCGGTGCGCCATTCGCTTTCTCCAGAGTTTCCATTGCAATTCGGTCCCTTTCGGTACCCGACCGTAGCCACGGACAGCGTTTTTCTGTCCGCGGACTTTTTCCCAACCGGCGTGCTGCAAGGCCCACGGTCACAAAAGCAGTGACCGTAGCTGCCAGCTTCAATCCGGACTTCAGGGAAAGAACATAACAATCAGTTTCACCAGGATAACGTCGGCCAGGATTACAAACAGCGAAGATAAGACCACGGAGCTTGTCGCCGTACGCCCCACGCCCTCCGTGCCTCCCCGCGTCCGCATTCCCTGAAAGCACGCCACCAGTCCGATGATCAGGCCGAACACCATCGTCTTGAAGGTGGGCGGCAGAAAATCGTTGAAGCCGAAGCTGCTAAAACCGCTGTGGATGAATTGCTGAAAGGTGATGGGTTCAGCCAGAGTATCGGCCACCCAAGCCATGACCACTCCGAAGAAATCGGCCGTGAGGGTTAGGAGTGGCAGCACCAGGATACAAGCCAGAATGCGGGTTGCGGCCAGCAACCTATAGGGATTTACCGCGGATGCCTCGATGGCGTCGATCTGCTCCGTGACCTTCATCGATCCCAACTCCGCGCCGATGCCTGCTCCCGCCCGGCCGCAGACCACCAAGCCGGTGACGATAGGACCGATCTCATGGATGATCGAAAACACGACGGCGGCGGGAAGCACGGAGCTGGCGCCGAATCGAACCAGGCTGTCACGCGTTTCCAGGGAGAGGATGGCGCCGATGGCCGCGCCCGCCAAGGCCACCAGGGGGAACGATTTTGATCCGATCTCGTCGATTTGCCGGGCAAGCTCGCGCAATTCAAAAGGCGGCGTCACTGCCGCCCGCAGAACCTGCCAGGAGAAAAGGCCCATTTCACCGAACCATTCGAAAAACCCGTTGATCGGAGCGGTGATGGAGCTCGCAGTGGAGGACATGGGTAAACCCCATATTTTTAGAAGCAGGCCCTTATTTCCGACCGTGCTCGCCCGCCGGCAGCATTTTCGTTGCGGGCTGAAGCCTGATGTAGGCTGCCGCCGCGCGGACGCGCACCGCATCTTTATTGTCGTCGAGTAGGGGGACCAACTGCTCGCGGAATTGTGGGAAGGGATGCATCGCCACCAGGTGGGCGGCCGCGGCACGCACGGACCATTCCTTGTCCGACAACGCTGATTCCACCGCATCCGCCAGGGCTGGATCGCGCGAGCTGCCGATGAGCAGCAGAGAGGCGGCGCGGGCCGAAGAATCGGGGGCTGACAGGATGCCTTGCGCCGAAGATAATCCGAACCCCAGACCCGGCACGGGAGCGAAACCTGCTGCCTGGATTCCGATGTAAATGAAAAGCTTGGTCGGTGTGTGCAACATGCGCAAGGCGCTCCGTTTTTCTTTGCTGAGATAGCTGGATGACGCCTTCGACTCTCTGCTAACCACATCGAGAAGGAACTGCACGCCCCCGGGGTCGTGGAGTTGGTAAAGCACCTTGGCTGCGGCGAGGTCGACTTCAGGCACGGGATCCTGCAGAGCTTTTTTCAGAAGGGGAATCGTCCGGTTGTCCTTGAAGTCACCCAGGGTGACAACCACCGCGATCCGGACCGAGACGTCGTGGTCATCGAGCATCGGGGCAAGAGACTCAAGCGCGCCATCTTTTACCCCCACCAGGCTCAGGGCTTCCGCCGCACCCATTCGACCGTCCGGGTTTCGGTCCTGGACGGCGTCGTTCAACATGCTCCGGCACCTTTGGACGGTATCGACGGGTTTAACCTGCCCAAACGCCAGCGTCGCGCCCAGCATCATCAGTATCCAGATTCGCACGGGATGAGATCCTTTCAGCCTGGCCTGTGTTATGGCGGGAAAGTATCACCCGGCATCAGGCCCAGTAGGGTTTGTAGCCATAGTATCCATAAAGCGTGGACCCGAGGGAGAGGTCTGCCATGTCCGGCCAGTTGTTCTTGTCAAACCCCGGCGCCTTTTCCAAAAGCTCCTTGTCGGCATTCAGAACAAGCTGCTTCTTGGTGGTGTCGACGCTGAAAGCCTCCCAGGGAATGGCAAAGAGTTTGTCACCCATTCCCAGAAAACCGCCGAACGACAGGACGGCATAGGCGACGCGCCCACGATCCAGGTCAATCATGATCTCTTCAATCTTGCCCAGTGCTTCGCCTTTGTAGTTCACTACTTTGTCACCCTTCAATGAACTCCCGGAGAGCACAATCCCCAGAGTCCTTTCCACTTGTACTACTGGTGTTGTCGCCATGATGTTTCTCCTTCTTGTTTTATGGTCGGACTGGAAGCAGATGATCGCCAACGCGGAACCCCCGCCGGATCGTGTTAGCTCGCCTCCATATTCACTGACCTCATTGCAGGATAGTCTGCCGGAATTGGGCTGTCTGTTCACAATCGACCAAAAGCCTGAGCAAACTTGCACAGCACGACGCCCGGACAGTTGAAGGTAGATTTACACCCTGAGGTCGCGGGTGGGGAAGGCGAGCCCCGGCTCCACGGAGCGGTGTGAGCAAATCTGACCAAACCGCTGAGCCGTTCTGAACTGACATGGAATCAGGCTAAGGGTAAAAAAAGAGTGCTCGTGCATCTGTTGGGAGGTAGCAGTCAAGGGCGGCCCGGTTGGTGAGCGCGCAGTCTTAGGGCCCGGTTTCGCCGAGAAGGAGATGCCATGTCGTTTGGAATTTACTCCATTGGATTCGTGCTCGTGATTGGCGGGTTGATCTACGGCGCCCATTTGCTGCACGTCCCGGCACACTGGATTGTGGTGGGTGCGATCGTGCTGCTAGGCCTAGGGGTTCTGTCGGGTGTAAAAGCAACGCGCCAAAGGGATCCATCGTGAAAACAAAGGTAATGCGGACAGAAGCATATTGGTGGAGACATATTGCTAACTGAGAGGAGATTCCCATGGGATTAATCTTGCTGGTTGTGGTTCTGCTACTCGTGTTCGGCGGAGGCGGTGGCTATTACGGATATCGGAGATGGGGTTCGGGCGGAGGCATCGGAATCGGCGGTGTGGTCCTGATCGTCCTGATCGCCCTATACCTGTTTGGGGGATTGCGCCTGCACGGTTGAGGAAGCCGGAAGCACAAGCTGGCAGTGCACTTGAGACGGTTATGAACCCCCGACGGCAATGTTTCTGTTGACGGCCGGCGATATGCCAGTCGTCAGAACGGGGTGGGGAGAGAACCGTCAGTAACCCGGCAACCAATAATGGAAATACCGGCAAGACGCTATGGCATGATGCGCGCCGATTGCGGGACCGGGTGATGACGCCGTCCGCTATTCTCGCAATTTCGGACTACAATAGTTCCTCCGAACCTGTTGACGAGCGGGCAGTCTTGTGATGAGGTCCGTAGCCGTCTGCACAGGTTTGGGTCGAGATTTACATGCTGTTTAACTGTGCGGCTTCGCGCCACGCTCATGGACTTTGTGAAACCAGCAGCACGACACCCGCAAGCGATAGCGGTGCTCGTCCGGCATTTAGGCGGATTCGGGCTGTTCCTCCTCGCGATCGTCGATAGCTCCCCCATCCCAACATTTGGTGGCCTGGACATTCTCACCGCCATACTCGCGGCGCGGCAGCGCGAACCGTGGTACTACTACGCCGGAGTGGCCACGGCAGGCTCGGTCATCGGCGCCTACTTGACATTCCGAATTGCACGTAAGGCCGGGTTGGATTATCTCAACCGCAAGTTTGGACAGCGCAAGGTCGCCAGACTGCTGATGTATTTCAAGCGGTGGGGTACGGGCGCCCTGCTGGTTTCCACCGTTGTACCTTTTCCCTTCCCTACGAGCGCGTTTTTCGCCATAGCAGGCGCGCTGGACTACCCTCTTCGGACGTTCATCATCGTCGTGGCTTTGGGCCGAGCCGTGCGTTACGGAGCCATCGCCGCAATTGCCTCCCACTACGGCCGCCGCTTCATTGTTGGTTTGCGGCATCCAGGGCGACATTCCGGATTGTTGCTGGCGATTGCCGCCGCAGTGGTCATCGCGATGACCGCGGCGATAATGCTACGCAAGCGATTCCCATCGCGCCGCCACGCGGTCAAGACAGGCGCAACGTGATACTCCCGGGGTTTTAACCCGGGGCTGTGATGTTTCGCAAGCATGGTAGCGGCTCAGGGGCTGGGCGCGGGGAGAGCGGATTCCCGGCGCGTCGCGGTGAAATCCAACGCGAAAGAAGGGTGGGAAGATGTGCCGCTGATGGCGAAGGGAACCACCGTGACGGACTTCTGTTTTAGGAGCGGACCGAGCGCCTTCAATACCAGGGCTTTGAATCCCGATGTAGTCTCGGATAGCTTTCCGTTGGTGTACAGAATTCCATGAAGATCAATTTTTCGGTCCAATAAGTTGTAGGTGCCGTGAAGCTGCGCGCGGGTGTCGGGAGCGCTGAAGGAAACGTTGGAGAGAGTTGCGACGCCATTTTTCACCGAGACCTGCCCCGTGAACTTTGAGAGCACCGTTTCCGGGTCTTCAGCTTGCTGCTTCTTGTCCTCGCCATGCGCACTTTGGGTTAATGCATCCACCGGCTGCTGGACGTCCGGGTTCGTGAAGCGTCCGCTGCCAATGCCGCAACTACCGGCAAGATCCAGCTTCCGCAGGAATCCGGGAGGCCCCGGCGGCACTTGTACTTTCGCGCGCAGGTTGATGCTTCCGGTCATCGACGGGTGTTTCTCTTCCGCAAAGAGGAACAACAAATCCTCAATGCGGCCTCCCTCCACGGCCATCTCGAGCTGAATTGTTTTTCCGTGCTGGCCGGGGTGCCCGGCTACGCTACCCTTCGACGTCACCGTGGTCCGCTCGAAGTGCGCTTCCACGTTCTGAAGGTACGTGTCTCCATTCGTTCCGTCCACAACCGCTTGGAATCTCGAAATCAGATGAACGGCGTGGCTGCTTCCGGATAGGCGGAAGTCGGGCACGTCAGTTTCGCCATTCGTATCGATATGGCCGATGGTGCCGCTGAACTTCCCTTGGGACGATAGGATACCGGAGATGCCCTCGAAAACTCCCAGGTTCACCTGCTCATAAGTGTAGGAACCCGTCACCGGAGTACTGCCCGGGTCATTCTCATTCCAGGGGCCGACCTCCCCATCCGACCGGATTTCCCCTGGTGGCTCAGTATTCAGTAACGCCGCATGGTAAGGGATGACCCCACCCTCAACGACCTCTTCCAAGGTCAACCGCTGAATCTGCATTTTGAAGGGTTCCTGGCCCGGCTGCCGGGGCATAAACTCGAGCAGTGCGCCATCCGTGGTGATCTCGCCAATCGTGATTGAAGCGCCCGTGGTGCTGGTCGTCAATGGCATCAGACTGTTGGGCTGGCCGCTCGGACCCGGCGGCGGTATGAGCACGTGCAACCCCTTCACCTCGACCTCATCCAAGCGCGGGTGAATCCGTAATAGGCCATTGTAGCTTCCGCGAATGATCAGCGTCTGGACCGTAATCAACGGTGGCAGGTCCAGGCGTTTCCGGTGCAGGAAACTGACCCCTTCCGCCACGCATCCTGGTGGAAAGAAGGTTTTGCGGAAGCTGCGGATCTGGACGGTCCGGGCGAATCGGTCCTGCAGCGCCTTGGTGACAGCCTGCTGCGTGTACGGCCATTTGCTGGCTAACACGATCACCACGATGGCGGCGATGACGATGAGCGGCGCTCCTATGATCAGCCACCAGCGTCCGGGCGCCCTCCACTGTCCCGGCGCGTGGACCTTCCCCGCGCCGTTGCGTTTAGAAATCGTGGAACTCTTCCCGGCCATAACGCTCCGATCGATCATGGTTCCAAACCCGGATTGGGCGCTCCATGCCCGTTGTTCAAATGCATGCGAGTGAGCAACGATTGGGGCCCGCTATAGAGGAACTCCAGGGCGATGTTTCCGCCCATGTATTCCAGCAGGTTGTAGTTGCCCATGCGGAGCGCATCCTTGGTGCCGCAGCGGCGTGGGTACCATCCGTAGACGGCCGTCGCCGTGCCGGCATAAGGCGCGACGAGCGCCGGGAAAGAGAAAACGCGGTGGCCATCTTCGCCTCGGCGCGCGGTCAGGGTTGAAATCACGGCATGGCGCAGACGCGGCAACACGCCTTTGCACTCACAGCGGTAGTACAAGGTGTCTTCCTTGACGGCTTCTGACAGCGCATAACGCGTTGTGGTGCCTATACCTGCTATGCCGAAGTCGGACGCGAATCGCTCGCGATAACCCTCTACGCTTCGCCCCCACTCCGGCGGTGCATTGCTGACCTGGTCAAAGCCCGCCGTGGGCGCGGCGCCGGTGATGGGATACGGACCGAACGCATCGAAGAGGTAATTGCGGATCTTCGTAATCTCGTCGGGACGTGTGTACGTCAAATCCGGTTGCGTTAGGGGGGTAATGACAACAGGGCCGGAGGGACCTCCGGTACCCAGCAGCGATTGCGCCCTTGCCAGCATGGGCAGCACCGCGAGGCTCACGATTACCAAAATCCAGCGCATAATTGGGTGTCTCTTCATGTGGAGATGTTCGATGGTCAAACCAGGACCCTCAGTGGTAAACGCCCAGCACGTTGACGGCGAGGAGAATCAGTAAGATGGTGCCGATCCCGATGCCAGCGCCACCAGGGTAACCCCAGCGGCGATGGCCGTAGTACCCCCCACCGAAACCCAAAGCCAACAGCCAAATGCCAACAAAAATCAACACGGTGGACCTTCCCTTCTTCCGGACTTTAGCTCTCGGCCGGCAGGTTAGGAGCTATTCCTTCCCCCGTGCTACCAGCAGCACAATGCCGGCAATGACCGACACGGCGCCGGCGATGGGAGGCAGCGGCACATTATGCGTTATGTCGCGACTGGCGTGGATCGGTCCGACGTCAACCACCCTTTGCCGGGTCGTGTACGTAAAACCTCCCCAGGCAAGCCCGAACAGGCCCAGTGCAATCAGGATTAATCCCAGCGTTTTGTTCACGGCGCCTCCGTAGGCGGTCGTCAACTACTTCTCAAACACCTTTTCAATCTGGCCGATTTTCTTTTGGACAACGCCCGCGAGTTTTTCGCCTTGGCCTTCCGCTTCCAGGTTGGGATTGTTGGTAAGCTGTCCCGCTTTCTGCTTAACGCCACCTGCTATTTCATGTAGCTTGCCTTTTACCTGGTCTGTGGTGCTCGATTTCATCGGTTTTCTCCCCTTTTCTTCTTAGAACTCTTAAAGCGGTATGAATGAGAATCGTTCATTCCTTAAGTGATCTTCGGCGGCTTCTTCGGTATGCTGCTCCGCGTGCAGGTGGTGGGCATGCGCCAATTGGGCGTGACGGCTGGCCTTTTCGTGGTGGCCCGATTGGTAAAATTTGGCTGCCTGCCGGTGGTGGCGAGCCGCCTCCTCAAAGTGTTTCGCTGCGGCGTCATGGTGTTTTGCTCCGGCCGCGGGAATCGAAAAATCCGGTGGTTGGGCGTGCCCCGAATCAGTATCACAGGATTTCGCTCTCTTCGGCATGACCCTTCACTCCGGGGTTTGAACAGATGGGACAGGTTGCCCGCCCCTGATATTCCTGGACAACCCCCACCGCCTTTATACGGCAAGGGGGGTTGCTCGTCAGTTCAATAGTGCACGGAAACGTGGTCAAGACTGCTCAGAGGGTGGGAAACCCTCGATTTGAAGGGTATAAGCGCTTGGGGGTGGCGTCAGTAGGGGCACGGCTTGCCGTACCCTGAGTTTCCACATTTCGGCGAAAGGAATTGATAGCAATGCCTGCAGCGCTCGGTTCCAGCGGTCACGGTGCGTGCCGGTGAATTCATTCCCTCGCCCCCAAGGGGGCGAGGGCTGGGATTTTCGATATACCGGTTTGAAAATGTAGAAACTCGATGGTACAGCTTGCCGTGCCCTCTTCGTTCGTCTGTGCGATAAAGGAATGAGGGTACGGCAGGCCGTACCCCTACTTAGCACTATACCCATGTCATTAAGTTAGCGCCTAGGGGTGGGGTACCCGCGCCGGCGTCAAAAAAAAGGCGCCGACATGGTTCTCTCATGTCGGCGCCACCGGCAAACCCACCTTCAAGTACTTACCCTGGGCTTCCTGGCGGATGCCTGGTCAGTTGTTTCTCGTGTTAATTAATGTGGACAACGATTACGTGGCCTTGCTGATAGCCAGCTTCGTAAGCTCGATTGTCTTCGTCCTTGTTAAAGTGCCGCTTCCTGAAATGGTCGCGGTTATGCGCTTTGTCATCCCTGCCTTCGCGCATTCCTTGCTGGTACCTCTTGTTTCTCGAATAGTCTTGATTGTCACCTGCGGCATTCATAGCCGGAGACGCTAGGGTGCGTACCGTGCTTCCCATGACACCCAGGCATACCAACAACGCCAGAACCCAGACATAGGCCTTGAAATTCATTCGCATAAAAGCTCCTCTCCTGGTCGCTTGTGTTGATTAATAGAATTCTGTGCTTGAGAACCCGCCTCTTGCGTTTCCCACCCTCCGTCCACGCAACTTTTCTTAGCCGTCGATAAAAGGCATAACGTTTATACCCTCAGGCAAAGGCAGCGTCGATTCCGTATTGCTCACCGCTTTGGTCTAAACAGCACACTGCGGCCAGTGGGCCTCGCAATCTTGACCTCACGTGTGTTTGGTATCAAACTGACGCGTGGAACCCCCTAGAGTATAAAAGGTGTGCCTCTAGCTGCCCGTCAGGCTCTAGTGGGGAAGCGCATCACGTTTTCCCCCTTCGTTGGCAAAATGGGGCCAGCCCCGCGCGGATGTGGCGGCTCGTAATCTGAGCGCATCAGGCAGTCCTCAGAAAGCCCTAGCCGTTTCGGGCAAACAAATCCGGCACAGCAAAGGACTATTGTGGCAAAAAAAGACTTTCAGACAGCGAATGCAGGTGAACGAACAAATTCTGCCGGGAAGCCGGTATGCAACCGGGTCCTTCTATCCGTTTCCGATAAGGAATACCGCGCCATCCGTCCTCACCTGGAATTCCTCCGTATGCCTCACCAACTTAGCCTTTACGAACCGAACGATCCCCTTAAGTTTGTGTATTTTCCGAATGCAGGTATGGTGTCTCTGGTTATTGAGACGGAAGACGGAAGGACGGTGGAAGTTGGTGAAGTGGGAAAGGAAGGATTTGCAGGGATACCGGCGGCCGTTGGCATGAGGAAGAGCCAAGTGCGTGAGGTCGTACAAATCGCCGGAGATGGGTTCAGGGTGAGAGTCGACGCCCTGCAAGGGGTCTTACGGTCAAGTCCACAACTTCAACAGATGCTGACTCGGTATGCAGTAACTCACTGGATGCAAATGGCTCAAACCGCTGCGTGCAATCGACTTCACAATATCGAGCAGCGCTTTGCCCGCTGGCTACTAATCACTCAGGACAGGGTGGATTCCCCCACTTTCGCCATCACCCAGGATTTCCTTGCCACGATGCTAGGGACGGACCGGCCCACGGTAAGCTTGGCAGCCGGAATGTTGCAAAAAAAGGAGGTTATCAAGTGGACCCGTGGTGAGGTGAAGATTCTGAGCCGCGCCAAGCTTGAAAAGTGCGCCTGTGAGTGCTACGCAGCTACCCGCGAGGACAGGTTTGGCGAGGGACCCCTGCGTCAAGGAATGGCTTTCAAGCCGGATGCGTGAAAACGACATTAATGGATGATATCCGTTAAGATTCCTTGCCAGTGTTCGGCAGCCTACAGACAGATCATTCTCCGAATGCTAACATTATAAAGTCCAGGGGACTAGAGTTCGGGATGGAAGATCCAAGCGATATGTTTGCCTGCAGCTTCCATCCTGCATCTCCGCGGATTCACCTTCCGCAAGGAGAAAGGAATGGTTGTTATGGCGCCACACAAGAACCACCCAAAGATTGTCAGGGCCGAGGGCAAAGCCAAGCCTGCCTTTGCTATTGCCAACGGGAAGACTCCGCCCATCGATTGGGCCGCATTCCTCGGCGGAATTTCGCGCGGGAAAACCGTTCTGGAATACGGCGCGGAGCGCACGATCTTCGTGCAGGGAGACGCGGCGGATTCGGTGTGGTACCTCCAAAAAGGCAGGGTGAAGCTGGCGGTGACCTCACAACAAGGCAAGGAAGCGATCGTGAGCGTCCTGGGCGACAACGAGTTTTTCGGCGAGGGATGCCTGGCCGGCCAGCCCTTGCGCATCTCCACGGCTACCGCGGTGAGCGATTGCACTCTTTACCGGATCGAGAAAGTGCTGATGGTGCGTCTGCTCCACGAGCAGCACGGAATCTCAGAATTGTTCATGACGCATTTGCTCACACGCAACTCGCGATTTGAAGAGGATCTGGTCGACCAGCTCTTCAACTCCAGCGAAAAGCGCCTGGCCCGGATTCTCTTATTGCTTGCGCATTTCGGCAAGGAAAGCAGAACCGAAACGGTCCATCCCGGAATCAACCAGGAACACCTGGCGCAAATGGTCGGCACCACCCGGTCGCGGGTCAGCCACTTCATGAACAAATTCCGCACGCTGGGCTTTATTGATTACACGGGCAACGGCGCGCTGACGGTTAACAGTGGCCTCTTGAGCGTAGTCCTGAGCGATTAGTTAAGGAGTCCTCGGCTTCGCCCCGCTCAGAGCTTGCCCTGAGCGCAGCGAATGGGGCAGGCTCAAAATGCCGGCGCTACCATTTTCCCTCCTAACGGTAATTGCTTAATCGCCAAGAGGGAACAACTCGTCTCCATCCCACAGCCCCTATTATCGTTCGGCATTCCAAGGCGGCCACGCCACGGGGCAGCTCATGAAACGTGGTCAACATTGAACCGGGTGGTGGTCAATTATGAACAGACGGGCGCCCGCGCTGGGCTTAGTGTAATCAAGGTCGTGGGCGAGGAGTGCCGACTCGTGGTGCCTCGGAGCGATCGGGAACCCAATAAACGAAACTCGCAATTCGAAGATCGAAATTCGAGAGTCGCCGCGATTTTCGAGTTTCGATTTTCGAATTTCGGTGCACAGGGGCTCGTCACTCGCTACTTCCGGACACCGCAGAGGGAGTTTAAGAACATGAACATTTATGGGCCTGCCGCAGGGTTTTCAAGACCTCGGCGGGGCGCGCAGATTCTGATTTCCCTATGGGGGCTGGCTCTGTTGTTCGCGATTCGCCCGCAGAGCGTGTTAGCCCAACAGGACGCGCCCGCCCCACCGCAGGCCGCGCCGGCGGGCGCCCCAGCGCTGCCTTACACGCAAGGGACTCCTGAGCAGTTGCAGCAATTGGTGGCGCCGATTGCGCTCTATCCGGATTCGCTGGTGGCGCAGATCCTGGCGGCGTCCACATTTCCCGAGCAATACGCCTACGACTTGAATCTGGCCGATATCGCCTACCAGTTCGGCGGCCACGTGGAAAAGTCCGCAGTCAAGTAGATAGGCGCCTGATGATTGCATCGAGTCAGGTGAAGGAGTAACCGCAATGACCAGGTTTAGGAAGACGGCCCGTTTCACATTATGGTCAGTGTGTCTTGCCCTACTCTTATTGCTGACTGCCGGGGCTTTGGGAGCACAGGAAATCCGGCCCATCGCGGAACCGAACCAGTCCGTAAGAATGAGCCGGGGTGGGTACGTCTGCGAGGGCCAGCTTACGCGCAGTCCGATCGACGCCAACGAGAATTGGACCTATGAAATGGTCCAATGCACCGGTCCGATCTATAACTCCAGCGACTACGCGGCTCTGAATCTGAAACTCAATCACGATGAGTTGGTGAAGCTGAATGCCGCTCTGGAACGGCTGAACGTCACCAGTAACGCTACCCAGGATGCCCTCAACAAGCAGATGCAGACGTTCAACAATGACCTGCGGGCGGCAATTGAAAAGCGTTTTCATGATCTCCCCAATGATGTTTTGCAATCGCCGGCCATCCAGAACCTCAAGAAAAGCCTGACCGAGTACATCGACCAAAGACTGTCCGGGACATCCCCGAACAATCCGCCGGCTTCGCGGCCTTCCGCGCCGGCCACAAGCCAGCCGAGTCCGGCCCCGAACCAGCCCTAACAAGCAGGCGCAAGGGAAAGGCGTCTGCCCAGCGCCACAGTTAGCCTCCCTGCATTATTCTGGACGTTTAGGGCCAGGGAACCGAGACACATCCCAACCCGGGTAGCCCGAATCAAGCAGGCGTCCGGACACGAAGAAGAAGCCATGTGCCCGCCCACCCGCTCCAGCCACATGTCCGGTCACCGACCATGCGGGGCGCGTGATCCCACATCGTGACGGGATTGAGATCCTACTGGAAGAGAAACGAATCTTGTGGCAGCGATGATGCGATCGCTCGCTCCATCGGAACGTCAGCTACCGCGCCTTGTCCTCACGCGTGCGTACGGGTCTTTCGGGATGGTCGCCGGCATCCTCGATACCCTCCACGGTCTCAGCCTCGTATGCTTGATCCGTCTCGGCGAGTTCCCCTATGCTCTCCTCGTCAACCTCCGCAACTTGTGAAAGCCCCTGGGCATCACCTGATTGCCCGGCGCTGTCGGAACCTGACTGCCCCGAATCGCTTGGGAGTTCTTCGGTCTGAGCATCGTCCCTGCGCACTTTGCGTTTCGCCATGAACACCTCCTCGATCGCCCCAATCGAATGCCGAACGGTGGCGCCCTATTTGGATGCATCTCGCCAACATTCGGACAGGCGCATTGGTGGCGACGGTGCTTTTCACCCAGAGGCCGACCCTCACCACTGCCCGACAGAGCCGAGTATCACGCTTTAGGTTTGTGAGACAAACTCTTTAGCGTTCTCTCGCTTCGCAACAGCCTTTTCTCATTGCTGCTTGCGGAGAGCTGTTTGGTCTTCGACGCCAGCTTCTGAGACTGTCGAACGGTCTCCGCTTCCTTCGCATTCGCGCGTGCCGTGATCTCTCGTCTTCCATCTTTGCTTGGCATGTCTTTATCTTCCCTCATTTCTGCCATTCAAGACGTTCCGTCTTGCACAGACCCGCTACCCTCACTTGATCCAGCGTCATATGGTTCGGCCGAAGCTTACAGATTCAGGGTGGCATGGATCATCGACGATCCCCTCGGGCTCGGACTATTCCCACTTTTCCAATATATCGATCTGCTTTCGGATGGACGCCACCCTGTCGTCAACTTCCTCAGCCTGCGCTTCAAGATTGGGAGAGGTTGCTCTCAGCTTTCGGCCGTGGTGCTCCAGTTGATTGGCATCGTGTTTGAGCGCATCAATAATCGGTTTTAATTCAACTTTCATGATTGTTTTACCCCGCAAGGAGCGTTCTTCCCGAAGCAGGAGCGCTGGGTGCTATCTTCCCTCCTCAGGAACCGCGCAATTGATGGTGGCAAATAACGCCCGGCACGTCTGTTCTGAATTGCTCACGGCAGATCGCTCGCCTATTCCCTGAGTCCACGAAATATCGTGCCATTTGCTCACCGTGAGCAAAAGGAAACAGATTGTCGCCGCCGCTGGTGTGATGCTGCTTCAGGGGTGCGGCAGAAGATGAAAATCAATTGCAAGGATTTCCGTGTGCGGCCCGGAGAAAAGGTCAAACTCAGCGAGTGGCCGACGATGGCGAAGCCTTATTTCAAGTCAAAGAAGCAGTATAAGAAACTCCTGCGAGAACACGTGGAGGAGTTGAGCTCGCTGCAAGAGCTTCATTACGCCTCCAACCGCCATGCGTTGCTGCTGATTTTTCAAGCGATGGACGCTGCGGGTAAGGACGGGACCATCCGGCACGTCATGTCAGGGGTTAATCCAGCAGGGTGCAGGGTCTGGAGTTTCAAACAGCCGAGCGCCGAAGAGCTGGAACATGATTTTCTCTGGCGCACGACGGGTCGGCTTCCCGAACGCGGGCAGATCGGCATTTTCAATCGTTCCTATTACGAGGAAGTGCTCATCGTTCGGGTGCATCCGGAAATTCTGCGCAGTCAGGGGCTTCCGAAGGAGCTGCGCGACAAGAAAACCCTCTGGGAAGAGCGCTATCGCTCCATCGTGGACATCGAAAACCACCTTTATCGCAACGGAACGCGCACCGTCAAAATATTCCTCCACCTTTCAAAGGAGGAGCAGCGAAAGCGATTCCTGGAGCGCATTGATGAGCCGGACAAAAACTGGAAATTCAGCCTTGCGGATATTCACGAGAGGAAATACTGGAAGCAATATATGAAGGCTTATGAGGCTTGCTTGAGCGCGACGAGCACCGATCACGCACCCTGGTACGTCGTTCCCGCCGATGATAAGGAAAACGCCCGGCTGATTGTTTCCCAGATTGTCCTGGATACGCTTAATGACCTTAAGATGGCATATCCCAAGACCACAGCGAAACGCCGGCGGGAATTGAAGTCGATTGGCAAGGCGCTCGCGAAGTGACATTGGAATGATGGCTTCTCAATTGGCGAGCGCTGCCACGACGGACTTGAAAGGATTACATCCTAATGGGTAACCTCACCCCCTCGCAACCTTCAGCTAAGGATGTTCCGCTCCCGACCGGCCTCAGCAGCGACGAAGCCCGGAGTCGTCTGGAAAAGTTCGGGCCCAACGCCGTGCCCGATACGGCTCTGCACCCCTTACAAAGGGCGCTGGCCAAATTCTGGGCGCCGGTTCCATGGATGCTTGAGGCGGCGATCGTGCTCGAGGTTGTCCTGGGCAAATACGTCGAGGCTGCGATCATTACGGTGCTTCTGGCCTTCAACGCTATTCTCGGGTTCTTCCAGGAAGGGCGCGCCCAGGCGACGATTGCTGCGCTGAAGTCACGGCTGGCGCTGAACGCGTCGGTGCATCGAGATAATGTTTGGACGACGGTGCCCGCGGTCGGTCTGGTGCCTGGCGATATGGTGAAGCTATCGCTCGGCGCCGTGGTTGCCGCTGACGTGCGTTTGACCGAAGGCCAGATCCTCCTCGACCAATCCATGCTCACCGGCGAATCGGTGCCCATCGAGGCGGGACCCGGCTACGAAACCTATGCCGGAGCGCTGGTACGACGCGGTGAGGCGGTGGCGGAGGTCACGGCGACAGGCGTGCGCACAAAGTTTGGACGAACGGCGGAACTGGTTCGCACCGCGCATGTGGAAAGTTCGCAACAGAAAGCCGTTCTGCGCGTGGTGCGCAATCTCGCCATGTTCAACGGTGTCCTCATCGTGTTGCTGGTGGGGTACGCCTACGCTCTTAAAATGCCGGGCAGCGAGATCATTCCTTTGGTGCTCACGGCGGTTCTGGCGTCCATCCCCGTGGCGCTGCCTGCTACCTTTACGCTGGCGGCGGCGATAGGTGCGCGGGCTCTGGCGCATCTGGGCGTCCTTCCCACGCGGCTCTCCGCCGTGGATGAAGCGGCAAGCATCGAGGTGCTGTGCGCGGATAAAACCGGCACGCTGACGCAAAACGAACTGAAGGTGACGGCCATCCACCCCCTGCCCGGCTTTGATGAATCACACGTTTTGGGAATCGCCGCCCTCGCCAGTTCGGATGGTGGGCAGGATCCCGTGGACGCGTCCATTCGTTCTGCCGCCGCGAAGGCCGCCGTCCCCGATCTACCAAAACTCAGTAAGTTCACACCCTTTGATCCTGCCACGAAGATGTCCGAGGCCACGGCGGTGGACGCGAAAGGCGCCACGGTGCGTGCCGTGAAGGGCGCCTTTACCGAAGTCGTGGGCCTCACCCAAGCCTCGCCCGGTGCGTCCACGACGGCGAACCAGTTGGAGGCCCAAGGCTTCCGGGTGCTGGCCGTCGCGATGGGTCCGCCGGCAGCGATGAACCTCGCGGGACTCATCGCGCTGAGCGATCCGCCTCGGTCAGATTCGGCAGCGCTCATTACGGAGTTGCGCACGTTGGGCGTCCGCACCGTCATGGTGACGGGCGATGCCCCGGCGACGGCAGCCATCGTGGCTCACGAGGTTGGCCTCAAGGGAGCCGTGTGTCCACCCGGACCCATCCCCGACGGCGTACACTCCGAGGATTTCGCAGTCTTCGCCGGCGTCCTCCCGGAGGGGAAGTACGACCTTGTAAAGGCGTTCCAGAAAAGCGGCCACATTGTGGGTATGTGCGGCGACGGGGCCAATGATGCACCGGCGCTGCGCCAGGCGCAAATGGGAATCGCGGTGTCAACCGCCACCGATGTCGCCAAGTCAGCGGCCGGCATCGTGCTGACTAAACCCGGACTCGGCGGCATCGTCGCTGCGGTAAAAGAAGGCCGCGTGACGTTTCAGCGCATCCTCACCTATGCGCTAAACTCGGTGACCAAGAAAACCGTGCAAGTGCTCTTCCTGGCGGTGGGGCTGGTCATGACCGGGCAGGCAATCCTGACTCCTATGTTGATGGTTATAATCATGCTCACCGGCGACCTCCTGGGCATGTCCTTAACCACGGACAACGTGCGGCCCTCACCGACGCCCAATGCCTGGCGAATCGGCGCATTGACCGTTGCCGGTGTCTTTATGGGAATCTCCGAGCTGGTCTTCTGCACCGCCGTTTTTGCCATTGCCAAATTCCACCTGGGTTTGGGAATTGAAATGCTAAGAACTCTGGCCTTTGTGGCCATCGTGTTCGGCAATCAAGCAACGACCTATACGAATCGTGAACGCCAGCACCTGGGGTCCGCTCCTCCCAGCCGGTGGCTGATCGGATCGTCGATAGTGGATGTGCTGATTGCCTCCACGCTGGCGACTTGCGGAATCGCCATGGCTCCTCTGCCCATATTGGTTGTGGGAGGAATACTCGTGGCAGCAGCGGTCTTTGCTTTCACCCTGGACGTTGCCAAAGTTCCCGTGTTCAAGCGCCTCAGGATTGCATAAAGATCAAGGATGAGCGGTCTGGAGCGTGCTCGCGCGCAATCAACCTCCCCCCTGAACTCTCGGTAATTTCCCCGGGACCACGCTGTGGTTCCTCATTGCAAACCAGATGTGCACAATAGACCAGACAAGTGAGCAGTACGGGACTGTGACGAGAAAAACCCAGTGGTATAAGCAATTAGGTGGTTCCCGGTGTCTTCATCTTTGTGACTCGCGCATTAAGTTACAAAATACCAAGGAGGGTAAGACCATGTTAAGAAATGTCAGTCGTCTAAAGGATTTTGAGATACGAGCCAGGGATGGGGAGGTTGGAACGTTGAAGGAGCTCTATTTCGATGACGAGACCTGGGCCATTCGATACCTCGTCGTCAATCCCGGGATTTGGCTGAACGGTCGGCTGGTGCTGGTCTCGCCCCTTGCCCTCTGTCAGGTGGCGTGGGAAACAAGGCGGCTCGATGTGACGCTGACGAAGAAGCAGGTGGAGGACAGCCCGCCTATCGATACGCACAAGCCCGTCTCGCGCCAGCACGAGGCTGCGAATCTGGGGTATTACGGTTATCCCTCCTATTGGGCCGCGCCTAATTACCCGGCCGCCTTGGCGATTCAAAGGGAGGCGGGGGCGGAAGCAGAAGAGTTGCATGCCCGGGCGGGACGAGAGCATGCCGATTTCCATCTGCGCAGCACTGACGAGGTGACGGGCTATCACATCGAAGCTTCAGATGGAGAGATTGGACACGTAAAGGACTTCATCGTCGAGGATGAAACCTGGAACATCCGATACCTGGAAGTGGATACAAAGAACTGGTGGCCCGGCAAGAAGGTGCTCGTGTCGCCTCAGTGGATCAATCGTGTAAGCTGGGCAGACTCCAAAGTCTATGTCGGACACACACGGGAAACTATCCAGAACGGCCCGGAATGGACCGAGTCTACTCCCGTCACTCGCGAGTACGAGCACAGGCTTTACGATTACTACGCGCGGTCGCCTTATTGGGCGCCGGTATCTGAGCAAAAGCCCTGTGCGGTGAGCAAAGGTTGATGGACATAGGTATTAAGGTATCCATCTGATGGATGTCTTGCCCCCGAATGAAGCGAAACTCGAGGAGAACCGAATTGGCCATTGCTAAACTGCTTGTCGTTGTCGATAATTCGCTCGCATCGATGCGAGCGGTAGCGTACGTGGCCCAAATCTTAGGCGGGCGCCGGGGTTTTCGGGTCTGTCTGGCACATACCCTCCCTTCGGCGCCGGCGCGAGTGATGGAGTTCGTGGGCGCCGAGAATCCCCAGAAAAAAGAAGATTGGCTGGAAGCTCGTCTACGCGCCAGCCGGGCTCTCTGGGTGTCCGCGGCGAAGAGGAAGGCGTCAGGGTCTTTGGAACTTGCCTATGCGGATTTGCGCAGGGCGGGATTTGCGCGGGGAGAAATCGAAGTTCATTTCTGCTATCCGAGCGACAGAAGAAACGCGCCCCAAGAGATCCTCACGTTGGCGCGAGAGCGTGGATGTCACACCATTGTCGTCGGGCGCCGATCCCTCTCCTGGCTTCGTGAATTCCTGCAAACGAATCCCGCCGATGAACTCGTCCGCCTGGGAAAAGGATTTACGACGTGGGTCGTTGCATAAGGCGGTCCTGCCCCTGCTTGCGCGGCGCTACAATTCATGAACTTCCCCGAAGCCAACGTATCGAAAGCGCCCCGGGCAGCGTCTCTGCCACTCCGGAAACTGGCCCCGCCGGCGCGCTTCCGATACAGCACTATGACTTCGGGGAAGTCACGTTTCACTTCCACGGATAGGCCGTAATACAGACTAGTGAATTTCTGGCGAGTGGTAGCTGATTAGGAGAGCCAGTGGTGCTGTATATCGAGCGTCCCATAACTCGCAGAGACGAAGAAACTCCAGCGAACCCTCTTTTATCCCGTGACCGCTTCTCGCAGTTGACACGTTCCATTCAACCGTCTTAGCATAAAAGCGTAGTCCCAGCGAAGGCCTGCCCGCTTGGCAGAGATTGGTCTCCCCGCCAGGGAGAATAGTCGAGACGAGAAAACCCCGGTCACGGGTTTTTTCTTTTTTGGGGAAGCCCTACCAAGCTCCAGACGCAGCGCAAGTTCAGCCCGGCGTCGAGCATTTTCGCCTCTTCTTGCGATCCTCCGGAGTGCCAGGATAAGCCTGGCTGATCTTGTGAACTGAAAGGAGTTCACCTTGTAGATTACCCGTTCAACAAGTAGCCCGGCAAGCGCGCGTGGGAGCAATCGCACGGGCGAAGCCTTGCT
>Ga0326727_10009120_pt1 | contig 24667 bp, 16 predicted proteins | sample MB2enrmetagenome_FD_207643 | JGI IMG/M metagenome (GOLD analysis project Ga0326727, IMG submission 207643) | Lab enriched peat soil microbial communities from McLean, Ithaca, NY, United States - MB29MY | ecosystem: Environmental > Terrestrial > Soil > Wetlands > Peat | place: USA: New York... | reverse complement strand
TTGGCGCCCACAACGGTCAAAGTGAAATCCGCGCCCACGTTCTGACTGACGTCGACTTTAATTCCCTTCCGAGCCTGGTCTTTGAAACCCGGCGCCTTGACCGACAGGTTGTACATTCCGGGAGGCACCGAGCGAAAAAGATAGCGTCCCTTGTCGTCGGTTTTGGCGGTGAAGGTGAAACCCTTGTCCGCATCCACTAGCGTCACTTCGGCCTGAGCGAGCATGGCTCCGGTCGGGTCGCTGACCACGCCGGTAACCGATCCGGCATAGAGCTGGGCTGCGGCGGGAACGGTGAGCCCGGCTAAGATGAGCAGCAGCGCTAGAGCGGATGCCAGTGGGCCGCAGAGGATGGCCGTGATCGGCGTCCTTGGCCGCGCGTTGTCCTGAGAAGCGGAGTGAAGCATTCTGATTTCAGTCATTGCAGGTCTCCTTAGTTCTCCAATCTCGATGTGGCGCCCGTGCAACTTACTTGCGAGCAGAGGGGCGCTATTTCTGTGGCAAAGGGGCCTCGACTTCCTCAAGCACCCAGTGATCAGGCGTTTCTAAGTGACAGTCGTAGCCATAAAATCGATCGTTAAAAACATGCTGGAACAGACAAGCACGCTGGCCGCTCATAATGGGATTTCCTTCCACGGGTTGGAAATCGCCGTCCGGCGAGTCGGCAGCGAAGACCTTCACCTGCCACTCACCCTCCGGATCGTCGCTGTAACGATGCGGATAAACCTCGGTAGCCATGTAGTAGACTCCAGCCCTCTTGCCGCTCGCGTTCATCGCGTCCTTGAGATAAAGGAGAGTGGGCGCGGCCACTGTGGTTGTGGACTTAAGGAGGATCTTTTCCGGGGCCTTGTCCAGGTCGAGAACGGAATCGGCGCTCTTGCTGACGATCTCGAAGTGATCCTTGTCATTGCCGCGATAGAAAGTGAGATAGAACCGTCCAGTGCGCGGATCGCGGAACAGGTTCGGATTCTGGTTGCGCTGGTCGGGAACGCCCGCTATAAGACCCTTGACCTCGGTCAAATGGATTCCGTCGACTGAAGTAGCCAGCACAACCCGGCTGCTAGAAGTGTCGTAGTCGCGGGTGATCGCGAAGTAGAGCAGGTCTTTCTGTTTCGGATCGGCGCCGGCGAGCACCGTGGGCCAGCGAGCGTTCGTCCAAAGCGGATTCTGATCATACTTAGTCCAGGTTACAAGGTCGTTGCTGCGTGCCAGGCCGATGCCGCGGCCTTCGTTCAACCCGTACCATCCCCAGTAGCGGAATCCACCGCGGTTCAGTTCCAGCACCGACATGGTGTGGGGAAACTCGTTGCCTTCCCACTTCTGCGCGTCGGGAAGAACGTGGCGCGGCGCGGTTAGTTTGAGGTAGGGCACAGCCTTCGGCTGCTCCTGCGAAAGAACCGTAACTGCAGCGCTAACTGTGAGAAGTGTTATTCCAATCAGAACGCTAAGTTTACGAACCGGGTTGAGCATGTATGCTCCTCGTCGAAAATTCACAGCATGCTTCTCACTTACTTCACTTCTGGTTTGTCATCGCCGTATTGATTGTGTTCCACAACGAATCTGAAACTGGATCGTAGGGAACCATGTCGATGGCAAACTCCCAATAAAAGCCTCCACCTATCCAGTTCGAAACACTGGGATGAATGGCGTAATGCCGCTGCACCAAATCCCGAATAACTGGTTCCGGTTTTCTTTTGTCCGACCAGCCAAACTCAGAAATGCCCAGCTTCGAGTTGGGGAACATGGAAGCCAGTTGACCGAAGACACGGTCCCAGTCCGGTTTGTAGCCGTGGCAATCCACTTCGTAGTAACTCACCAGCAGGTAATCGAGGCCGGTCTTCATGCGGGCTGGAATGTTGGCGTCCGCCCACGCAAACATCTCGTTGGCGGCAGGCCGGCGACACGGCGTGTTGTAATAAAGAGTGAGGGCCGCGACTTTTCCCTGGGATTTCAGGTAGTCGAAAGTCTCGGTCATCTTGGTGACGACGTCAGCTTGCGACGTGGACTTCACGGACGCTTTCGGCGAACAACGCTTCGTGGTGCCGAAAAGCCACTCGCCATTGATCTCATTCCCCACTTCCCAGATGTCGACGAGTGGGCCCAGCGTGGTCACGTAATCTTTAAATCGATCGAGGTAATCGGTCGGCGTGAAGCATCTCATGTAGAAGGAATCCACAGGCTGGCCGAACACGTATCCCACACTTTTGATCTGCCGTGTGGCATCCAGGTAGGAACTGGCGGGTGAGTATCCGCTTTTCTTGCCAGGCGAGTAGACAATCCTCGCCGTTGGTTTCACCGACAGATGTCTCATTGAATCGAGCAACTTCGCCAGGAATGCACCGTCGCGAATGTCGTTCTTGTCGTCGACAGTTACACCATGAATGGGCGCTGACACGGCGCTCTGTGCGGGGGAAGTCGCACAGAGCGCCAACAGGAGGGCCACGGGGCAGACCGTCGCTGCGACAGCGCGTGTCCACTTCTGGCGCCGCATCCCTTCTCTTCCGTAGAGTTTTCCAGACATCATCTTGGCCTCACGTGGTCTGGCTCGGCACCGATTCTGCCGGATTGTCCCGATGCAAAATGGTGGCGTTCGTGATGATTGGCCTCGCCCAGAAGCCGACGCTGAGAACGCATCCGAAGGTTACGTACAGAAAAGCGACACCGGCGCGCAGACCGGCGAAATCTCCGATGCGGCCGATGATCACCGGCACCACCGCTCCGCCCATGATTCCCGTGCTCAAAATTCCAGCGAAGGGCCCGTGATGTTCTGAAACCGAGTTCAACGCCAGAGAAACCAGCACCGGCCACATGATCGAAGCGAACAGGCCGATGGCCGGAAACGCGATGAGCGACACGCGCGCTGGACCAAACAACGCCGCCGTCAGGCAAAGCAACGCGCCGATGGAGAAGCCAATCAGCACCTTGCGGCTGTCGAATAACTTAAGCAGTCCCATGCCCACGAAGCATCCGGCGGTGAGCATTCCCCAGAACCAGGAGACGGCGGTTGCACCCGTTGTATGTGGATCGTAACCGTGATACTGGGCGAGAAACTTCGAGATCCAGTCCGCAGTTCCCTGCTCGCATCCCACGTAAGCAAAGACACACAGGAAGAATGCCCACACCATCGGCTTGCGTAGAAGGCTGCCATACATCTGTAGAGAACCAGCGGCTTCGTCGCTCGTGCGTTCGACGCGAGGCACGTGAGTGAACGCGAGCACGGCAATCATCAGCACCGTGGACACCGCAAAGATCCAGTACATAGAAGCCCAGGGGAGCGCGGGCGGAGTAATCCTGCCCAACGTCTCCAACAGTAAATTGCCCTTGGCGGAAGGCTTGCCCAGGTTTTCCACGAGATAGGAGTAAATTCGCGGGCTGGCAAACGAGGCGATGCCGAAGATCAACTGCGCGAATGCGGAGTTGAATGCGAAATGCTCTTCGCCGCCTGCCACCCGTAACAGCGGATTGATGGCAACCTGAAGCGTCGCCATTCCCGCACCCATGATGAAAAGCGATCCGACTGCCACGTGGTAAGTGGGGAAAAGAGCAAAGCTCAAGGAACCTATGGTGCCGGCGAGAAAAGCTGCGATCATTACTGGCTTTTCGGTGAACCGTTCCACCCAGAAGCCCGCCGGAATTGACATCACGCCATAGGCGATGAAAAAGGAAAAAGGTAAAAGAGCCGCCGCGGTGAGACTTACTCCGAAGCTGCTTATGATATCGGGCACGATCGGCCCCAGGATGTTGGTCAACAGCGACATCACGAAGAATGTCAGGAAGACCAAGGCGACCATGTAGCGATTTCGTGCCATAGTTACAATGCCTCTTTTGCTGTTTTACTCCGTTGTTGTAACTTTGGTCGCCAGGGCGAAGCGGCCCGGCTCGCGCCCGGCCTGTGCGGCCAGTGCCAGTGTGATCATCTGCACCGGCAGAATTTCCAGGATTTGGCGAATGCTGGGACCGTGCTCCGCGATACGGCAGCAAGGCAAGGAAGCGTCTTGATCGATGAGTTCGGCGCGCCCTTCCTGCTCGTGGATGTCGTCGAGCAAGCGCTGGTTCAGGTCCCGCGTCTTGGGGTCGCCGGCGAAGACGAGCACAAAGGTTTCGCTTCCCAGCATTTCAAAGGGACCGTGCCGGAAAGCGGCGCTGCTCATGCCCTCGGCGTGAAAGTGGTCGGACTCCTTTACGATCAATGCGCCAGTGTTGACGGTGGCCAACGACGCTCCGCGTCCGACCAGGAACAGGTGGAGAGTGTTGTTGAGCACCCGAGCCAGAGTGTGAACATAGTCCCTCCAATCGGCCAGGTAGGCAGCGGCGGCGGGACAGGCATGCTTCAACTCCTGGCGCGTGCGCCGCAGATCGCGTTCGCAGAGAACATCTCCCAGCCATTTCAGGGCCATGAGCGCGGTCACATAGGTCTTGCACGACACGGAGAACTCGTTGCCCGCCTGGGTGAGCACAGCGGCGTTCGCGTGTTTGGCCAGCGGGCTATCGGGCGTGTTGGTTACTGCGATGACGGTGCAGTGTTTGTGGTTGGTTTGCGCCAGCCGTACCATCTCCGCGCTTTGCCCGGACTGCGACGCAGCAATAATCAAGGTCTGAGGATCGAAGAACCGGTTGTTGTAGTGGACCAGTTCGGAGGTCTCGACCATGAGCGCAGTGAATCCGTGGCTGATCAGTTCCAGGTTCAGCGGATGAAGGGCGTGAAACGAGGAGCCCATGCCGGTCAGCACCACTCTCTGGAACTTGCCCTGGTTCAAGCGCGCGGCAATGTCCTGCAGCGGCTTGGACGTTTCCAGGCTGGCGAGAGTATCCTCCAGGGCCTGGGGTTGATGAAGAATATCCCGAAGATATTCGCCTTCGATCATTGCGAGATCTTCAAGCACGGTGTCCTTCCTTTCGATTGAACCGGTGATGCCACACCCGCGCAGCGCCGATCAGGTTTGCATCCTCGCCTAGAGAAGCCAGCGTCAGCTCCGCTTTCTCGTACGGAACATAACGGCAGCAGCGGCAAACGGTTCTGCGGATTTCTTCCAGAAAAAGAACCGCGCTCTTCATCACGCTGCCTCCGAGCACGATGGCGTCGGGCGTAAACAGCGTGACCAGATTAGCGATACCGAGGCCCAGGTAACGGGCTTCCCGGTCGGCCGCCTGGCGCGCCAGCTCATCTCCCTGTTGCGCGAGTTCACAAATCCGCTTGGCGGTTAAGTGGTCGCGGTGCGGGTAGTCTTTCGGCATGTTGCTCTCCATCCACGCGACCATCGCCGGACCCGCAGCCAGCGATTCCCAGCACCCGTGGAATCCACACAGACAGAGCGGCCCGGACGCGTCGATGACACAATGGCCAATCTCCGGGTGAGCTCCATCGACGCCCCGATAAAGCTGTCCGTCCAGAACCAGGCCCACGCCGATACCGGTCCCGACGGTCACGTAGATCAGGCGCTTCTTGTTTTTTCCCGCGCCCCACGCTGCCTCCGCTAGCGTCGACGCATCGGCATCGTTCTCCATGGCCACCTGCACACCGAAGATGCGGGCCAGGTCAGCCACCGGATTTTGGCCACGCCACGCCGGAAAGAAATTAACGTCGCCGATTTCCCCGGTGAAGGGATCCACAGGACCGGTGCACCCAATCCCAATGCCAGTCAGCTCAGCATTGGCCGCTGTCGCCACGGTACGCAACATGTTCTCGATGCGCGCCAGCGCCTCTCCATAACCGCGCTCCGCATCCGTCGGACATTCCGCGCGAGACAGCACGCGGCCGTCGTCATCTACCATTCCAACCGCGATTTTTGTGCCACCGATATCAACAGCGCCAATCATGAGTATTCCTTCCTGGCCCAACTCTACTTCCACTCCACGATGGCCGCTTCGTAGGGTTCCACGTCCATCTTCCAGTGAGAGCCTTCAACGGCAAGCGCTTTGGAACTGTCAGCTCCAATCTGGCGGACCGATTTCACCGGCAGCGATGTCGAGATCGTAGCGCTGTAAGACTGCGCGCTGTGATTCACCACCACGGCATACCCGCGATGGTCTCCGCGCAACGAAGTTACTTCCACCGACGGCTGGTCGCTTTGGAAAGCAGCCTTCACGCCGGTCCAGTTGCGGAAGGCCTCATAGATCCGATGGGTACTCTCCGCCTTCTCAAATGCCGACGGAGTATTCGCCAGATAGGTTTCGATGGGATAGGCCGAGAGCAGCGTCTTTCCCGAGCCGATCGTGTTCGCGACCAGCGCGGGCCGGCCTTCCTGATCGACGGCGATTATCTTCCCGCCCTTCACTTCCAGTAACGAACCCCAAACCCGCGGGTTCGCGCCAGGAACGGAATAGTGAAAGGTGTCGCCGGGCTTCAACCCGCCAAAGGGCTCGACGATTTTCAGAGTAACTTCCGACGCGACCAAAGTATCGACCAGCCGCGCGCCGAAAATCGTCTCCATGTCGGGGATGGCAGCGTCGGCTGCAACCGATGCGTAGAGAAAGCCACCGCCCTCCACATACTTTTTCGCTTTCTCGTAGAAGTCGGAATGAACGTGCGCGATCACGCTGGCCGTGCTGGTCAATGGCGAGGGCAGGAACAGCATGGGGCGTTTCGCCCAGTCGTCATACTCGCGCGGGAAGTCGGCCTTCAACCCTGCGCGATGCGCAAGGACGAAGGAGTTCAACGCGGAACTGATCAGCCATTCGTTGTCGGAGCCGGTGCTCGGCGGCGCCTGGCCGGGTATAGCGTCGCCGTCAAAGGTCGAAACGTAGGGCGTAACTTCAGGACCGGTCAGACCGAAGCGCGAAAAATCTCCATGCGTTCGCGCCCACTCGCCGGGGATCAGAATGGCAACCTCGGCGGGAGCAGGCGTTAGCCCGGTCAGGTCCAACTGCCCCACAATCTTTGAAAACTTCTTGAACTCGGTAGCCAGCGGCTTGTCTTGACGATCCCAGGTCGTCATTCCCCAACGCGTCTCCTGCGGGGTTCGCAGGTACGGAGCCTTGTGGAACTGCTCCGGCGAAGCGTCGGTGTAGCACCAGAGATCGACGCCAATCGATCCCGCAGCCAGGCCTGAATACATCTGCAGGCGGTCGTACACGGCAACTCTTTCGGGAGAATACTGTGCGGTAGATCCTCCCATCTCGTGGATCATTGCCGGACGTCCGGCACCGCTCGACAGCGCAATCTCGAAGGCCGCGCCATAGGTTCCGCGCTCGGAGAGCATGGGATCGGGGAAAAGATCGGTGTTGTAAATGGTGAAGGGATGCACGCTGAAGAAATCGACTTCTTTCGCAATGTTGTCGGAACGGAATGGACCATGGCCGACTTCTTCTCCGCTGGTTCCGACGACGATAAGGTGAAGTTTGTCTTCGCGGCGAATCGCGTTGGCAATCAGGCGAGTCCAGTTGACGGCCATGGCATCGGTGGTCTGCGTTTGTACGATCCAAAACGGTGGCTCATCGGTCAGATCCCAGCCGATGATCCCAGTCTCGTTGGCGTAGCGCCGGCCAAACTCGGCCGCGAGATTCGTCTCCAGCCGCAGCATTTCCGGATCGCTATGCGGATGCCGGCCGTGCCGCCACGGCACATCCCAATAGGCCTCGCCCACCTCGCCGCCGATAAATAAGGACGGATGCAAGTAGATCTGATACTTGTGCGCCAGCGAAACAAGGTAATCGAGTTGCTGAAAAGCAACCGGGTTGTAGTCTCCGGGACGGGGCTCAAACCACGCCCACATCATGTCGAAGCGGACGATGCTGTAGCTGAGTTCATGCATCTTCGCGAAATCCGCTTCGATGTCCTTCGGGTCCCACTGCACCGGCCACTGCATCGCCGCTTTCGCCGGAACCCAGTGCGCTCCCACGGGCAGGAACCGTTTGCCATCGCGCGTGAAGTACTGGCCGTCGAGATGAACCGGCGGCAACTTCTTCGCGGCGGCAGTGGTCGTGGTCGTCGTTGTTGCCGTTGGATTCGCCTGTTGACCGAAGCTGGGCTGTTGCTGAAAGAGCAACAGCGCCCCACCGGCGATCATCGCAACTGCCGTTAACCGGAGAACTCTCATCTTCTGCACCGTGCCTGCCTCCCGCTTTCCGCGCTCACAGTCTTACTGGCGCACTTCAATCTCGTCGATAAATGTCCACTCCGCATTTGCTCCTGGCTTCACTTGCACCTGCACATAGCGGCCAGTAACGCCGGTCAAGTCTGTCAAGGTGTACCAGAGCGACTGTGTGCCATCACCCGGGGACGGTTTTTTCACCGTGCCCACCTCCGTGAAATTCACATTGTCGTCCGAGACCAAAGCGGTCACCGACTGCGGCAGGAGAATCCCGGATACCTCGTCCTGGAGCCAATTGCTGCGGATCTCCTTGATGACCTGCTCCGAGCCGAGATCAACCGTGAACGAGTAAGTCTTTGTGGTCGCCCTTCCCTGCCAGGCGGGATCGGCATAGCTCGTCGACCCCAGAATTCCGTCAGTCAACTCAACGCCCCCGGTATCGGGATAACTGGGATCCGCAGGCATGGTTGCCGTGTACGGTTTGTCGAGGGCAATGTTAGTCGGATACAGACGCGGCTCCGGAGTCGTCGTCGATGTTACGTTGCTAGGCTTGGACTGATTTCCCGCGGCATCGAACGCTCTGACCTGGTAGGTGTAGGTTGTGCCAGGCTCCAGTTGTACATCGAGGAAGCTGGTCGTTCCATCGCGCTGACTGCCCGCATAGTGTTCATCGCGAAAGATGAGGTAGCCGACGACGCCGACCTCATCGGTCGATGCGTCCCAAGTCAGGCGGATGGTCTGGGAGTTGCGTGCCACGCTGGTTAAGTTCGCCGGAATCGTCGGCTCTATGCGCTCAACTTTTCCGGTCGCGAGGTAATCCAGATACGTCTGGTAGTAGAGCGGATTCACTTGCTGCGGGCTCATGTAGTAATTGAAGCTGAAGCTGAGGTAGCTGCTGACGTAGGGCTCGACCGCGCACATGTCGTTCACGATCGAACGAATCGACTGGGGTTCATAGTCGAGAGTGAAGGTTTCCGTGTCGGCCCAGAACTGGGTTTGGGGACGCGAATTTTGAATCGCACTTTGGACGGCGCTGAACCACGCCGGCAGTTGCGCTTTCGTCGAGTGCCCCGCGCCGACTCCGTCCTGCAGCGCCAAAATGTCGATCGGGCTGCGTCTCAGAACGTATTCCCACATGGTTTGCCATTGCGAAGGCGAGAGACCCGCGGTTGGGTTGAAGAACGGTGCAATCACGACGGGCTTGCCGGGCGTGAGTTTGTGCAGGTGATTGCCCACGGTCCGGTAGAACGCAACCAAATTGCTCCACTGTGCCGGAGTGGTCTCAACGTTATCCACTTCGAACCCCAGATACCATCCGGTCAGCGATTCATGACTTCCATAGCGCTTCCAGAGGTCGTCGGCTAAAGCGTTGGCGACCTTGGCCTCGTTATCGAGCCACGGCCTGTCCAAGATATAGTTCGTCCACCAGTCGTCGTTGATCTGCAAGCCGAGATACACTTGCGCGCCGCTGGCATCCGCGGTATCAAGAGCCCGCTTCACCACGTCGTGCTTCGTGTTCTGTGTATAGCCCGCGATTGCGGAGGGATAGATCGTGGTCTTCTCCTTGCTGTCGGCCGTCCACTGCAGGACCATCTGGTTGAGCTCAGCGTTCTTCATGTAACCGAACTCGTTGCTCCACTGTTTCAAAGTCCACGCGTCGCCCAAGGCTGGTTGCAGAAACGAACCTCGCAGTTCGGGGCGGGAGCAATCCTGCGCCACGCACCCTAGACACGCCAGGAAGATGAGCACCGCCACCATCGCATACTTCGCACGCATTGGCATTCTCACTCCCGGCTCGCGTTGGGTCTGTGACGGAAGCCGGTTCGCGGAACCGGGAAGTGCCGTGAACGTCGAGCTTCTCAAGTCAAGCATACGGACACGAAAACATCATATGTATGTATGTTGTCAATATGTATTTTTAGGAGGTGCGGCTGTGGAGCGAGAACAACGCGTTGGAAAGTCCGCGTAGGTGCTTTACCATGTTATGTTTAAAGGTCGCTATCAATTGGAGGATGGGTTCGCTGACCATCTCGAGAAAATATCGCTGCAAGTACCTTATACACGTTGCATACTATGTGTGTATGTTACGCCGTTAGGCAATCCGCTGCTGTCCACAGAGGTCGCGCGGAAACGTGCGATGGCTCGCATATGGCAGTGGCCAACAATGCGATGGCAAGCAAGCCTCTACAGTTCCCGACGCCATAAGCTGTTGGATTGATGGAGCGGGAGACGGGGATCGAACCCGTGACATCCAGCTTGGGAAGCTGGCGTTCTACCGCTGAACTACTCCCGCTCGACTGGGTTAGAGTACCATTCCGCGCTATCCAAGACAACGGTTGCTACCCTGTTCTTGTTCGTTCGTGCGCCAACCTGCTACTCGCGGCCCGCCGAGTCTTGCAATTTTCTTTTCTTAAGAGCGCAACCGCATTCGTCCATCGAGCGGCGGAATGCCCCACCGTGCGGATCGCAATCGGGCAATCGGTTAGCGCTGCGGAGTTGGACCTGGGCTGGGGGGCTGATCGAGACCCGGCTTGCCCGGCGCCGGTTTTTCCGGAATGGCGGGCGCGGCTGGCGCGAGTGGAATTGCGGCCGCTCCAGCCGTGCCTTGCGGATCGTTCGAGCCCGGCAGTAGCGACGATGGGGTGGCGAACAGCGGATCGGGGAGCGAATCGGGCGCCGGCTGCGCTTGCGACGGCCGGATTCCCTTGGCCTCCACGATCGACCATCGCCAATCTTCATCGGGGCCGGGAGTGATGCCGACATTTTCGTGAAACGCGGTGGTGGTGAAGGGCTTGGCCTCGGCCTTAAGGTGATAGAGGAGCGTCACATCGGAGCGCCGCTCGACCGCGATTGGAGCCAGGCCTTCGGCGGCGGGAATCACACGCGCGCGCGCGGCTAACTCCGCGTTCTCTCCGGGCTTGCGCTCGAGCGTCAGGCCGATGGTGATTTCGCGAAGATCCCAGTCCGTTCCGTTGAACACCTCAAGCTGCAGGCTCTCATCCTGAATGGAGCCAGGGCCGTCGATCTTGATCAGTTCGGTGAGCGGCAAGTCTTCAATCAGAACCGGCTTGATCAGCAGCGAACTGGCGCGCGCGTTGAACGACAGACTGCAGGTAACATCGGGCGACGATACTTTGACAGTGTTGCTGGAAGGGTCGATGGAAAACACGGTCTTGTCCTGCTTGACCGGCCTTGCGTTTTTGGCGTCCTCCATGACCTGGGTCAGATTGTCGTTATCGATCACCGTGCTGGCAGAGTCCGGTTGTTGTTTCAGTTGCTGTGCTTTGTTCTTTCGGAGGTCGCGCGCCAGGTCTCCGAGGGGCTGGGCATCCTCTTGCGCCCAAGCGGCCAAGGGCAGCAAAGACACAATGAGCAGCAAACAGAGTGCAACCAATCGCAAGCTGGGGAGTCTGGATCGCATGATTTCGGTCGCTGAAGCCGCGTGGGCGCTCAGCGAGTTCATCTAAAAGTTTAGGCGAGATGGAATGGAAAAGAAGTTACCGAAGGGACACGTTGGTGCTAGCACTTCTGGGGATGGGAAAGAAGTACGCTTGGAAGCGGCCTGGACGCGCTCAGATCAAAGCGACGCGCAACGGGGCGCGTCCAGGCCTTTTTCACAATCTGCTCACAGCAAGCCAGAGGCACGAAAACGGGTGACGGGATCGGTTACCTGCATTGGTTGACGCTTAAAAACCCAGCGCGCCACCGCAATTCCCAATGCCGCATAACACAGATGCCAGAGTTTCATATCATCGCTCCCCACGCCGGACCTTTACCGGGGAGAGACTACGAAGGTCCTGCCGTGAATTAACGCTACGTCTTGTTTCATCGGCAGGTCTAGTCCACGAAGGTGCTATGAAGCTGTGCAAAAGTAATCCGAGGTAATGAGGCCGGGTAACTAGAAACAACTTGTGTAGAGAACCCCGTCTCTCTTGGACGCGGCGGGAGGCGCGACAAGTCGTGTCTCTACTCGGAGCTCTCGATCCAGCCGCCGCCGACGACGATGTCGCCATCGTAAAAGACCGCGGCCTGGCCGGGGGTGAGCGCGCGCTGCGGCTCGTCAAAGGTGACGCGGACTTCGTCCGGCCCGGCGGATTCAATCACGGCTGGCGCCGGTTGGTGCTTGTGACGAATCTTCACTGCGACCCGCATGGGCGCGTGCAGCTCGGCTGTCGAAATCAGGTTCACCCGCCGCGCCCGGAGAGTGCGCGCGTAAAGCTCCTCGTCCCTGCCAACCACCACTTGCCGCGTGTCATTCTTGATTTGAATTACGTAGAGCGGCGAGCCCGTGGCCACGCCGAGTCCCTTGCGCTGTCCGACCGTGAAATTGTGGACGCCGGCGTGCTCGCCGATCACCTTGCCGTCGGCAGTGACCATCTCGCCGCCAACCATCTCACCCGCAATCGTCTTGCTGGAAACTCCTGCCGACTGCTCTCCCTGCTCGCTGAGATAGGCTTCGAGAAAACGCTTGTAGTCGCCGCCGGGGACGAAACAGATTTCCTGCGAGTCGGGTTTTTCGGCGATGGCGAGGCCGTGCTTGCGGGCAAGTTCGCGCACCTCGGACTTGGTCATGCCGCCGAGCGGAAACAGAGTTCGGCTCAGTTGCTCCTGCGTAAGGCCGAAGAGAAAGTAAGTCTGGTCTTTGGACTTGTCGGCTGGACGCTTCAGCAGCCAGCGGCCAATCTGCTCATCAAACAACACCTGGGCATAATGGCCGGTGGCAATCTGTTCAGCGCCAATCTGTTGCGCCACAATAAGTAACTGATCAAACTTCAAGTGATTGTTGCAGAGGCTGCAAGGGATTGGCGTGCGCCCGGCCAGATACTCCTCGACGAATGGCCGCACCACATCGCGCTCAAAGCGCTCTTCGTGATTGACCACGTAGTAAGGGATGCCCAGGGCCTCGGCAACGCGGCGAGCATCGTAAACATCGTCGATCGAGCAGCAGCGGCCTTGCACCGATTCCGGCATGCCTTCGTGTCCGGCGAGACGGCGCTGATTCCAGAGTTGCATGGTCAGGCCAATGACGTTGCGCCCTTCGGCGCGCAGCATGGCCGCTACGGTCGAGGAGTCCACTCCTCCCGACATGGCAACGGCGATGGTTTCGGAAGCCAGCATTTAGCAATTAGCACTTAGCCGTTAGCTGTTCACGATCCAGATTTGGCTAAGTGCTAAATGCTAAGTGCTAACAGCGCTCTTCGTCCACACCGGCGACAGTTCCCGCAGCCGGGCGACCGTTTCCGGAATCAACCCCAGTGCGAACTCTACATCCTCGCGCGTATTTTGTTTCCCGAGGCTGAAACGGATGCTGGCCTTCGCACGCTCGCGGCTCAACCCCATCGCGGTCAGCACATGCGACGGTTCAATCGCTCCGGAAGAGCACGCTGCGCCGGTCGAGACGGCCAATCCCTTCAAGTCCAGTGCGATGACCAGCGCCTCGCCTTCGATGCCATCGAAATAAATGTTGGTCGTATTCGGCACGCGCGGCGCACGTTCGCCATTTGAGCCAGCGCCGTTTAAGCCTGTCGCTTCGATCTCGAGCAGTTCCCTTTCGAGATGATCGCGCGCAGCGGCCGTCTTAATATCGTCGCCGCGTTCGAAGCCCGCGAGCGCCAACTCGGACGCCTTGCCCAAGCCGACGATGCCCGGAACGTTCTCCGTCCCAGCACGGCGAGAACGTTCATGACTCCCGCCATAGAGCATGGGCTCAAGCCGAGTTCCCTTGCGGACATAGAGCGCGCCCACACCCTGCGGCCCATGAAACTTGTGGCCCGAGATGGTCAGCAGGTCGCAGCCGATCTTGTTGACATCGATCGCGATCTTGCCCGCCGCCTGCACTGCATCAGTGTGAAAGTAGACGTCGGCTTCGGCAGCAATCTTGCCGATCTCGGCGACCGGTTGCACCACGCCGGTCTCGTTATTGGCGAGCATGATCGTGATCACCTTTGTATTCGGCCGGAGTGCGCGCTTCACATCCGCCGGATCTACCAGGCCACGGCCATCCACGGGAACGTACGTGACTTCGAATCCGTGTGCCGCGAGATGCTTGCAGGCATTGAGGACCGCGTGATGCTCGATGGTCGAGGCGATGACGTGGGCGCCCGGCCCCGGTACGAAATCTGCCACACCAAAAATCGCCAGATTGTCGGCTTCCGTGCCGCCGCCGGTAAACACGATCTCCGAAGGCCGGCAGCCCAGCAGTGCGGCCACCGATTCACGGGAGCGCTCGACGGCCGCTCGCGTCTCCTGTCCATGATGGTGGATGGAGGACGCGTTGCCAAAGCGCTCGCCAAAGTATGGCCGCATCGCCTCCAGTACCTCTGGGAGCACAGGAGTCGTGGCGTTGTTGTCGAGATAGACCCGGCGCGTCATGGTGCTTCCATTGTACCGATGTCGTAGCGACGATCGCCCGAATTGAATCGCAGGGTAGAGGGATTGATTGAATGATTCACTGACTCAATGATTCAATGACTCAATGCTGGGTCAGCGTTTCTCCACCGGCACATATTTCTGTGGATACACCGGCCCGACGTAATCCGCGCGCGGGCGGATCAGCCGGTTGTCGTCGAGTTGTTCGATGACGTGGGCGGTCCAACCGCCGACGCGCGCAACCGCGAAGATCGGCGTGAACAGATCGACCTCGATACCGAGGGTGTGGTAGGTGGAAGCCGAGTAGAAGTCCACATTGGCGTTGAGCTTCTTATCGGCCCGCACGAAGTCTTCGATCTTCTGGGAGTATTCAAACCACTTGGGATTACCGCTGGAATGTCCCAGATCGTGCGACATCTGCCGCAGGTGCGTGGCCCGCGGGTCTTCCGTGTGGTACACGCGATGTCCGAACCCCGGAATCTTCTTCTTCTGCGCGAGCAATCCTTTGACATACTCGACCGGGTCGGCGCCGTTGGCATCGATTTCCATCAGGATCTTGAACACAGCCTCGTTGGCACCGCCGTGCAGGGGCCCCTTGAGCGTGCCGATGGCCGAGGTGACCGCGGAGTGCATATCGGAAAGGGTCGCGGCCGTAACCCGCGCCGCAAACGTCGAAGCGTTCAATTCATGATCGGCGTGCAGGATCAGCGCGATATCCAGCGCCCGCTCCGCTGTGGCTGTGGGCATTTCGCCGTTCAACATCAACAGAAAATTAGCCGAGTGCGAGAGGCTGCGGCCCGGCGAGACCACCGGCTTGCCTTTGCGAATCCGGTCGTAGTTGGCTACCAGCATCGACAGTTGCGATGTCAAACGGATGGCCTTGTTGATGTTTGCGTCGTGATCGTTCTTGTCATATTCCGGGTCGTAATATGAAAGCGCGGACACCAACGTACGCAGCACGTCCATGGGAGGAACGTGTTGCGGCACCAACTGCAGCCGGTAAAAAATCGATGCATCGAGCTTGCGCTCCTCCGCCATGCGCCACTTGAGGTGCTTAAGTTCCTCCGCGTTGGGCAGATGTCCGAACCACAGCAGGTGGCAGACTTCCTCAAACGAAGAGTGGTCGGCCAGATCGTGGATGTCATAGCCGCGATAGGCCAGCACTCCCTGCTCGCCGTCGATATAGGAAATGCTGGACGTGGTAACGACAACCCCTTCCAGACCTTTCGGGGTATGCAGACTCGTAACGCTGGACATGGGCTCCTCGTTCTTCGGTGGCAGTGCGGATGGATGTAGGTTGCTGGCCCCCCACAATCAACGCGGCTCGGCAACCCTCTTTTATACGCTAAACCGGCGGCAGTTTCCAAGCGGGGGTCCCAAGCGCTTTTGGCCGGGAAGCGCCTGCGGCGTAGAATTACCGGTTTGCCCTTTGCCGCTGGAGTGCCGGCAGACCCCGGCGGATTGCCAGTACTCCGCGGAGAATTCATGAAGACAAGACTGCTCATGCTCGGCCTCATCCTTGCCCTGGCAACACCTCTGGCGTTCGCCGACGAGGGTATGTGGTTATATAACGCCTTCCCCAAAGATCGCGTCCAGAAGCAATACGGTTTTCCAGTCACGCAGAAATGGCTCGACCATCTGCAGCTTTCGTCGGTGCGCTTCAACAATGGAGGATCCGGGTCGTTCGTTTCGGCCGACGGCCTGGCATTTACCAATCATCACGTGGGCGCCGACTGCATTGAGAAACTTGCCACCTCCGGCCATGACTACATGAAGACCGGTTTTTACGCCAAGACCCAGGCGGAAGAAGCCAAGTGTCCCGATCTTGAACTGAACGTGCTGGTCGGCATCGACGACGTGACCGCGAAGGTGAAGGCTGCTGCACCGGCAACCATGTCCACGGCCGACGCTGGCCAGGCACAGCGCTCCGCCATGAGCGCTATTGAGAAAGACTGCGCCACTGTGACCGGCCTGCGCTGCGACGTAATCGCGTTCTACTCCGGCGAAGTCTACAACCTCTACAAATACAAGAAATACACGGACGTGCGGCTGGTGTTTGCGCCGGAATTTGCCGCGGCATTTTTCGGCGGCGATCCCGACAACTTCACCTTCCCGCGCTATGACTTGGACATTACGTTCTTCCGTGTCTACGAAAACGACAAGCCCGTTCACCCCGACCACTATCTGCAATGGTCGAAAGTGGGAGTGAAGGATGGCGATCTGATTTTCGTTTCCGGCCACCCCGGAGGCACGGATCGCCTGAAAACGGTGGCGCAATTGCAATTTCTGAAAAACGTGGAATATCCGTCGCGCCTCGCCAACTACAAGCGGCGTATCGCCATGCTCCAGAAGTTCAGTGCGCAGTCGCCGGAAAACGCGCGCATCGCGCAGGAGCGTATCTTCGGGCTGCAGAACTCCCAGAAGGCGATTAACGGCGAGTATGAAGGGCTGCAGGATATGAGCATGTTGAAGCAGATGGACGCGGCGGAGCGCAAGCTGGAACAGGCTTATACGGACAAACACAAGGGCGAGCCCAACCCCTGGCAGGAGATTTCCAACGCGGCGAAGGTGAACCGCGAGATTTATGATCCCCTTACCTACGTCGAGCGTATGCGCGGGTTCAGTTATGTCGAACGCATGCGTGGGTTCAACTGGGACCTGACGGGATACGCCCGCATTCTGGTTCGTGTCGCCGAGGAAAAGCCGAAACCGAATGGCGACCGTCTGCGCGAGTATCGCGATTCCGCTCTGCCCTCCCTGGAGCAGCAACTGCTGAGCGCGGCTCCCATCTACAAAAATCTTGAGACCGCGATTTTGGCCCTCGCCCTGGCCCAGATGCAGGAAGCGTTGGGACCCGAAGATCCAGCGGTGAAAGCATCGCTGAGTGGCAAGTCGCCCGACGAGGCTGCGAGGGAGTTGATCGCCGGAACAAAGTTGGACGATGTGACCGTCCGCAAACAACTCTATGAAGGCGGAAAGGCAGCAGTGGATGCCAGCACGGACCCATTGATCGTCCTGATGCGCAAGGTGGACCCCGAGGCACGGGCGGTGCGCAAGCGCTTCGACGACGAGGTCGATGCGGTGGTGCAGCGCGACGGCGCAACCATCGCCAGGGCGCGCTTTGCTCAGAGCGGTTTCACCCAGCCTCCCGACGCGACCTTCACTCTGCGCCTCAGTTATGGCACGGTGCGGGGCTACGAGGAGAACGGCAAAAAGATTCCTTACTTCACCACCTTCGCTGGGGCGTTCCAACATGCGGAGGAGCACGGCAACCAGCCTCCATACGATCTCGCCGCCAGTTGGCCGAAGATGAAAGCGAAACTCAATCTCGAGACGCCGCTGAATTATGTTTCTACCGCGGACATCATCGGCGGCAACTCGGGCAGTCCGACCGTGAATAAGGCGGGCGAAGTCGTGGGAATTATTTTTGACGGCAACATTCAGTCGCTGGTTTTGAATTTCTACTATGACGATCGCCAGGCGCGCGCCGTCCAGGTAGATTCGCGGGGCATCATCGAAGCCCTGCGCAAAATCTATGGCGCCGATGCGCTCGTCAACGAACTCACCGGCAACAAGACGGCAGGCGAATAGTAGGCTCGTGGGGGGACGGGCGGCCTGTTTTCAATACAGCGGCACTTTCGGATCCACCGTCCGCGCCCAGCCGTCGATCCCGCCGCGCATGGATTGGACTTTTTCGAATCCTTGCTGGCGAAGCCAGTTGGTGACCGTCAACGAGCGCACCCCGTGATGGCACACGACCACGATGTGATCGTCGGGATCGAGTTCCTGGTGAGCGCGTGTCGGGATGTCGCCCATCGGAATGTGCTTTGCCCCTGCGATGCGCGCGGCTTCGTATTCCCAAGCCTCGCGAACATCGAGCAGCGTGAATATTTCTCCGCTCGCTTGCAGCGACTTCACCTGCCCGGGAGAGATTTCAAAGTCCATAATTTGATCTATGCTTGCGCCGGAGTGCCGCGTCCCGTAAATTCACGACGCAATCTGAACTGTCATCTTGAGCGAAGCGAAAGACCTGTGCATAGGGGCGGATTCAAATTCAGAGGTCCTTCGCTTCGCTCAGGATGACACTCTATAGTTATTCTTCCGAGGCTCCGCCGTTCTTCTCAGCGTAGTCAGACTCATCAGCGCGGCCAGCCCCCAGAGCGCGCCGGTCCCGATTCGAGCCGTACGCACATCGGCGGACGGAACGTTGCGCCACAGCGTCAACCCACAGCCCGCCACAAAATTGACGACCAGCAAGCCGAAAAATAATCTCTCGCGCAGGCAGCGCGTGTCGAGCGCCAAGCCTGCCAGCAAGAGGATCCACACGATGTAGGTCGCCGTGGTCCAGGCGTCGTGCGGCCATTCATATTCGTGGCGACTGACGTGGCTAAAAGAAATCCACGTGAAGTAGGCACAGCCAAGAAAGCCCGCTGCACCCCATAATGGCGTCCGGCACATCAGATGGCCGGAGCGGTAGGGCGGCTTTGCTCCGATCTTAGCCTTCGCGTTTTCCATGGGGCTGTCCATTGCGGCCGCCGTCTCTTAAGGAAAACAATGATACCCTCGCGCGCGTCCACAGGCGAGATCAGTTCCGCAGCTTGCCTCGCGGATCGTTCAGTCGGGCAATGCAAAGCGTGCTTATCTAACTGCGGATTCCCACCATCAATTTTTCAATCTCCGCCTTCTGCTCACCCGAAAGCGGCAAGAACGGCAGGCGCGCCGGACCTCCGAAGTAGCCGTTAAGGTCCATCGCATATTTGACGCCGGGAATGCCGAGTTCGCTGATCACGCGCTGGGAAGCCAGTTTCACGCGCTCTTGTTTTTCGCGGGCGAGCGCAGTATCTCCGTCTTTGAGCGCGGCGTAGATTTCGTAACATGCGGTCGGCGCAGGACAGGCGAAGGCGAGAATAGCACCGGCTGCTCCGAGTCCGAGCGACGGTTCGAGCTGGTGAGCGGCGCCGACCATGACCTGAAAGCCCACTTCCTTCTGCCGTGTTTTGAGTTTGCCAACGACGGTTACGCCAGAGGACGAAGGTTTCGTAGCGCTGCCTTCGTGGACGGGCGAGGGCGCTTCGCCTGCAAGCGCGGCGACGCTTATCAGTTCCCTGCTCTGTTTCTCGCTTTCCGCGGCTGCGGCCTTCAACATGCGTGGTGTCACGGCCTCGAATGTTTCCGTCACCGTGGCCTGCCTATTAATTTTGCGCGTGCCTTCGACCATCTTTTTCACTTTGTCGAGGTTGCCGCTCGATTCCTTGATGGCGGCGATGTTGGAATGGCCGGCGAGTTCGATCACCACTTCGGCGGGTATGTCGTATCCGGTGGCCTGCGGGAAGTTGTAGATGATGATCGGCAGCGCGGACCGGTCGGCGACGGTGCGATAGAAAGCCAGCAGGTTCGCCGGCAACATCTGCTTCTTGTAGTAATGCGGAGTGCGCACCATAGCGGCGTCGTAGCCGAGTTGGGCGGCGTACTCCGTTAGCCGCAGAGTTTCGTGTGCCGACTCGATGCCGGTGCCTGCAATCATGACTTTATTAGGAGCGGCGGCCGCCAGCGCGGCCTTCAGCACGTCGCGGCGTTCTTGATCGGAAAGCAAGATTGCTTCCCCGGTCGAACCGAGCACCACGATGCCGGCGATCGGCGTGCGCGAGTAATGCTCGACGTTCGCCTCGAGCTTTTTGTAATAGACCTCGCCATCGGGATAGAAGGGCGTCGTAATCGGCGGGAAGATTCCGGATAAGAGCATGGCGGACCTCGGTTGATAGTTGATAGTTGGTGGTCGTTAGTCGCTGGTCGTTAATCATTAGTCGTTCGCATCGCCTGATCCAATCTGCTCTGCCCTACTTGGCAGCGATTCTCTCCGCGTGCAGCGCCTGTAGAGCTTGCACACGCACTTCTCCGCGCTGCAGCGCCGCGATACCTTGCGCGGCGGCTCGGGCAGCGGAGAGCGTGGTAATGGTCGTGATGCGGCCGGTGACGGCGGCGCGGCGGATCGCCTTCTCGTCGAAGTAGGGGTCGGGTCCGTGCGGCGTGTTGACGATCAACTGAATGCGATCGGCTTTGATGAGATCAACTGCGTTTGGGCGTCCTTCTTTTACCTTGTAAACGCGATCAACGGCCAAGCCAGCTTCTTCGAGGATGTCGGCCGTGCCGTGCGTGGCCACGAGTCTGAATCCCATGTCGACAAAGCGGTGCGCGACCTCGACGATCTGCGGCTTGTCATGGTCGGTGACGCTGATGAACACCGTGCCCTCGGTCGGCAGTTTCTGGCCGGCGGCAATCTGGGCTTTGGCGAAGGCCTCGCCGAAATTGTCGGCGATGCCCATGACTTCTCCGGTGGAGCGCATTTCGGGGCCAAGAACCGTGTCGACGCCGGGAAATTTCGACCACGGAAATACCGGCGATTTCACATAGAAGCAGCGGCCCGTATCAAAATCCGTGCCGCGCTCTACATATTCCGGAAGGAACTCACGCAGTTTGCGCCCGGTCATGAGCCGCGCGGCAATCTTGGCCATGGGCACGCCAGTAGCTTTTGAAACAAAGGGCACGGTGCGCGAGGCGCGCGGGTTCACTTCGAGCACGTAGACCCTTGCTTCATGATGGCCGTTGCCTCTTGCGCCGTTGCCGCGCGGGATCGCGAACTGCACGTTCATCAGGCCGATCACTTTGAGCGCGCGCGCCAGCTTGAAAGTGTATTCGCGCATGCGCTGGAGCAGGGGCTCGGGGATATCCACCGCCGGCAGCACACAGGAAGAGTCGCCGGAGTGGATGCCCGCTTCCTCGATGTGCTGCATGATGCCGCCGATCACCACGTCCTCGCCATCGGAGAGCGCGTCCACGTCGACTTCAATCGCGTCTTCGAGAAATTTATCGATGAGCACGGGGCGGTCTTGCGAGTACTCGACCGCTTGCTTCATATACTGCTGAATCGTGTCTTCATCATAGGCGATGACCATCGCTCGCCCGCCGAGTACGTACGAAGGACGCACCAACACCGGAAATCCGATCTTCTTCGCCGCTTCTACCGCCTCCTCGACCGACGCGACCATGGCGCCGGGAGCTTGCGGGATGTCGAGTTCCTCCAGCAGCTTGCCGAAGCGCTTGCGGTCTTCGGCGAGATCAATCGATTCTGGCGTGGTGCCGATGATGTTGACGCCCGCGGCCTTGAGCGGCAGAGAAAGATTCAGCGGCGTCTGCCCGCCAAACTGCACGATCACGCCCACCGGCGCGCCGCCCGAGGCTTCGTGCTCGCAGACTGCGAACACGTCTTCGAGCGTGAGCGGCTCGAAGTAGAGGCGGTCGCTGGTGTCATAGTCGGTCGAGACCGTCTCGGGATTGCAGTTGATCATGATGGTTTCGTAGCCATCCTCGCGCAGCGCATAACTGGCGTGGCAGCAGCAGTAATCGAACTCAATTCCCTGCCCGATGCGATTGGGGCCGGAACCTAGAATGACGACTTTCTTCTTAGCGGTCGGAGTAGCTTCGTCTTCATCTTCGTAAGTCGAGTAAAGATAAGGCGTGTAACTCTCAAACTCCGCGGCGCAGGTATCGACGCGCTTGTAAACCGGCTTCAATCCATGTTTCTTGCGGAAGTGGCGAACTTGTTCCTGGCCGCCTTTGCCGTCGAGACGCCAGGTCCCAGCGAGACGCCCGTCGGAAAAGCCCATGCGCTTGGCTTCGCGCAGCACCGCGGTGGGAATCGATTCCATCGGATGCTTTTCCAACTCCAGCTGCATGTCGTTAATTTCCTTGAGCTGGTAGAGAAACCAGGGATCGATCGATGTCATCTTCGCGATCTGCTTGATCGTGTGTGCCTGTCGAATAGCGTAGCGCACGTAGGAAAGCCGCTCGGGATGCGGCGTTACCAGGCGTTGCGTGAGGATCTTCGGTTCGATCTTCTCCGATCCCACCTTCTTACCGGTATCGAGGGCGCGAATTCCCTTTTGCAACGCTTCTTTGAACGTGCGGCCGATGGCCATCACTTCGCCGACGGATTTCATCTGCGGTCCCAGCGATTCGTCGGCGCCAGGAAACTTTTCGAACTGCCACTTCGGAATCTTTACGACAACATAGTCGAGCGTGGGCTCAAAGCAGGCGGGAGTCTTGCGCGTGATGTCGTTCGGAATCTCGTCGAGCGTGTAACCGACGGCCAGCTTGGCGGCTATTTTCGCAATCGGGAAACCGGTTGCCTTCGATGCCAGCGCGGAAGAGCGCGAGACGCGCGGGTTCATCTCGATCACCACCATATGTCCCGTCGAAGGATTTACGGCGAACTGAATGTTCGATCCACCGGTCTCGACCCCGATCTCGCGAATCACGGCAATCGACGCATCGCGCATTACCTGGTACTCGCGGTCGGTAAGCGTCTGCGCCGGGGCGACGGTGATGGAATCGCCAGTGTGCACGCCCATGGGATCGAAGTTTTCAATGGAGCAGATGATGATGACGTTGTCTTTGGTGTCGCGCATCACCTCGAGTTCGTACTCTTTCCAGCCGAGAACGGATTCTTCGATCAGGCACTCATGCACGGGCGAAAGATCGAGGCCGCGGGCCAAAACTTCCATCAGTTCTTCGCGGTTGTAGGCGATGCCTCCGCCGGTGCCACCGAGTGTGAACGACGGACGAATGATGACGGGGAATCCAATTTTGCCGGCGAACTCAATGCCATCTTTCAAATTGTTGACGAGCGCCGATTTCGGAACATCGAGCCCGATGCGCTGCATGGCGTCTTTGAAAAACAGGCGGTCTTCGGCCTTTTTGATGGCGCCGATCTGCGCGCCAATCAGATGTACGTTGTACTTTTCGAGCACGCCGGTGTCGGAAAGTTCGATGGCGAGATTGAGCGCGGTCTGCCCGCCAACCGTGGGCAGAATGGCAAAGCCCGCGCTGGGCGACATCTCGCGCTCGACGCGAATGATTTCTTCGAGATACTCGCGAGTTAGCGGCTCGATGTAAGTGCGGTCCGCCGACTCAGGATCGGTCATGATAGTGGCTGGGTTCGAGTTAGCCAGCACAACTTCAAAGCCCTCGGACTTGAGCGCCTTGCAAGCCTGCGTGCCGGAGTAGTCAAACTCCGCCGACTGGCCGATGACGATGGGACCGGAGCCGAGGATCAGGATTTTCGAGATGTCAGTTCGTTTAGGCATTGATATCAGTCGTTGGTCGCTAGTCGTTCGCCATTAGCGCGTATGTTCAAAGATCACTCCTCTAACCGTTCGATCTTCAACCGGTCGTCGCAATACCCCAAAGGTGTGTCAGTGACGCCCACGGGAACCGCAATTCTTAGCGCCGGCCAGCCTTTCTCCGAAACTCTAATCGGAAGAGTAATTCGACAAAATCCTCGGACGCTTGCGACGAGCTGATATACACCTGGTGGCTCCTTGCCGAAATCGAACTCTCCTGCCGGACCCGATTTAACGGATTGGACATCGACGAAGACACCGGCTTTCCTTCTCTGTAGAGTAATCACTGCGTTAGGAATCCTCGCCCATGTCGGATCGGCAAGATAGCCGCGGATATGTGAAATCTCGACGGTCGGCCTGGTCGAGGTTTGAGGCTGGACAGGTACCTCAACCCTCTGCCCATGAGTTAGGGTCGCCGCGCTGAGCACGAAAACGATCGGCCAAGTTCTCACCGCCTCCACTCCTCCATCATCCGCACGAAATCCTTAAACAAATAGTGCGAATCGTGTGGGCCGGGCGCCGCTTCCGGGTGGTACTGCACGGTGAACAGCGGCAAATTCCGGTGCCTCATGCCTTCCAGCGTCTGGTCGTTTAGATCGATGTGGGTCAATTCGACTTCGCTTTGCGGCAGCGAATCGGGATCGACGGCGAAGTTATGGTTGTGCGCCGTGATCTCGATCTTGCCGCTGGCCAACTGCTTCACCGGATGATTTCCGCCGTGGTGGCCGAATTTCAGCTTGAAGGTCTTCCCTCCAAGCGCAATGCCGACCAACTGATGCCCCAGGCAGATTCCAAAAATCGGCTGGCGGCCCATCAAACGCCTTATGTTGTCGACCGCGTAGGTGCAGGGTTCGGGATCGCCGGGGCCGTTCGACAGGAAGACGCCGTCGGGCTTCAACGCCAGCACATCCTCCGCCGTGGTCTGCGCCGGGACTACCGTTACCTTGCAGCCTTCTCCGCGCAGTTTGCGCATGATGTTCTGCTTGATGCCGAAGTCATAGGCGACCACGTGAAAGCGCGCCGGCTCGTCTTTGACGCCGACAATTTCGTCGGGTAAGTGTGAGCGCTCGCCCGTCTCCCACACGTAGGTGC
>Ga0326727_10009118_pt1 | contig 24670 bp, 21 predicted proteins | sample MB2enrmetagenome_FD_207643 | JGI IMG/M metagenome (GOLD analysis project Ga0326727, IMG submission 207643) | Lab enriched peat soil microbial communities from McLean, Ithaca, NY, United States - MB29MY | ecosystem: Environmental > Terrestrial > Soil > Wetlands > Peat | place: USA: New York... | reverse complement strand
CGATCTTCGTCCGCAGCTTCTCCGCGGACGGATAGTCTTCCTCGCGGAAGAGCCCGTTCAACTCCGGCCTCACCTGCTCGATGTACTGGGGATAGACGCGGAGGAAGCGCTCGACGCCCTGCTCGAAGCCGGCTTCGAACTCCCGCATGCGCGCCATGAGATCGAAGTAGAAGTTCGCCGGCAGGAGCCGGAACCCTTCGTCGGACCACGGAAGGGTGATCTTGTAGAAGTGCTGCCTGATCTGCCCGGCCAGTGTGCGCAGCTCCTCCAGCTTGTCGGCGCCACGCAACAGTTGCTTGTTGTAGCGGCCCGCGCCCTGGTGGGCGCCGTGTTGATCGGCGACATCGCGGCTGACCTTGCGGTCGTGTTTGACGGCCGTCCAGATACTAATGTGGACGGCGGCGAGCATTGCACGTTCCGTAATCATCGAATGACCTCCCGGTAATCCACTCCGAAGCGAACGAACTCCGGAGTGTGGGTTATGGCGGTGTCCCGCGCCGCTGCATCGCGCATGGCCATCACCCGCATCTCAGTCGGCATCCGGTCGAGATACGCAATTCCTCTCCCTACCGAGGTGTCGCTCAAGGCCCTCCCCAGGGCGGTAGCAATGGCGATTTGCGCGGAAGGCTCCGTGGGAAGCGGCGCCGTCGTGGGGTTCAAAAGAATTTCGTCGATCGAAGGCAACTGGCGAAACAGCCGAATGAAAGCGACAAGTTCCGAGGCCGCAGCCGGCCCCACCGTGCCATCGAGGAGCTGCGCTTCGAACTCGCTCGTTCCTGAGAGAAGCTGTGACTTCTGGCGGCGGGCGATGCCGCAAAGCACCTGTGAAGCCATCTCCCAGGAACGGGGAGTCGGCCATGCATTGGCATCCGCGGTCGAATCAGCCGTGTGCAGCAGGTCCGGCTTGAAGCGCAGGAAGGCGATGATCTCAGGCCGGACCTGAGCCTTGACCGCCCACCGGCACCAGTCGTCAAGATCCGGTTCGAGGTCCAGATGCACAAACCGGTTGCGCAACGGTCGCGGCATGGCGAAATGGACGCCACGCTCCGAGGCCGGATTGCCGGCGGCGATGACAACCCAGCCATCGGGCAGCGAATACTCGCCAAGCCTGCGATCTAGCACCAGCTGATAGCAGCCCGCCTGGGTCATCTGCGGCGCGGAGGTCAGTTCATCGAGAAAGAGAATGCCTTTGCCTGTGATGGGGAGAAACTTGGGTGGCGCCCACTCTGTCTGGTCTGCGGCGATTCGCGGCAGACCCCGGAGATCGACCGGGTCAAGCTGCACGGCGCGCACGTCAAGAAAGTCGTAGTCGAGATCGCTGGCGACTTGGGAAACTATCTGCGACTTGCCGACGCCGCACGCGCCCCAGATGTGCAGGGGCACACGTTCGCTGATCAGCGCCTGAAGCGCCTCATAGAGTTTCGATGGTTTCATGACATGTCCTCGATTAATTTGAGATGTACGGGAAGGAACTTCTGCTCAAGTGCGATAGCGGGCTGGAATTTAGTGAGCGTCTGGATCGGACGATCCACCCGGAACGCGTGATTTGAGCTACAGATGGGCTAGGCGCGCCTCGGGATGTTCTCGTCAACCCAGGATCATGCCCAGGCAGATCAGCGAACACTAACCGACTTGCCGTTAGACAACGGCATGACCTTTGCTTCGACACGGCGGAGGTCCGAAGCCGGCGTTTTCACCGAAGTCAATCTGATTCAGCGCTCAACGGTGACCAAAAGAGCGCATAGGGCAGCTCTTTCGATCTACAGTGGTCCGGTTTCACCTGCGCTGAACAATTGGTCCCTTTTCGGTCATTCCGAGAAATTCGTAGAAGGTTGCGCCAGAAGGGAGACGTGACAGTTTTCTCCGCATGAGCTCAAAGAGCCGCTCCTCGCACGTGGAAATAATGAATTGCCACTCGTTCGGCGAATTCGAGATGATGCCGCGAAGTAGCTCGACAAAAGCGTAGGCGTTCAGGTCATCGAAGTGGGTCACCGGATCATCCAACAGCACCGGCGCGAAGCCTGACCAGTTCTGGCGAAGTACTCCGGCGAGGAAGATGCTGAGCATCAGAATTTGCCGTTGTGAGTCACTGAAGAAATCTGTCGGCGTAACCTGAATGCTCTTGTTTCCCCATTCGACGTGAACCGTTGTCTGTCCGCCCTGCGATTCCAAATGGACTTCGCCAAAGCCATAGACCGACCGGAGCCGCTGCTGAATCATGGTGAGCATCGGACCGTAGGCTGAAATATGTCTTTCGATCGCGTTCTGACGTTCTCGCGTCAGGAGTCTTTCTATCGATGAAAATAGCGTAATGGCATGATCAAGGTATCGTTGCCGTTCTTCGAGTGCAGAGGTGTGCCTGCCGAGCTCATCGATCTGCGCCTGCTTCTGGATGATCTGAAGCCTAGTCTCGCGGGCACTGAGCGCGGCGAGAACGACGCTTCCCTTCTCTATAGCTCCATGCATCGCATCGCGGCGGCGTTCCTCCTGCTGGATCGCCCTTTCCAACGTTGCCGGGTCAGCATCATTCGTAAGCCCAGACCTAACCAGTTTCTGGCGAAAGGACGAGATCGAGTGATTCAATGCGGTCAGTTTGAAAGCGATTTGCTCGCGTTGTTTGAGGAGATTCATCCGCTGAGTACCCGTATTGCTGGCACTTTCTCGTTCCCGGTTCCCGGAAATCCTCAATTGCTCAATTGAAGCCGCTGCTTCACTGACTGCGCGGTCGATTTGCGCTACTTCGGCTTCGAGGTCTGATTTGGCACTCAGATCATCAGGAAGTACCTGTGAACTCCGTGCAGCCAACTCGTCCATCTGGTCCGAAATCTGCTTAATTTTTCGCTTTAGGTCCGCGATCCGCAAATATAGGGCCTGGCGTTTCGCTGTCTCCTGATCGTGGGATGCCTGTACAGCCTTGAGATCCCGGCTGGCCGCGTCGATCCTTTCGTCAAGGGACTTGCAATCCTTCTGCAGTTCATTTCGGCGGGACCCTAGCGTGTGGGCTAGAGTTTCAGCCCTGGCGGGTTCGATGAACGCGGCAGTAAGGCGCGTCCGAAAGTTTGTTAGGCGCTGCTCTGCTTTCGCAAGCACATCGCTCAGTTCGTCGATGGCCTCCTTTGCTGCCGCAACATCAGCAACCGCAACACGAAGAGAATCGTCGGCCTGAGCCTCGTTGGCAAGTATGGTCTTGTACCGTAACGGGATCTCCATGTCCTGGGAAACAGAGCTACGGCGCAGACGGATGCGCGCGCGGAGAGCCTCCAGTGATTCGAACTCCGAACCGCACAGAGGGCACGATTTCTCATGCACATGCATTTGAATACTGTCGAGCAGCCTTTCCAATTCGGCTTGGTCGGCCAGAGCTCTTTCGTATTCGGGACGAAGGGCCTCGCGGGTACCTTTGATCTCTTGGAGACTGGTTTTCGCCTGCGCTTCACGTTGCTGGGCGGCCTGCAAGCCTTGCCTCGTCTTGAGGAGACGTTCCCGCAGATCAGCCGCAAGTGAATCATCACCCGCGAATTGAGGAAGCTCCTCTAGAAGGGCGCTAATCACCGCGAGGCTCGAACGACATGCAGCGAGTTGCTGTTCTGCTGCGGCGTGATTGGCCGCTCCGGTGGAAAGTGCAGGAGCAGCAGCGATCAAGCGCGAGTCGATTTCAGAGAATTCAAGCTCCTCTCGGTCACGCTCGGCTTGGAGAGTTGCAATCTGCTTTGAGAGGTCTCGTCGTTCCGCTTGGATTTCCTGAAAGACGCGGATGCTTTCCCTTCTCTGCTCTTTAATCCTGCGGTTAGCTTCAACGTCATCCAGGGCCTTCGTATTCGCATCGATACGAATCTTGATCTCCCGCTCCTCGGCCTCGATTTGCTCGATCCGCTTGTCGAGCCGCTCCAATTCCCCCTGTTCTGCTGCGAACTCTTCAAGCTGACGCTGGTGTTCGGGCAGTTCATTGCGGGCTTCGCGGGCCGTCTGGATTCGATCGTTTGATTCGACGAGCCTGGCTGCGACAACATCCCGCCACTCGGCAAAGGCAGCGAGATTCTGGGCGTCTACCGGAATCTGGGGAAGTCCGCCACTGCCTACCTCCCGGCGCAGGTCGGCCAGAATGCTGTCGATCGCCGTCGGTTCTGCCCCTTCACGTTCAGCAGGCATTTGCGGCAGAGAGCCTCTCACAGTGTCGGTTTGGGCTCGCAGTTCATGGACCTCTTCGTCTGTCATCTGCCGTTGCTCGGAAAGTTGGGCTAGCACATCGGTGACCTTCACCAACCCCTGGGAGTAGTCCTGCAACGCCAGCATTTCACTAATAAAGGCTTCCGGAATCACAGAGCCGTTTTGGAATTCGGACAGCAGTTCTTGTTCGTCCTGTCCGAAAAGGTGGATTGCCCGGAATAAGCTCTCCACGGTCTGCTGGCGGGGGATCGCATCGCCCCAGTCCGCGTGCGTGAGCCCATTGATAACGGATTTGCGATCAACCTGTCCGCCATTAAGCCAGGCGGTAGTCCAGTTGCCTGTGCTGCGCTGCAGTTTCCATTCGGTTGACTTCTGATCAGGCGCGATGCTACGTCCTATCAGGACGACACTTCCGCTGCCAGGCGCCTTATCCAGATGGGTCGCGATTCGCGAAAACTCTGTCTGGCTTCGGCGCTGCCGGTTGCACAGGCGGCCGATGCGCCCGGTGCATGCGTAGTCAATCGCGTCGAATAGCGATGTCTTGCCAAGCCCGTTCGGTCCGTATAAAACCACGACGGACGCGTCAAGATCAAAGGATTGTACTTCCTTGTAAACTCTGAAGCCTTCTACCGAAAGAGACAGCAACCTTGTAAGGGCACGGGGACGTGTCAGTGATATCTGCCCCTGCTGAGGCTGGCTAATCTCCTCAGGCAATGGCTCATGTCGGTCGCGTATGTCCGCGGCAATCCGCTCGGCAGAGCGGTACCCCACTTCAATCAGCTTTCGCGACAAGGAGGCGGAAACGCCTGCCGACTGCAGGAAATCCTGCGCCGACTGCGGTCGCTGCATCCCGTCAGATCCGCGGCCGCGCAAAGGTAAGAAGGGAAGCCGCAGTAGTTCGCGGCGCTGGGCCTCCGGATCACTATGCGCGCGGATGACATATTTTCGGCAAAACAGCGGGTCATTTTCGAGGCTCGCGAAAAACCGGTCGTCCTCTTCGCGTGCTGACGTTCTGCATATAACAAATGAGAGTGTCTTTTCATCCCATGCGAGGTTGTTCTGGCGATAAAGACGCTTGAAGGTCGCGTAAGCTTCATCGTATTCGCGGCTTGGATGAGCGTTGAAGACGGAAAAGGCAGCAACGTCGCTCGGTAAGGTCAGCAGTAGCACGTGTGGAACGGCGCGTATCGCGACCTGTCCCATCTCGTCTTCAGTCCAGAGCGATTCGATAGCCATTCGCAGAGGATCAAATAATTGGTCTGTCCTGGACATTCAGTAGCTCCACGATGAAATCTGTGTATTCGGACACCGTTTTCTTCCGCGCGACGTCAAAAAGCGTCTGCGAATCAGTGAACGTCACACCTGCGCTCCGCGGGTCGGCAAAGTTTTCTACCTCGCGTGGAAGGAGCCGAACATTGTTTTCGTCCCGAGTGACAACGAGGATCGGCGCGTGCGTGCGCTCCGCCAAGCGCTTGAGCGCGTTCACGCAGGCCGGATGGGTAGACCCGTAAATGGCCGTTATCTCCACTCCTCCCACACTATGCCTTGCATGCAACTGCGAACGCTCGACGTCAAGGGGAGCGACACTGCCAATCAATGTTAGCGTCTCAACTATGTGGCGCAGGCTGCAACGCTCGGGGGTGTCCCACCCCGTATCGACATCTGCTGCCGGGTCGGGAGTGTGGTTTTTCTGATTGATGGCTGCGTCGGCGGCGCGTTTAGCCCTTTCCGCACGGTAGGCACAGGCGCCATCGATACGGAATGCCAGGTCTTGGGAGCATAGTCGCCGGTAACTCGCCACGATCCGCTCGTGCGAGGCCCGCAATGGTGCTTGCAAGGAAGCGCCGTTGAAATACCTGCCACATATGTCAGGAATGTCGTCAAGCTCGTCATTCGTCCATTTCACGACGGCAGGAACCGGCTCGCCGGGAACTCTCGGATCGACCACAGTCCCAAGGAGCGGCAGTACGGTCGCTCCAGCGAGCGCGGCAGTGCGGTCTGTAACGTCGGCCACAACGGAACTGGGAACTCGCACATCCGCAGCATGCATACACTCTCCCATTTCGCGGAAGAGCACATCCTTGCAAGTCCCGAGGTCGGAAGATCCCCGTAGGCGCGCGGATTGAGTCGCAAATGTTGGCGGGCAGCCGACGTTGTCGAAGGGTGCGCGGGGGCCGAAGATGAGACTCGAATAGCCGAAAGGGCCGCTACGCGCGGGCTTCTGCGAGGTTGCTGTGCAAACCATGACCACTGCAGCGTCCTGTCTGCGGACGAAAGGATTTGTTATCTGTGTGAGGAAGCGGTTCGTGGCATTCAAGAAGCTCGGGTGGTTCGGCGAGTCGTTGTATTGAAGTACAAATACCCAGTGGAGGTCCCTTGGTGAGTCGGTGCTGCGGCATACCGCATCAAATTCTTGCAGGATAGCCTCCGAAACCACGACTCCATTCTCGCGGCCCACCCAGTCAAAACAAAGCACCGTCAGGAACCGGCACGGCATGCCGTTATCGAACCGTGCGCAAAAGACCCTAACAAGATTGCCCTGAAACATCGACTGATGCATCGCATTGGTCTCGGGCCAGGATGGGGAGATCTTGGGTTGAAGCCACAGCGACAGGCCTCCACTGTTGTCCTTGATGAAGGTGACCGAAGTATTGACCCACTCGTGCTCGGTGACACGATCGGGAGCATTCAACGGATCAATGGGAGCGACGTTTTGCAGGGCGCACAGACGCGAATATTCGTCCTTCCGTAGTCCGCGCACGCCAGCGATGGCGATGGTTGGCGATCCCACCAAGGACATGCGATCCGCCACACGTTCCACACCTTCCACTCCGGGCAGAGCGAACTCGGGGAAAAGAATCAGTTGCGGAATAACCGTCTGGTAACCGGTGAACACATTATCGATGACATCCAGCGCACGCCGCTCGCAGGCAGGACACAAGGGAAACGGTTCCTGGCGTGGCTCCTGCAATTCCAGATACGGCTGCACGATCAGCATCCTGACGGAGCCGAACGGTAAGGTCACGTTGATTGGCTGTTCGGTGACCTGCATTCTCACACCTTGATGCCAGTGGCTCGTTGGCGGCACGGTCAGAAGAACCCTTATGTGTCACTTCGAGGCCGTCGGAGCCAAACCACTCTGCGCTGGCGAGTGGGACAGCCGGATCGTTCACCGGCATACCCAATGTCGTGATAATTCTACTTTGTCTCGAGCGGGATGCAGCTATTTGTCAGCATTGGCCCTCAGTCAGGATGGTGTGCCACGCCGATAAGCTCAAGAGAATTGTGGCCGCGGTAATGTGCGATAGAACTCAAAGGATTCTTGTGCGCCTTTCAGCATGCTCAAAACCGAAACTGCTAAGTTGCCCCGAAAACCTCCGCTGTGCAAGGCCAGCGGTCTGTCTGGAAAGGGCAGAGGTCCGACCGGCCGCTGCTTGCAAACGGCGAGGGGGCTCGGCAAGGTGCTGAATTTCGAGATCCCTGTTTTTCCCAGTGTTTTTGCGTACCCAAGGGTGCTCTCGTTCGCCGTCAGCGCCCATGAATTCATTTGTTTACAACCAATTAGCACTTCTGTCACGGCAGAGGTCAAGGTCACCCGATTGGATGCGTGCCGAAAACGCCGATGTAGCCGGGAGGAATTCTGGCTTCACGCTAAATCGCCAATCAGACAGTAGGTGATTGACCGCGACAAGGCGCTGGTCAACGCAGTTTCGATGAAAGCAGTTGCCGAAGAACGGAAAGGCTAGCTGGACTAGGATTGGCGCTTACGCGGCCTCGTCAAAGTCGTCGGATTCATCCGTTGGCTCTTCTTCGGCGGCTTCGGCAAGAATCTCTTCATCCTCATCCGCATCTGATGCGGGAACGGGAGCCGCCGCTGGTGCTGGTCCCGTATCAAACAGGCTGGCATTACGCGCCTCTTGTTTTTGCGGTTCGGCGGGCTTGGGTGCTTGGTAAGCGGGCTTCCTTGTCTCAACCACCACCGCCTCCGTGTTGGCCGTAGCAGTCTTCGCTGCCGTTTTCGACCTAGCTTCCGCTTTTGCGGCCTTGCCTGCCGCCGCTATCTGCTCCTTGGCGGTTTCAAGCGTGTTCCTCAGTTCGAGATGAGCGCCAACAAACTGGACCAGTGCGGAAGGCAGCTGGTTGTCCAGATCTTCCGCCGTGCCGGCTACGCTAAGCGGAGTGGTGAACGCGTCGTTTTCGCTTTCGTTGAGTTTGCGAGGAATGACGTTGACGCGGATGGTGTCGTCCTCCAAACGCGTCAGGATCATGACAACGGTTCTCTGCCGAAGCAGCGGACACAGTTCTTTGAACATGGATTCACCTTCCTGTGAGAATGAAACTGTGGATTGGATTCCTATTGTTTCCTTTGTCTAGCCGGCGAATGTTTGCGAGTACGCTTCTGGATCTTTTTCCAAAGATCTGGATCGACCCCCAATACACTCATGCGACCTGTTGAAGCGTTGTAGAAGGCTCCGTGATGGGTGAGCGAGCCATAGCGGAAGAGCCGAGCCAGCATCGCGAGCGCGCTGGTAGCGAGCACCTGATTGATGAAAGGCTCCTGCCGTTCGAGTGCCTCCGCCGCGCTGCAACTGGGCAACGGGTCCTCGCCCGCTTCGGCATCCGCAATCTCCGGATAGAGTTCTGCAACGGTTCTCAACCGGACCGAACTGCGACGGTTTGCGGAGTTCAACGGCTGGCCGAGCACATACTGGCCGCTGCTCGCATTGTTGCCGAGGTCGAGCCAGTAGACGGTGCTGTCATTCGCTCGGGTGACCGCGGACAGGATGGCCTGCCGCGCCGCCCGTGTATCGACACACCCAATAATCATCTGAGGGCCTGCCGAATTGGTTCTCAGGGAATCCTTGTGAAAGTGTTCGGGGTGCGCTTGCCACCTCAGTCCCCAGAAGAGATTGACACGGTTGATCAGGACCACGGCCTTGTTCAGCCCGACATCGGCCGACGCAAACGGCTGGCGGACGCAATTGGTCTCTGACACCAGGTCCCCATCCGCCAGCATCACGTCGAGACCTCCTGCATGGCCCCACACCTTCATCGCCTGGTGGAGATAGGGCAGGCCGAGCACCATTGCGCTCCCATTGCCTCCCGCGCCGACAATCAGCACGCGGAGGGGTTGCCCTCTGCGGCACATTGACTTCGGGAGAGCGTGTTCAATGATCATGACCGCGCCTCTTTCCAGACAAGAACTCCTCCACTGTCTCCGGCAATTCAATCAGCGAGTCGATGGGAAACTCCTCTTTGCCGGCGAGTTCCTTCCAAAGTCCCTCGAAGCCGCCGGGATGGCGCGTGAGCCTCCCCACGTTGCCGTGCGTAAACTCGCTTTCATAGAAGCTCTGTTCCCACTGGGCAATGGAGGCGACAGTGGCGGCATCGGGAGCCCGCATCGATCCAAGGCAGACGCTCCCTGTGTCGTACACATTCCAGTAGGGAGCGACACAAAGCTTCGTATCGGCCGCGGGCCGGCGATTCTTCTTGAGCGCCCGGATCGAGAGCGAGTGATCCATCGCCAGCCAGACGAGAGCGGGCTGCGGGAAGATCGCGCCATTCATTCCGGCCATGTCACCCTGCGTCGTTCCGAAAAACATCGGGCGTCTCTGTGGCGGCGTCCACCAGGCAATCAGCCGCTCGGTGCGTGCGAGCACGCTCTCAGGAAGAAACTCCGCCTGCACCCGACCTCCGAGGGCTTGGACCAGCGATTGAACAAACTCGATGGTCAGCGTCTTTGCCGGACCGAGCGTTGGTTGCTTGGCGCGATTGCCTGCGTTCACTTCATGGAGCGTGATGAATGTATTTCCGAACTGGCCGTTCTGGTGTTCCGTCGACCGGTAGATCAGCAGGGCTTCATGCAGCGCGAAGTGATGGTTCTGTCCGATGCTCACGTTGACCTGCATGAGTCTCCTCCTCCATGCCGTCCAGCACGGTAATCAAGCCGGCAAGCTCCATGTTTACCCGGAGAAAGATCGCCATTGTGCGAAGCGCCGCGTCAAACTCTTTGCTAGCTTCGGGCCGAAAGCAGACCGCGCAGGACGGTTCATTGGCGGTCTCGTTATAGCGTTCTGACTCCTGGTCAAAACAGGCCTGAATCGCGTCATTCTCACGGAAAACCAGCAAGAGGCTCGGCACCGGCGGGTCGTCGTATTCCCCTTCGAAGCGCATGACCTGGCCCTTCAACCGCGACAGCCGATGGAGGGTCAGCAGCTTCTGAATCCACACGGAATGCGGCCCCTGAAGATGCCTTCGCAGCAGCCTGCGCGCGCTGGGATATGTCCAGTCCTTCGCGGTCCGGACGGGTTCCGGGATCGCCTCATCGACCGCCGGGAACTCGTAAGCATCCCGGCTCTCGGGCTCATCCTGCTCCATCCAATCATGCAGCTGCTCGTTGTAGCACTCGGCGTCTGTGTGGTCGTAGATGCGAATCCAGCGGTAGAGCGATCCCCGCAAAAGGTAGTAGTAAGCCGCTCCTAGGAATCGCTCCTGCTCTTCGAGCGCGTCCAGCGCAGCTCCGATCTTGAGGTAGCCGCAGGCCTGGAGCTCGAACGCGGCCATCAGCTTGCCTTCGCCAAGATCTCCGCCCCGCCAATATCCTGTCCCAAGGTCGTCCCGGACTTCGAAACAATAGTCGATCTTGTCTGTGAGCGCGCTGCCGGAGAACTCCTCAATCAGCTTCTGGATGGCGCTTCGCGCGAACACCACGGCGACCTTTCCGGCCTGCTTCCAGAGCTTTTCGTCGGCGAGATTCCGCTCCACTAGCGCCAGGCACAGCCGGTAAAGGCGCTCGCCATTTGTCTCCAGGCGATAGCTTGTGGGGATGCGGCGGAGGGACGGAAGGGTTTCACTGCAACCCTTTCCCAGCAGCGTCATATCAGTGGCGGCAGCAGTTCGCTTGGGGCTTCGAGAGCTGGCATCGTGCCGGATGACGATCTCCTGGCTGCTTCCGCGACGGCGTGCGCCAGGCTCTGTGACTCTTCGCATTTCAGATGCCTCGCGATGAGCCGGTCGGCTCTTTTGGGAGGCTTGCACTCAAGCCGACGGAGTTCCGCGAGAAGGTGTGTCTGATCGGCTTTCCTGTTCGTCATGATGTGCCGCCTTGTTTCGATGATTGGGGAGCGAACCTCTCCTTGTGATGCACAGGTAGCACTGGCGCACAGGACAACGCAGAGTCGAGATGCCGTGAAAGCGCCTCTCTCAGCCCTTGCTGCCGATGGCCCGGCTGAACGTATAACGAAGGGCGTCTCCGGTGTCCTCCGGCCCTGCAAGTGTCGCCGTGGCAATTTCGGGATAGGACGGCGTCAGCAATTCTCTCACTTGCTCGACGGTCAAGTTGGGTGCGGGATCGGGGATGCGGGCTCCGTTGTAGAAGAACTCGCGGTGCAGGGCTTTCACAGTCAGGCTGCTCATGAATCAACATCTCCAAGGTGGGATTTAGGTTGTACATGGAATGTGGAGCGGACGGATTACAGGTGAGACGCAGCTCTGCGTTTGGCCCACGTTGCGGACCAATAACGGAAGCGGTCTGAGCGTATTCTTGACTAGGTGCCCAAAGGGCGGTGTGCCAGCCAAGTTGGCCAATCATCAGGATGGTGGTCAGCGGGTGTCCTTTGCCATGCGTCCATGTTCGGCTTAGTCGATGCGCTTTATTCAGCGCATACACTCTTTGACGTGAAAGGGGAACCTCGTGAACCGTTTTTCGGCCTTTCTGGTACTCGTCTGCTCCACTGTTTGCCTTGCACAGACTCCGCAGGCAAAGAGCGGTTCGACTGTCCATAACGGTGGAACGAAGGGAACCCAGATCGTCTTCCATGTCACATCAGTTCGTTATGAAGAAGAGCCAGACTTTTGTGGCGATGGAACATGTAGCGCGACGAAAACCACTGTTGAAGGTTATTCAGATGGTATGCAAACAGACAGTCGAGTCATTTTTGTTTTGAACTGTGACGAGATTGTGGCATTAAAACCAGCGCCAAAAGTCGCTGTCAGTTGTGGCAGCATTCATGCAGATAATGACTACGATGCTTGGGTGTTTAACAGTTCAATTAGCTTTTGGCCCCGAGAAAAATACACTCCTCCACCGCTTCGGGGTAGTTTTAAGATCGTGTCTGAAAAGGAAGTCAGCAAGCCTAGCAAGTAGGTAGAAAGCACGGCCTGCGAGAGTTTGGGAGGGGAAAAAGCATGAGAGCACGATTCCTTGGCCCGTGCGTGGCCTTGGCGCTGCTGGCGGGGGCTGTGGGAACATCGGCACAGTCCACCTCTACGGCGGATGCCCGAAAAAGCAAAGATCAACCACCCCCGCGTCAGGTTCAGGTCGCAATTGACCCGCGATCTTCGGGGGAAACGGAAGCTGAGCTGCTCACCGCCGGTTTTCGCAACTCATGCCCGAGTGTCTCTATCATTCGTGATGAGTCCAAGGCGGAGTATGTTGTTCTAGCAAGCCAGGCCAGCTCTGGGTTTTTCCTCCATTACTACATCACGGTCTACGACAAGCAGGGGCAGGGGAAAGTGGCGTTCGCAGCCGACAAACATCTCGCCAAAAATGCTATCAAAGCATTCTGTCAGTTCATCAATGCTCAAAAGTAGCCCGCATGATCCGCTGTAAGATACCATTTTCTTGAATCGGCTAGGGTAGCTCCCGAATGGGCAGGCTCTCCCGGCTTGCCTCGCCGATCTCTTCAATACCGGGATGCCTCTCGGGAGGTAGCGCGTGTCTACTCACGCTGAAAAGGAAATTGATGCGTTTCTCGCCGGTTTGCCTTCTTATCAGCGGAAGTATCTCGAGCAGGGCATTTCTTCATTGACCCGTGAAGACACTCATCAGTTCAACGAGTGGTTTAGAAAATCAGAAGAATGGCTCTCTGCCCCGAATCCTGATGAGGGATTGATTGCCGGCTCTCTTCCCGTAATCGCGGAAACGTACAGGCTGCTTCTGGCGCAAGCTCCGGTAAGGCTAAAAGAGCGCCGAAAACGAGAAGAACGAGAGATGCGGGGGGTTCTTCGCTCATTTATCGAAATCGCAGTAGGGAAAGTCAAGCGGGGCCGCCCAGTGCGCGCCGAACTGTCAGAGCAAATCTTGGCGCTTGATGCTGAGGGTAAGACGAATCAGGAAATTCATGAGACGTTAAGCGCGAGTGGAGAACACCTCAGCTTGGAGGGCGTCGAATCCTACCTCAAGACGCGAAGACGGCGACTGAAGCAGTAGCCTTTTTCGGGCGTGTGAAATATGCGGCCCACGAATTTCCCGGTTGTGGAAATTTGTCGTCTCAATTATCCACGTTGAAGGCGCTGCGAGTACTAGCGATCATTTCTATCAGGGGATGTAAGCCCTAACCGGCGGAATTGATCCGACTACTGAACACTGCCGAATCTTCAAACGCGGTAGGATTCGTGTTGGCGTGTAATTAGCTTGGTAGCTTCCGAGAAAGAAAATTATGAAAGTTCGTGATTTGGAAGGATGGCCTCCGCAACCAGGCGGCTCGTATAAAACTTCGTACACTGTGCCGTCGAACGAAGAATCCATGATCGAAAAGGTCGTGAGCGTTCTGGATGATAATGTTTGCTTCACCGGAACTGCGAACGGCATTCAGCACACCTACGATTTCAAAGCTCCGAACGAAAAACTCGCTCTCAATCTCAAGAAGATTCTTGAATTGAACATCGGAAAGAGCGTGTTTTCAGTCGGCGACGTAGAGCTAGACGACGCGTCACTTGGACGGCCGTTCGCGTGACACCTCAACAATGAGCCGAAAGAAGCCGAAAATCTGTCACATTGGCCGTCACTTCATCAGACATTCATGAGCATCCGCTGGTTTGACCGCAATTGACGCAGGTATAGCAGGTTCCACTGGGCTTCATCAGACCGCCGCAGGCTACACAAGGCGGAGCGTCGCCAATGTCATAGAGGAATTGTGAGTCGTCGACAGGATTATTTGGCAGTTCTCTGCCAGCGCCAAACTCGCCAGCGCCATGGCCGAATAGCGAGAATTGTTGTCCGGACAGGAAACGCAGTTCCATCCAGCGGAAAAGGTAGTCCATGTTATGTGGAGCTCCACATAATATGGATTATGTTGTACTTGCATTTATGTGACGTTCGGACGGGCTTGGCACATAATGGGCGAAGCGGAGCCCTGCCGAACGTCACATAAGTTGGTTAGAGTTGAGCCAGGAACTGCAGCAGATCAGGGTTGTCCCGCCAGCGTTTTCGCCGCGATAATGCGCTTTCGCACATACCGAGCGCCTTCGCCTTCATCTGGAGATCGCTTTCCGCGTAGATGTTCGTCGTATCGATTGAGACATGCCCCAGCCATGCCCGGATCGTGTTAATGTCAACTCCGGCCCGCAACAGATGGGTGGCGGTAGTGTGCCGAATTATGTGCGGTCCGACTTGTTTGCGTTGTAAGCCTGAGCGGCTACCGATTGTCACACGGGCATAGCGGGTGACGATATCGTGGACGCCGAATCGTGTCATGGCTTGCCCAGAACGACCAAGAAATACTCGCTCCTCTTCGCCACGCCCTTTGATCAACTCCTTGAGAACTACTGCGGTAGATGCCCAAAGCGGACACAAGCGAACTTTGTTTCCCTTCCCGTGCAGTTGTGCAAATGACTGGGACTTCTCCTGGCGTCCCCGCAACCGCAGGTCGCCGATTGTAAGCTGGGCCACTTCATCAGCACGTGCTCCTGTGTTGTACAAGAACAATAAAAGAGCGTGGTCCCTGCATCCGAGTCGACTGCTACAGTCGGGGGAAGCAATCAGCGCATCGATCTCATCTCTTTCCAGATAACCGACTGGCCTATGCCCAGATCTTTTGAACGGGATACTTCGGAGTTGGGCGCACCAGGACAGAAGTTCTGGGCTGCGCTCGCCAATGTACGTTGCCAGCGAGCGTACTGCGGCCAGGCGATGGTTACGAGATGAGACCGAGCACTTCCGTTTTTCCTCGATGTGGCGCAGGAACTTTTTGACCAGTTCGGCGCCGAGATCCTCTACCCGCAACTCATCTGGCTTTCTGCTCAGCGTTCTGCTGGCAAAGACGAGAAGCAAGCGTAGCGCATCACGATAACTGTGTTGAGTGTTCTGAGAGAAATTGCGATCGGCAGGAAGGTATTCCATAAGAAATCGCTTAATCCAAGGAGCCAAAGCGCCATTATCCTTCATCGACGCCTCCGAATGAGTAGCGCTCAAAGCGTTCGTTGGCCTGCTGAAGCAACTCCGGAGTCATGCTCAGGTATCTCTGTGTCCCACTCAGAGCTGCATGACCCAAATAAGTAGACAGAGCTGGGAGCAAGTGCTGGACGTCTGCACCTTGTCTGTACCATTCGGTCACACGGTGAACTGCAAACGTATGGCGCAGATCGTGAAGGCGCGGTTGGAAGTATGAACCGTCGTGTCGCCCGACGCCTGCGATTCTTCGCAGACGAGCGAAGGCTGCAGTGACAACCTGGCCGCTGAGTGGACCGCCATCCTTTCTCTGAAAGAGCGATCGATGGTGTTCGTGTCGTCGTCCAGGCATTTGCAAATATCGGCGGATCACCTTCATGATTTCGGGCCCGAGGGGCACGAGGCGCGACTTGTAAGATTTCGTATCCCGGATGGTAGTGAGAGCGATGGTTAGATCAACGTCCACGAGCCGAAGCCGAAGCGCCTCGCCAAGCCGCATGCCGGTTCCGTAGAGGAACAGCAACAGGGTGCGGAATGTGGCTTCCGACATAACGCAGTCCAATGGCTGCTGGCATCGCGATACAGCGGCAAGGAGCGAGCGCAACTCGGAGCGGGAGTAGATGTAGGGAACGAAGGATGGCGACGCCTTGCGACGAAAGTGCTGTAGAGGAGAGGATCTCATGCGCCTGCGTGCTACCCAGTAATCGACAAAGGTTCGCAACACACCACGCTTGGTGTTCCAGGTGTTGGGCTTTGCTCCCGAACCGTCTAGAAAAGCTGTGACTTGCTGGGTCGTGACCTGTTGAAGATCGATGTCGCCACATCGGCGGAGAAACGAGTGCAGTACTTCTCCGGAAGCTTCAAAGCGCATTCCGGCGTCCTGCTTACGCTTGATGTAAATTTCAATCGCCTCGGAGAGCTTCATGCCAGCCCTCCCAGATCTACATCGGCCACAGCGCGCAGTGCAGGTAGATTGACCTTCGCATAGATTCCGACTGATTCAAGACTTCGATGCCCGAGAAGGTCACCGATCTCCTTGAGGGATGCGCCTTGATTCAACAAGCGTGTGGCGCATGCATGTCGCAGGATATGCGGACCTCTTCGCTGGTACTTGATTTCAGCTTTCTGAAGTCGCTTGTTCGTTAGCGCCCATAGAGCCGATGCGCTGAGCGGTCGATAGGGAGGCGTAAGCGTTACGAAAAGGTGCCGACAAGCACATCGCGGGCGCCCTCTTTTGAGATACTGCAATATCGCGTCACCAACCCGTCGCTGAAGAGGAAAGGACTGCGACCCACCTCTCTTCGAGTGATTCACAACGAAGACTTCGTCGCGCCAGTCGAAATCGTCCAGCATCAACCTGGAGACTTCACCGCTGCGCAACCCGTAGATCGCAAGCAACGTGAGGACGGCTCGCGCCCGCAGCGCCGCATGCCCCTGCCCCTTAACGGATTCGAGAAGCCTTCTCACCTCTCGCCAACTTGGTCCGATCGGCAAATTCTCGTATTTGTAGATCCTTGGTCCTTGAATGCCGTGCGCAAGACCAGGAGCGCACCATCGTCGTGTCTCAGCGTAACGAAAGAACGCACGCAATGCATCTGCGCTTGCGACAACAGATCTGCGGCTCAATCCGCTAGCCCCTTTCATCGCCAGGAATTCGTCGACTTCTTCAACCGTCGCTCGCGCCAGCAACCTATGCCGTTCCCCAAGCCACTGCAAAAACGCTGATGCCTTCAAGCAGTGGGACCGTACCGAATGCGACGACAGGCCTCTTTCGTCTGTCATGTACGTGGCGAAAGCCGCAAGCTGATCGGCAAACCGCATTTTCGGCGGAGTCGCTAGCTTGAGTCGTCTGTTGAATCGCAGCCATTTCTTTGCGGCGTATGTAAAGGATGAGGCGGAGTTGCCGTATGAGTGCGCCCTCGGATTGGATCGTTGCTGCCGCGCCCAGCGCCGCGCAGCTCGCCTGATCTCTTCCAGGGACACATCTCGCATTTGGTTTAGCTTCAGCACGCGCATTACGTGGAGCAACCTTCCGGCCAGATTAAGTAGAGCTTTCCGGCTTGTGCCCTGCTGCTGAAGGTGGAGTAGGAACGCCTCTCGCTCCTTCAGCAACGGTGCTCGCCGGTGACGATTTAGGAAGAAAGGATGTTTCGAAAGATCTTCCAGCATTCGATGGGCCTCCTTGCCCATCGACGATGTTAGAGCGGGAGCTAGTTTGTTGGAATTTATGTTGAGTTCAACGAGCAGAACACCAGCTTGCTGACATTCTGGTTTCTGGTCACTCGTTTCCTCCCCCGCAGTGCTCGCACGTTGAGTCTTCTTAGGCCCACGGTGCAGATGATCGCGAAACTCTGATTGGAATCACCACTTTAGCATGCTAAAATGGCTACAATTCCCCGGAGGTAGGGCCATAAGCACGGACGGAGGCACAGTTTAGCTGCGCGCGGTGCCATGAGAGACCAGTTTGGATGGGCATCGGGTCCAAGGGCCGCGGGATTCGCAATCTTCATTTCTTTAGCGGCCATTGGGCAAGCGCCGCCATCACACGCGATGAGCGGCCATCAGCAGGATGTTTCGTCTTCACGTGACGGGCCATCACAGCCAATCGGCGAGCGCCCTGCCCTGCCTCCAACCGCAGAGCGAACCCCACGGCTACTTGCGGCCTTGCCGGCCGGGCCTCTACTTCCTTCCAACCCACAAACTGCCGGCGCCGCTCCCCCACAAAGCTCCACGCCGTCTTTCCTCCTAAACGAACAGAGAATCCTTGAAAACCACCTTGCCGCTCTCGACCGCAGCGAGGCGCAGGCTCTCCAGGCCTTGTCAGCCGGCAAACACGCCTTGGCTGATGCCGAGTCGGAAGGCAACGCGCAAGCAGCGGCGGTCGCGCAGCAGGCCATCGATGTGGCCAATCAAGTGCTGGGGAACATACGAAATGAGCAGCTCTTCGAAGAGACCCGGCTGGCCAGGGTGAAACATGCGCTCGCATGGCCGCCGTCGGATGTGCCCGTTGGAGTGCCGACTCTCGCTCTCGGCGACGTGCGCAAGAGGACGTCTGGAGGCGATATTCCCTTTCTATCGGGGCCCGTTCAGCCCGGAGACGAGATCGTTGTCGGCGCCGGCTCGTACATAGAAATCCTTGCCCCCGATGGTGAGACGATCTCTCTTGGCCCGAACGCGGATTTTATTTACCTGGGCGGCAAGGATAAGTCCGCCAGTGAACTCATGACAGGCATTCTGCGCGTAGTGGGAAGGGCGGAAATTGAAGCCGCCAAAACTGAAATGAGGTTGATCACTCATTTCGCTCTTCTCGCGGTGCGCGGGACGGAATACGTGGTCGAAGCAACCGACAACGGTAGCACTTTTACGGTTTTGGAGGGCGTTGTCGATGTGACTCCGAAGGGTTCCTCGAATGCCATAACCGTACATGCGGGAGAGCAATTGCGAGTTACGAGGGACGGCGCAGTCGAGGGGCCGACGGTCTTCGACACGAAACAGGTTGCACGTTGGTGGGCTCAATGAAACGGGGGTCCTCCTTTTCGAGATAGCTCGGTATCGCTGCAGGCGACAAAGGACTGGACCCGGTGAAATCGGTTCGTAACAGGAGGCGCCAGGTGAGACGAGCTGTTTTATCGACGGTTGTGCTGGCTGCTATGGGACTCGGCCTTTCTTGCGCGCTACTCCCCGCTCCGGGGAGTGCGCAGCAGAGCTGCTATTTCACTGCCGGCGGAATGCAGAGAGGCCCCTATTCGCCGAGCGCTTGCGAGAACTGGCGGGAACAGGTGAGTGGCGCTGGGTACAGCGCCAGTCCGTGCAGTTGCTCCAGTTCGTCTGAATCGGCCAGCCCCCAGATGGGCATGTACGGCTCGGTTGCGCAGGCCTATCAGCAATTGTTCTCGAATCTCGGGGCAGCTTTGCGCCAGAAGCTGGACCAAGAGGCCGAACAGGCCAAAGAGAAAGAGCAGCTTGAGCAGCTTCGTGAGGCACAGGCAGAACGTGAGGCTCTTGAGGCACGGTTGCGCCAGCAGCAAAAGTGGCAACAGGAGCTTGCCGAGTTATCTGCGGAGTGGGCCGGGCCGAAACCTGCCGAAAACGAACAGCCTTTCCAGGACATGGGCACCAACTTCTTCGGCGAGGGCGGAGGCGGCCGTGAACTGTCCTTCGCGCCATTACCGGACGCTTCCCTCGCAAAATCCTTCTCAACCGCCGCCGACCAACTGCGGATTGCCAATTGCCTGATGAAGCTCGCCGCAGAGCCAGGGCGCTCAGCAGCAGACGCCAAATTTCTCAACGAGCAGGCCGCCGCGGCCATGAGCGGCCAGCCGGTCCAGGTGGATACGAGCGGCTGCCAGCCATCCGCGCCATCTGCTCTTGCACAGGTGCAAGCAGCCAACGCGCCGCTTACGCAGGACCAGGTATCGCTGTATATGAAGCTGTTTGATACCACAAACCAGAATGAAAAGAAGACCGTGGATCTTGCCGAACAAATCAACCAGCTCAATCAGGCAATCAAGAAAGATCAGGACGAGATCCAAAAGCAACAGCAGCTCGTGAATCAGTTGCAATCCGCTCCGCCCGTGACAGTCGCGCCCGTAGGCACTGCGCCGCCGCAGCCGTCAAACGCTCTCGCCGAGGCGGAAGCCGCGCTCAAGCAGGCGCAGGAGGCCGAAACCAACGACGAGAAAGCGCAGGCGGATGCGCAAAACCAGATGAACGGTCTCAACCAGCAGCTCAAGCAGGCGCAGAACTGCTTCAACCAGGCGCAGAGCGACCCGGCGAAGGCCGGCGCGCTGATGCAGTCCTGTGCGCAGTAACCAATCTCCACGGCAACTGCTGAGTGAAAAGAGGACTAAGGGATATGAAACCGATCTACGCACCGTTAGGGAAAGCACTTGCCATCTTGCTTTTGACGTGCGCCACGGTTGCGGCAAGCGACGGGGCGAAACGCCCGGCCGAGGCGCAGGAGCTGCTCGAGAAGGCACAAGCTCCGGAGGGGCTCGAACAAGGAGTGATTCAAGATGGCCGACCGGCGGTCGAGGTGTCGGGCCCCTTCTACGACTCCTGCCTTGTAACGTTTACCCGATTGGCGAGCACCGGCGAGCCCGCCTTCAGCTTTCATGTGACGATAAACAAGAGAGAAGGCGTCCCAGGTACTCTGTTCATAACGGCCAGCGGGCTTGCTTACACGCCAGACCAACCCAAATACAGCGCCTTGGCCTTCTCGGCATCTCGATCCAGCGTTACCGACTTTAACGCTAGCTCCACCTCTCACATGGGGTATCCCGTTGTCTCACTGCCCGTTGTCTCACTGAAGGTCCAAGGGGAGAATTACGCTTTCTATTATTGTACTGTTTCTTCTCACGACGACCCGAAGGGAACGCCCAAGGCGGCCCGAGAGCAACACGCTCGGCAGGCCGACCAGGCTAACCAGGATTTCTCAGGTTGGCTTGCTCTTGCCGTGTCCAACTTTGCGGCCGCTGAGGCAAAATTTCGCAGCCTGACGGCCGACGCCTCTGTTCAGCTTTCCTGGGAACAGCAAACCACCCTTTCGAGCGAGGAGAGCGCGGGCGATTCCGCCGCGCAGGCGGGCAAACTGTACGACGCCCTGCAGGATTACGAGGCCGCGCTCAGCGTGCTGCCGGAGCAATGGGCGCCGCGCGACGTCGAGCAACGGCTCGAAGAAAAGGCGATCCGGCTCGTTCAGCGCATGAACCCGCAGCCGGCGATTCCGCAGGACGCCATGCAGCACATGGCTTACGCCCAGGCAGCGTTCCAGGAGGCCAAGAGCCCGGGCGATCTCGACAATGCCATTCAGGAATTGACACACGTACTGAGGCTCGCGCCCTGGTGGGGCGATGCCTACAAGAACCTCAGCCTTCTGGACGAAAAAGCGGAGCGATACGCGGATGCCGCGCACAACTTGCAACTGTATTTGCTGGCCACACCGAATTCTCCGGACGCACAATCCGTCCAGATGAAGATCTATTCGCTGCAATACAAAGCGAAGCAGCAGGACGCAAGCAATTGAGTGTGCCCAGTTTTGGTTTACTTGGGTGCAAGCAGTGGCTTACCGCACACAGAGGGCATCACTCTTTGAAAGGGAAAGGCAATGGGACTTAGGAAACGATCCAAGCGGTTAACTTGCATAGCTTGCACGGCGCTGCTCAGCGTAGCAGGCCTAACCTCGATTCGCGCCCAGGTGGCGCCTGCGGTGCCCGTCGTTCACGACGCCCACCCTGCACTGGAATGGAGAGCAAGCGGCGGCGCGTATCTCATGATTACATTCTTACAACATGATGGCCAAGATGCCTTCGCGTTTCCAATGTTCCACATAGCGGATTGGGTGCCATCGTCCGCGAGTGGGACTCTCTACGTATCGGCCCAGCGAGTGGCCTGGGAGCCCGACCCCACCGACAAGCACAAAGACAGCCCATTTGACTTTGCGCGCTCAGAGCTAACCCCTCCGACCCACTCTGACGACGACCTAAGGGCTAGGGGGCGAAATTACTCATTCTATGCGGTCTTGTTTGACCCAAAGCGGGGAAAGTCCATGCTCCAGCCGTCGCCGAAGGATTTCTATTATCAGCTTTTTCATCTTGCCCTCTCCGACTTTGGCGCTGCTTTGCAGCGATTCACGGAGCAGACGGCTGAACTCTCAGTGCCTTTATCCGCAGATGTGGAGGCTGTTGTCGCAAGTAACGAGACTGCTGGGGATTCGGCGGCGCAAGCTGGCAAGCTCTATAACGCTATGCAGGATTACATGGCTGCGTTTCACGCGGTACCGACGCACTGGGCGGAGAACGTTGAACAGCCACTCCGCGAGAAGATCATCAAGCTCGTTGTGCGCATGAATCCACCCCCGGCGATCCCGCAGGATGCTGTGCAACACGCGGCGTACGCTGCGACGGCGTTTCAGGAAGCAGCGGGTCCCGAGGATCTAAAGCACGCCGCAGGTGAGCTCGCGCAGGCTCTTCGACTGGCCCCATGGTGGGGCGATGCCTACAAGAATCTCGGCCTTGTTCTCCAAAAAAGCGGCCAGTTTGATGCAGCGGCTCGCAACTTGCAGCTCTATCTTCTCGCTACACCCAAGGCGCCAGACGCGCAGCAGGTGCAAACCCAGATCTATTCGCTGCAATACCAGGCCCAGCATCCGCCGTATCTGGGCATTTACATGAATGACGTCTCTGCCGATCTGGTGAAGAAATACAACATGCCAGACGGAAATGGCGTTTTTGTGGCTCAACTTGTGCAGGACGGGCCGGCAGCACAGGCGGGTCTCATGGCAGGCGATATCATCCGGACTTTCAACGGCCAAATGGTCACCTCCCAGGCGACACTCAAACAAATGACCATCATGACGCGGGCAGGAACCAGCGTTACGCTGGGGATTTTGCGTGAAGGTGAGCCGAAGACTCTGCCCGTGGTGATTGCCGCGCAACCCTAACGACCTAACGCGCCGCGCCGGAGAACCGTATGCGCAGACTTTACGTTCCGATCCTATCTCTCCTCGGCCTCTCTTGTGGGCTTCTCCCGGCACCGGGGGGTGCGCAGGCAACGGGGCAGTGTGCCCCGAGCTGTCCGGACGGGAAGAGGGTGCTACTGAATCCCTGTACCGATGAAGCGCTGCAACGCTTCTACAGAAGCTGCAACGCGAGGGGCACCGGAGCCTCCAACTCAGGGGCCGACAATCAGCAGGAAATTCAGCGCCAGCAACAGATGCAGCAACTGCGCGAGAGGATCGCGCGAGAGAGAGAAGAGCAGCGCAAGCAGGCAGAGACAGAGCACCGCAAGGTGATCCAGGATTCGCAGGAACTTGTGCAGCTTCAGCAGCAGCTCCTCGAACTCGAGGAAGCCGAGAACACCCCGCGCGAAAATCGCACGGACAACACCGAATCGCCGGCGCTGAAGGGCGACTCCGGACCGGGCCTGAAGGGCGTCGAGAGAACAGGGGAGTCGAACGAGCTCAAGGGCTTTGGCTCCTCATCGTCAGGCGCGTCATCGCCGGGCCGCTTTCCAGTCTGGGAGCAATTGAACTGCGCCGAGCAGCTTTCGGTCGCCGCCCAGCACGCGGCCGAGGGCGGTGATTTCAGGCACGCGAAGGCACTTAGCTTGGAAGCCTTTCAGGCGAATGGCGGAGAAGCGGCCGGTGACTGCAATCAGTCCCTCATTCCTCCTCCGCCCAAGGGTTATGGACAGAGGGGCAGGCTGGGCGAGAGCGCGGATGTCCAGAAGGTAAGGACAATCATCCTCAAGGCCATGCTCAATAACGCCCAATGGCTCGTGGCCAGCAAGGAGCGCGCGACCAGGCTCGCCGCGCAAGAGACCCGGCTCGCGCAGAAAGAGGAGCAGGCCCGCCAAAACCTTGAGAAGCGAAAGCAAAGCGTGGCGGCGCTGAAACAACAATTGGCGCAGACTTCGGGCGCCACGGGCGGCAGCTCGCAAGCGCCTGCGCCCCAGGCAAAGCCAAAGCCGGATCCTATGCAGGAAGCGCTCGCCGCGCTCCGGCAGGCGCAACAGGCCTTCGACGGAGCGGCGCGGGACGACCAATCAACAAAGAACCAGCTTGCCGCCGCCCAGGCCGACCAAGACAAATACAACCACACGCTGGATCGCGACAGCGACCTGTGGGACCGGATCGGCAAGGACCCGGCCCTGGCCTCGCAACTTTTGAAGCAGTATGGAGGGCAGCAATGAAAAGCTCGAAGATTCTCGTTCCGGCGATTACGGCATTCCTTCTTCTCTCCCTCCCTTTGTGGAGCAATCTTGCGCGCGGGCAAGCGTCGCGGCCAGCGAACCAGGCAGAAAAGGCGCAGCAACTTAATGAGCTACTCGCCGAGTTGCAGGAGAGTGGGGCTTGCCACGTTGAAAGCTGCAAGGAAAACGAACAGAATCTCCGGCAGCAGATTATTCAACTCGCGCTTACCATCCATCCCGCGCCGCCGATTCCTTCGGGGGCGCACGATCATTTCGTCAAGGGCGGCGCGTTCTACCAGAATGCGCAGGAAGCAGCAGACGCGCTATCGGCGGTGAACGAATTCCAACAGGCGGTCGATGCGGCCCCCTGGTGGCCGCAAGCCTACTACAACTTGGGCGCGGCCTACGAAAAACTCGGCAAGATGAATCCCAGGGCCGATAGCTTCGACCTGGCGGGAGAGGAATATAGGCTCTATCTGGCGAGCAACCCCACCGATGCCTCCGCGGTGCGGGACCGGATTCTTGCGCTCGACGCCGAAAAGCAGATCGCTGCACGCGCCGCTACCGAGGAAGCGCAAAAGCAGCAGGAGGCGGCCCAGCGGCAGCAGCAGTTGGCCCAGCAGCAGCAGGAGATTGAGCAGG
>Ga0326727_10009117_pt1 | contig 24670 bp, 22 predicted proteins | sample MB2enrmetagenome_FD_207643 | JGI IMG/M metagenome (GOLD analysis project Ga0326727, IMG submission 207643) | Lab enriched peat soil microbial communities from McLean, Ithaca, NY, United States - MB29MY | ecosystem: Environmental > Terrestrial > Soil > Wetlands > Peat | place: USA: New York... | reverse complement strand
ATATTCGATCGCACTTCCAATGCGGCGTCTAACAGTGCGCTTTTGAACGGCAGAACACTTTCACCGGAAGAGCTGGTTGCTTCCGGGAACAAGACAACAGTAAAACCCTGTTTCAGCAGACCGGCAAGGGCCCGAATGTCAGCCCGCAATGCTGCCTTGCCGCGCCTGTCGACAAAGACACTTCCGGCACAGCGTGCCAAAAATCCTTCTAGCAGCGAATCCCTGATTTCATAGGAAGTCACAAAAACAGCTGGAAGAAAGGCGGAAATGGCCGCAACGTCAATGTACGAGAGATGGTTTGCAAGAATTAAGCGGCTCTTTCCTGAAGGCATTGTTTGTTCTTCTTCTACCGACACTGTTATCCCAAGCAGATGAAGCAGAATCCTGCAGAACCGGGAGGTATTGAAGATGAGATGCCGCCGTTTTCGAGTCTCATTTGAGGAGAATGCGCTAAGGAACTTGGAACTAAGTAAATAAATGCCGAGTAAAAGGAGAAACGCCAAGATCTTAAATGCGCGCCGGATCATCCGAGGTACTTCCTGGCATATTCGTCTCGCATTCTGTCGCGATCAAGAATGGTAAAGAAATCGGTGCACTGAAAGTCCATGTCGACAGCCGGGCACCGAGACAACTGGGCTCCTGCTCTCAGATATCCTTTCATGATCGGGGGCACCAAACTTTCGGCAGCGTTGATCTTGGGCAGTTCGCCATTCAATTCCGGATGATGCGGGACCCGGCAATGGAGGAGTGGTTCCACTCTATATCGGTCAGTGAAAGCATTTTTATAGTCCAGGAGAGATGTAAGCTGAGCAATTAAATCGCCTCGGATAGTTTTAACACTTGTGCAGCCAAAAAGATAGCGAGCGCCGATAAGCCTCATATATTCGATGACCCCTCGCCATAGGAGCTGCATCACAATTCCGCATCGATGTGCAGAATGCACGCAGGATCGGCTCAGCTCCAATTTATCACCGCCAGATCCCAGGAACTCCGTCAAGGAAAACTCGTTTTGAGAGTAGAATCGGTGCGAATGCAGGGAACTGATCAGACGATAGTTGCCAATCACTTTATGCGATACGTTGTCAATGACGATGAGGTGATCGGCTATCATGTCAAGTTCATCAAGGTCACTAACCGTTCCTGTTAAATCCTGACAAAACTCCCGACGGAAGACTTCCTGTCGCAGAGAGATGGCCTGAAGGAGTTCATCGGAGTTCTCAACTGATTTGACCGTATACTGCGATCGGTCAAATGAGATTCCAACTTTCTGTCTAAATTCGATTGGGCTCGCCGATCTGGGATGCTTATACAGGTTCCAGCCGACCCGAATATAGTCCTCAGTATTTTGATTTGAGATGACATCAGGAGATTTGTTCATTGAGGGCGTTCCTTTCAGGCGCGGCCGGAGGATACGCTTTCTTTGTTAAACGAACATTTGCCTTCCGATAAGATTAGGGAATGAATCAACGATATGAGCGCCCCTCGCAGCAATGGTCTCCTGCCGGGCGGTTTCGAAGCCCGGTGACACGTGGTGCAACACTTTGGGTGCCTATGGCTCGATGCAACGCAGGGGGAGCCGGTGCAGGGGCAGACTGAAAGTCCAAATACGGCCCTGTAGCTTTCATACAACCAATTGGAGACGAGCTTTTAAGAGGGATCGTGAAATTCGAGCAAGGGTCACGTATCCGGGAGACGCAATGCAAGGTGACAAGCAGATTTTAATATAAACCTAATGTTGCTCGCTCCTCATAGGCTACCCACTATGCTAGCCGCTCCGAGCCAGCAAGCCTGATGGCCGCAGCCCAAAGGGGTGCGGGGGGACAGGCAGCTGCAAATCGCCGCCGAGGAACGGCGCCTTGCGCCCAAATGTGCATCCATTTCTGCGCAAGCCGTTACCGCTTACCTGACAACTGCGGCGGTTGCAGCCGGAGGTTTGGTGAGTTCGGAATAGGTGGTTTTCCCGTTTTTCTTCTCCAGTTGGAAAGAATCCAATTCGTCCCCTTCCGATGAATAGGCTTTGAGAACCAGGTTGTCCCCGTCGACATCTACGGTTTGGAACATTTGCGTATTCGTGATGACCTTAGCCATCAGCGGTTCGAAGGTGTGATCGACTTCATACATTTTCGGGCCGCTGACGGAAATCATGTAAACGGTTCCGGGGGCATCGTTTGCCACGGCTTTGCCTCCCGCGAGCTTCTTGCTTCGGGCATAAAGATGATCGTGCCCTTGGAGAACCAGATCAACGCCGTATTTGTCGTACAGAGGAAGAAGCGTTTCACGCATCTTGACGTAGTTCCGCTTCTCAGCCATCGAATACATGCCCTGATGCTGAGAGATCACCGTCCAGTGATTGGGGTTATTTTTGAGTGCCTTGTCCAGCCAAGTGGCCAGTTGCTCGATCCTGGGGCGATTTGTCTCGTAATCCTTCTCATTTTCCAGCATATTGACATTGAGGGAAATGAAACGAACCCCTTGATAATCGAGGTAGTACGACTCGTTTTCTGCTATCCCTGGTCCGTTCTGCGGGTACATAAACTGCTTTGTCCAGATTGTCGGCAGGGCCAGTGACTTAGGCGTCCCGGCGGGTTTTTCCAGCTCGTGATTCCCGACCACCGGCAGGCTCGGGACGGTCGCCGCGATGAATCCCATGGAGTCGTACCACTCGCCCCAGAGGTCGTCGCGATAACCTGAGGAAACCAGATCGCCTGCATGGATGATAAAGGCGGCCTTCGGCGCGTTCGTGTAAGCCGCCCGGATCAGGCGCGACCACCGCGACTTGATATCGTTCTGAGCGTCTCCGACATAAATGAACCTGAACTTGTTGGGCTTGTCGCTCGCGGTGCGAAAACCATTCCACTCTCCCCAGTTCTTTCCGTCGCCGACGCGGTAGAGATAGTGCGTGTCCGTCTTCAAGCCCTCCAAATTTGCGCAGTAAACGCCCACGGTTTTGCCATTTCCGGAGTCAAAGGACTCGGACTTGGCGGACACGGTCATCGCGCTGTTTGCAAACTCGGGATTGGCACTCCCAAGCGCATACTGAACCTGGGGCGTTTCCGCCAGCTTGTCGGTCCGCCAGGTAACGGCCTGGGTGTGGGCAGGATCGCCCGTGAGGCCCAGGATTGCCCTTTGGGGCGTGAATTCCGCGGCCGGTGCAACGCCCCATTTCCTGGGCGCTTTTTCAGCGTTTTGTTTTGCTTCCTGGGCATTCGAGACAAGTCCGGGAAACGCCAGCAGAATGGGCAGGGCAAGTATCTTTCTACGGTTTAATTTCATGGGAAATTCTCCGGTGTGACGCATAGAAGTGCTCCTGGATCATTGCAAAGCGAGCGATGAAAAATTGTCGGAACGGTATGCTAGGGGAGGATTGTCAGAATGGGATTAAAGCAGTTTTATTGTTTGATGAAGTTCTCATGAAGAATTTACCGCGCGTGCACTGGCTGGAAGCTAAAGGCGGTGCTGTTCAGGATCATGCATTCATGGCGGCCTGAACAAAAGGAAGGCGGGTGTTTCGCGATTATTGGCGCAAAGGAAGGTATTCACGTAGGGGTGTGCAAATACTAAAGGGGGCGACCATAAGCAATTGAGTCGTCCCCTTCCCCTAGCAAGGAGGATTGCCTCAGCGTTTCCGTTGTTCGCTGGATTGGATAATACACGGACTCACGGGATTTCATTCGTGAAGATTTGATTAAGTTCTTGTGTGACATCCGATGCCGCCAGGGGTGGAGTTGAAGGGTTCTCCACCCCGAAGAGGTAAGCTGCAATATAGGTAGCAGAAGTCTCGGCGCCGTTGGGTAAGGTTTAGAAAAAGATTCGGTTAAGTATCGCTAACAGATAAGTCGGGAGGACCTATGCCATCATCGATCCCCCGTGTGCCTCCTTGGTCCGCATCCGTCAGGGGGTTCGTTCAGACCCTTGCGTATACGCAAGAGGAAAGCAGCCGGCGCTGCGTCCTCGTCGAGGCCGGGCTGGCATTTTGCCGGAAGTGGATACGGGAGGCGGCTAAGCGAGCTCTTGGCTCTTTGGGAATCGATTTAAAACCGGGATCACTTTCTCTGCGATGTCGTTCACTGACGTGGTCGTTGCATTTTGAGCCACATATTCGGTACAAATCTGTGACACCATTAAATTCATCCCTCGATCCCCGATGGCCACTTCAAAATCCCCCACTTGTGGCCGGTTCAAGATCCTCCACCCCAAGCGACAGCAGGAAAACAGCTTACTAACAATCCATTCTGAGATCCAAGCTCATCCCCTTTTCATCCTGTGACTTTTTGTCTGCATTCCGTCAGCCGGATGGATGCCTCCTTAAGACGATAGCTCCTGCCTTCGAACTTCAGTAGGTGGCCGCGATGAAGGAGGCGATCCTGAATCGCCGATGAAGCGCCGTTGTCCCCGAGGAGGTTCCCCCCAATCCTCGAGCGGACGGTTCGATGCCCTGTCTGTTCAGTCCAGCGATCAGATAAGAAACCACGCGTAGTTTGTCCCTGAATTGATCCAACCCCGCTACGGTATTTCATCCAACGGTTTAGTCGGCGCAGGCATATTCCAGCAGCCATACGATTAAGCTTGTTGCGCCTATCCTGTGGCGATCTTATGATTGAAAACGCATTTTGATAAAATGATCGAGGAGATGGAAATAATGCCTCTGACGCTGGTTGACTGTAATCAGGAAATACATTATGACGATCACCTCTGCTCTCTCGCCATGCGGAAGCAGATGTTGACCTTGGCGCGCTTGGTCAAAGACGCTCAATATGTCTGCGCACTTTGTGGCCGGGCAGCGGCAAAGGGAGAGAATCTATGCTCTCCCATTCATTTGGCTGAGGTCAAATAGCCACGAGATCTTAAAAGTTATGCTCTGCCATGTTCATCGATCTCGACAACGATGGATTTTGCCGGATCATGCGAGATAAGCCTGGCCATTTCACCAGTGCCCCTATGCAGGTTCATGGCTGAGATGGAGCGCTTCCATTAGATGTGTCTGCAGCCACAAAGGGAACAGGATCGATGAACACCGCCACCAAGACTTGGAGCCCACGACCAAGCGGCACGTGATGCTAAGGAGGAATCCCCAAAGCAGGGTTTGCGAGGCAATAACCGTGATGACGGCTGGCAGCGGCATGACCGGGCGGACAAATCGGAAGTCACGCTGGTTCCGATAATTGTGGCGAGATTAGCGGTTCAGCGTGCTTTGCCCGGACCGCAGGGCAAAGCCATGATGAACAGCGGCATAGGAGCGAATCGGGCCCGCCTACATGATTTTTCCCGGCAACAAGAAAATTTTCCATCAACGATTCCCGAAGTATCCTGAACGGTAACGTCTTATAGAACTCTTAACGGAGACTTCACACAAACTCGCTCTGCTGTAGAATATAAATATCCGGTGAGAACGCAGGCAGATGAAAAAACACTTTCATCCACAGGGAGGGGAAAATGCCTAGGAAAAAAGCTGACAATAAGGATTGTATTAAGGCATCCATACCGAGTCCAGTCGAAATTCCTTCTACAAAACCAAGACATAGAGCCAAGAAAGCCGTTGCCGAGGCTTCGGGGCTCACCCAAGAAACTTCTTCTGCAGTTTCAAGGCGGGAAAAGATTGCGCTGCTCGCCTACACCTATTGGGAGCAGCGGGGCCGGCAAGGCGGCTCCCCTGAAGAGGATTGGTATCGCGCTGAACGTGAGATAGATCTTGGGTCCTCGACTTAGCAAGGATCGGCTGCAAGCGTTGCCTAAGAAGAGGCTGAAGGGATGCGCCTCATTCCTCCTTGTTTTTCACTTGGCATGGGCTTGCAGCCCCATATCAGCTCATGGATAACGTCGGAAGAAAGATGATCATCATCGGCGGAGGCATCGCTGGATTATGCGCCGGCGTGTACGCGCGAAAGAGCGGCTTCGAAACGCAAATCCTCGAGAGGCATAGAATCGCGGGAGGACTCGCCACGGCGTGGTCACGGGGCGGATACACTTTCGAGAATTGTGTCCACTGGCTCGTCGGGTCGAAACAAGGCGGCGACCTCAATGACTCATGGCGCGAAGTATTCGACATTGATCGAATCAAATTCTACGAAAGTCCGATTCAATCCGTCCTCGAGCACAACGGTCAATCCATCACTTTTTACCGCGACAATAATCGCCTCGAAAAGGAACTTATCGCCAAGGCGCCGGAGGATACGGCCGCGATTAGGGAATTCATGCGGGATGTGAAAAAGCTCACCTCCTTCCGCATCCCGGGCGGAAGCAATATCTTGAAAGCCGCGTGGTCCTATCTCCGGACTCTTCCCTATCTTCCGCTCCTCACCCGCGCGTCGAAAATGACGGTGGCGCAATACGGGAAACGCTTCAAGAATCGGTTGCTCCAGTCCCATTTCGGCGGAAGCATGAGCGATCTTTCCGCTGTCGCTATCCTCTTCAGCTTTGCCTGGATGAATAGCGGCAATGGCGGATATCCTATTGGCGGTTCTCTGCGCATGATTAGCCTGATCGAAGAGAATTACCGCGGCCTGGGCGGCGCGATTCGCTTCAACTCGCCGGTCAAACAAGTTGTTGTTAGGGGCGGACGCGCTTCGGGAGTCGTTCTCGACACCGGGGAGCGTATCGATGCGGACGTCGTGGTCTCCGCTGCTGACGGCCACGCTACGCTTTTCGAAATGCTGGGAGAACGATACCTGGACGAAAAGACAAAACGACGATATCGCGAGTTGAAGCCGTTTCCTTCCTACCTGATGGTCTCGTTCGGTGTTGCCCGTGAATTCAATGAAGAACCCGAGTTGCTCTCGATCCTTCTCGACGATCCGATCCACATTGATCACCAGACGGACCTTGATACCGTTTCGTTCAGGATTTTCAATTACGACGCGACTTTCGCGCCCAGCGGAAAAACTGCCATAGTCTCATTCATTGCGACCTACGGTTATGAGTATTGGACGCAACTGCACGAGAACGAGCCTGAAAAATACGCAAGCGAAAAACAACGAATCGCGGGTGAAATCATCCGCGTTTTCGAGAAGCGCTATCCCGGCTCGAAAAAGAAGATCGAAGTTGTTGATGTCGCAACGCCGGCTACGGTTATCCGGTATACGAATAATTGGCAAGGAAGCATGGAAGGCTGGCTCCTTACGCCGAAGACCGGCACAAAGCAGTTGCCCTGCACCGTTGCGGGGTTGAAAGACTTTTACATGGTGGGCCAGTGGATCAGTCCCGGCGGCGGATTGCCTTCAGGACTGATCACGGCAAGGAATGTGATCGCCAGAATCGGGCGGGAAACCGGAAAATAGTGCGGGTCGTCCATGCGTCAAGAGACGAGACTTCGAAGACGACAATGACACTACCGGCACGCCAAGCCCCAAGATCCTTCCGCCGTAAATCCTGGATTTCATAGGAACTACAAGGCGAGAACATTGGCGCGGCTGGTCACCGGCCAATGGCACTAATAAGGAAGCTCAATAACGCGCCTGGAGCGCAACTCAGGCGGCGGCCACGTGCTTGGCAGCCCTCGAAACGCCCGGTGAGCATTTTGCAGGCGATCGAGCGGTTAAAAAAACGGTTTCTTAATCAAAGACTAAAACTGAGCCGATAAAGTTTCTGCGAAACAACCTCCTGAATGGTGGCCGGGGTAAAACTTAAGGATGACTTGACCCCGGCCAGCCATTTATTTGGCTTGACCTCTGCCCCGAAGTTTTTGTCGAATGATTTTCCAGCATCAGGCTTTTTCGAATTGACAGCTAAAATCACAATAGCCTCATCGTTCTGTTTTCAGAGGGGATGGCTAAAATTTTCTGTCTTTTTTTGTTGAGGATGGATCTTTTTCGCCAGCCGCAGGGCTTAAACCGAGGCCTCCAAATTAACCAAATCATAACAATAAATTTATATTTCCTAAATTTTTGGGTGCGATGATCAAAACTTTGGGAATCATGCCTAGAGTTATGAATCGTACCAAGCCTGAAGTCATTCAAACGGATCCCGATGTTTATGACGATGGATGCCTTCGGATAGAACACAATTCTTTTCATGTCACATTCGGAGGCCGCGTCCTGTTCCTGCCTCCGAAGGAATTTCTCATTCTTTCCGGCCTATCTCGCGCAATCGGCCGCATGTTGCCTTCGGAAACTCTGTGGCTTTATGTCTGGGGGGAGGGAGAGGGATTCAACCCATCGGCTCTGAGGGTCCACATCTGCAACTTGCGGCGTAAAATTATGCCCCTGGGATTGAACATCAAAAGCATGGCGTCAAAGGGATACTGCCTGTTCTGGATCCGTCAGCAGATAAAGCCCTGAAAAAAGGGGAACCGCAATCATTGGAGTTCAAAATCCCCTCCTCTGAGAAATAGCGCGTGATTCCTCGATGGAACTCATTGCGGGACGGGCTGTTGAAAATATAGATTGAAGGCCGAATGACGGAGGAGAAAAAGCGCCCTATGATCCCTCTTGCTTTGACCTCGCCCTCCCAAGCTACCGCTCCAATAGCTACCCTGGACGATTTCCGGCTTTATATCGGCCGGGAAATGAGCCTGCTCGAGTTTCAGAAGCGGGTGCTGGAAGAAGCTCAAGATCCGGCGGTCCCGCTTCTCGAGCGCGCAAGCTTTCTGAGCATCGTGAGCTCGAACCTCAGCGAGTTCTTCATGATCCGCGTGGCGGGGCTGAAACAGCAGATTGAAGCGGGGGTTGTGGAGTTGTCATTGGACGGCTGGACTCCCGCCGAGCAGTTAGCCGCCATTCGTCCAGTCGCACTGCAGCTGATGCAGGATGCCCGTAAATGCCTAAGGGAACTTATCCTCCTTTTGAATAATGCAGGCATTCACATTTTGGATTATGGGGCGCTCAACGAGCAGCAGAAGGCGAGTGCAAAGGCATATTTTGACGAAATGATCTTTCCGGTCTTGACGCCGCTGGCCTTCGATCCGGGCCGCCCTTTCCCGCATATCTCTAATCTGAGTCTTAGCTTGGCAGTCGTGATCCACGACCGACTGGAGCAGAAGCGTTTTGCCCGCGTAAAACTTCCCGATACGCTGCTGCGCTTTGTTCCAGTGCGTCCGGGTGTGAACGCCGGCGAAGCCGAAACGCGCGAGGTGTCCCTGGTCTGGCTGGAGCAGGTTGTTGCAGCGCACCTGGGTTCACTCTTTCCTGGCATGAGTGTTGTGGAGTCGCACCCGTTCCGCGTCACACGGGACGCAGAGGTTTCTCTTCAGGAAATGGAAGCGCCCGATTTGCTCGAGACCATTGAGGAGAGCATACGCCGCAGACGTTTTGGTTCCGTAGTGCGTGTGACAATGGCCGAATCGATGACCGATCCCATTCGTGACCTTTTGATCGAAAATCTGGATATTGAGCCGGTCGACGTTTATGTGGTCGAGCCGCCACTGGGAATGAGTGCGTTGAGCGGGCTGCATTCGCTCGACCGCCGTGATCTCAAATACCCTTCGTTCACGCCTTCCGTCCCTGTTGCCTTCGAATCCCAACAAGATATTTTCGAAGCAATCCGGCAGCAGGATATTTTGCTCCACCACCCCTATGATTCCTTCGGGCCAGTCCTCGACTTCATCCACGCCGCCGCGCGGGACCCTGACGTGCTCGCGATCAAGCAGACGCTGTATCGTGTCGGCAAAAACGCGCCGATTGTCGAGGGATTGCTGGAGGCGGTGCGTAACGGAAAACAGGTGGCTGTCCTGGTGGAACTGAAAGCGCGGTTCGACGAGGAAAGCAATATTGAATGGGCCAGGGCATTGGAGAATGAAGGAGTCCATGTCGTGTATGGCCTGCTCGGACTAAAGACCCATTCGAAGATTGCGCTTGTCGTGCGAAAAGACGGAGATGGCATTCGCCGCTATGTCCACCTTGCCACTGGGAACTATAACGACGTTACGGCACAGGTGTACACGGACTTGGGCCTTTTTACGTGCGATCCGGAGATGGGGAAAGATGCCTCCGATGTCTTCAATTACCTGACAGGTTATTCAGCCAAGAAGGACTACCGCAAGTTTCTCGTGGCGCCGATTAACATGCGGAGCAAACTGGAAAGCTTGATTTTGCGGGAGATCAAGCATCACCAGAGCGGCGAGGCTGGCCACCTGATCTTCAAAATAAACTCGCTTGTGGACAAATCCATCATCCAGCTGTTATATGAAGCCTCCCGAGCTGGAGTTCAGATTGATTTGATCGTGCGCGGAATGTGTTGTCTTCGTCCTGGGTATTCGGGAGTCAGCGACAACATCCGCGTTTTGAGCATTGTCGGAAGGTTCCTGGAGCATAGCCGCATTTTTTATTTCCGAAATGGCGGTGCGGAGGAAATATATCTGGGTAGCGCCGACCTGATGCCGCGGAATCTCGATCGTCGAGTGGAGATTTTATTTCCTGTCGAGGACAAGGGCCTCATCCGCCATCTCCGCGATGAAGTCCTAGGGCTTTATCTTGCAGATAACATCAAAGCGCGCCGCATGTTGCCCGATGGATCCTTTGAACGCGTATCGCAGGGACCTGGTATTTCTGTGTTGGACAGTCAGCAGTGGCTGATCAGCCATCGCCATGTGACCAGCACGCCCTTACACCCAGAGGATCGTTCCGGAAAAGGTACGGAGGGTGCATAAGGGCCGCGCGCTTGCGCAGGCGGATTGCCGGCCTCGGTGCGATCGTTTCAAGGAAACCGGGAAATGGCTACCGAAGCGAATCATTGTTTCCCGTTCTGAGTGCCGGTTTTGTAGTGCGGTGCTTTTGTGGTATTAGTTGGAGCGCAGATTGGGAGAACCTCATGACGAAAGGGACGATTCTCGTCATCGATGACGAGAAGGATCTGATAGAGCTGGTGAAGTACGGTCTCGAAAAGGAAGGATTTCTGGTCAAAGGCGTACTCGATGGGGAATCCGGCCTGAGAACAGCGGCTCGAGATGTGCCGGACCTTGTGATTGTCGATCTAATGCTCCCGGGCATCGACGGTCTCGAAGTCTGCCGCGGCCTCCGAGCGGATGCGAGAAGTGCTGCCATCCCGATCATTATGCTTACCGCCAAATCCTCTGAATCGGATCGCATTGTGGGATTAGAACTCGGGGCGGACGATTACGTGACCAAGCCCTTCAGCCCGCGTGAGCTCGCAGCCCGAGTTAAAGCCGTACTGCGCCGCACATCCTCGCAGACGCTGCCTTCCTCGGTGATCCGGCATGGTGAGTTGACCATCGATCTCACCCGTCGCGAGGTGAGCTGTGGCAAAAAAAATATAACCCTCACGGCGTCGGAGTTTCGGCTGCTGCACTTCCTGGCCGATCATCCCGGGCAGGTCTTTTCACGTTCCGAGCTGATCGATGGCGCTTTAGGACGTGAGATATCTGTAGTTGATCGCACGATCGATGTCCATGTCACCGGCCTCAGAAAAAAGCTGGGCAATTGCGGCGAAAGGATTGAAACCGTCAGGGGCTTCGGGTATCGATTTAAGGAGGAATGAAACGAACCAAATGATATGAGGTGACTGGCCCCCCTTATTTCATCAAGCTCGGGCCGGCAGAAAAACGGAAAACGTGGAGCCGCGGCCTACTTCGCTTTCCACTTTAATTCGGCCCCCATGCGCTTCAATGAGGTGTTTGGCAATCGCGAGCCCTAATCCGGTCCCCCCGGACTCTCTCGACCTCGCTGGATCCGTCCGATAAAACCTTTCAAATATCCTGTCCTGATCGGCCTTCGGAATTCCGATGCCCGTATCGGAGACCGAAATCACCAATTCGGATTTTTCGAGGGCGGCTTTGATGCTGATCAGGCCGTCTGTGGAAGAATACCTGATGGCATTGTCCAGCAGCTCCTGCAGGACTCCCTGCAATGAGCGGAGATCACCCGTCACAGCCGGCAACCCGGGAGCAGATTGATACTCCACTCTCAGCCCCTTCTGCGTTGCCTTGACGCGGGTGGTCTCGAGGCAGGGTTCGAGGATGCCGTCGACCGAGACCGGCTGGAACTCGAGCTGCAATTGGCCCGCCTCGATCTGCGCCAGCCGGAGCAGGTCATCCGTGAGGCGCCCGAGCCGCAGCGCATGATCGTGAATGATTTCAATGAAACGCCGTCTGTTTCCGGTGTCTTCCAGGGCGCCTTCCAGCAGAGTTTCGGAAAATCCCTGGATGGCGGTCAAAGGAGTGCGGAATTCGTGCGAAACATTGGCGACAAAGTCGCGGCGCGCCCGTTCCAGTCTGCGGATTTCCGTGATGTCGTGCAGCACCATGACTGCGCCCGCCGTGGATACATCCGATCGAATCGGGGCTGAGGTTACGGCAAAGCTCCTCGTGCGGACAGATCCGACGACAACTTCGCCGTGGACCACTTCGTTCCCGGCCAGAGCCTGCCGGATCATGGACAGCAGGTCGGAATGCCGGATCAGTTCCACGGCCGGTCGGCCTTCCCATTCAATATTCGAAGAGCTCGCCGCCTGGCAGAAGGCCCGGTTGCAGAAAGTCACTCGCTCATTGATGTCGATCACAACAACGGCTTCTTCCATGCTGGCCAGTATTGCGGCCGATTGATTGCGCTCCCCGGTCAGAATGCGGATAGTTCGATCCAGCTCCACAGCCGTTTGATTGAGCGTGCTGGATAGATCCGCCAATTCATCGTTGCTGCGTTCGAGAGGCATCGGGCGGAAATCTCCCTCGGCGACTCTGCGGGAAAAGGCGTTTAAGCGGCCGATGCGATTTGATGTTTTGCGGAAGAAAAACAGCGACGCTCCTCCGGCCAAGGCAAGGATCAAGAGCGATACGCTCCAAAGCCGTCTGCGAAATTCCGCGACTCCTTCGTTCAGACGGTATACCGGCAAGGCAAACCTCATGATAAGCGGCGGCCCGCCCTTGGTGGTGAAGCGCTGGGCAAGATAGACGAGATCGTACTTTAGTGTTGAGCTGTACCGAACCGCGCGTCCTGAGCCGCTTAAAAACGCGGTCCGTATTTCCGGCCTTTCACGATGATTTTCCATTTTTGCAGGGTCTTCATCCGAATCGGCCAGCACCGTTCCGTCGCTCGCGACGAGAGTTACCCGTACTCCGCTCTGTGCCAGCCAACCGGACCACTCCTTTATTTCGGATGACTCCAGTGACTGGGGCGGCTTTCGCTGAGCCAAACGTGACAGTGACTCAAGCTGGGAAAACGCCGCTTCCAGGTATTCGCGTTTCAGGGCCTGGACGACATACGTATCCAAGGCAATCATGACCAGCAGCAACATGAGCAAGTAAACAAATCCGATCTTCCAGAAGAGCCTGCCTCTCGTTCTATGGGCTACCGACATATTCATTCCTTCCAAAGCCGCCGGGGAACAACGGATCCGAATTTACCGTGTTATCAAGACATCTATGGTACATCAGGCGATCCGCAAAGAACCATAGATAGCGACACAATTCTGCCGAGGTTACGCCCTTCGGGGGGTTATCAAGAAAAACCCATCGTCTACGCAAATCATCAAATTAACCGAAACTTAATAAATCCCTCACATTCCGATAACAATCGATCTCTATCATCATGCTTCGTTTTTTACAGGTCTTGCGTTTCTGCGTTGATCCGACACAGGAGAGGCAAAAACATTTGTGCCGGTAGTGCACAAAAGCAGATTTACTTCGAACCTTTACTTATAGCCAAAGGAGTGAAAGATGAATTCAACAGCAGGGTGGCGGCGCAAATACATCATGCACTTTGTTTGCGCCGTATGGGGTTGTTTTCTACTAATTGCGTCCGCGGCTGCAGCGCCGGGCTCCAATGAAGCAAACGGGCCTGATCCGGATTCTGCGCTGCCCCAGCCATCGGCAAGTTCGGCAGCCGGCAATCAGAAAGAAATCACTGAACTGAAGCAAAAACTGGCCGAACAGCAGAGTCAGATCGAGAAGCTTAGTGTCATCCTTCAACAGCAAACCAATCCCAGCCAAGATAGCGGAACAACAGCCGGCGCACAGGCGCAGGTAGCCAGCATGGTTCCCATGATCCCCTCGGCCCCGGTTGCCACGGCGTCGCCGGTTCTTCCTCAGGCGGAGCACAAGGAGCCGGAAGCCGCACCTCTTCAATTCAAGTTGGGGAGCGCCACTTTCACGCCTGTCGGATTCATGGATTTCACCAGCGTCTTTCGCGACACTGATGCCGGAAGCGGCATCGGCACCAATTTCGGCAGCATCCCGTACCGCACCGCAGCGAGCGTGCCCGCCAATTTGACCGAATTCCGCATGAGCCTGCAGAACTCCCGCATAGGCATGCGCGTCGACGCCACGGTCCATGGAACCCAAGTTATCGGTTACTGGGAATCGGACTTCCTCGGTGGCACTGGAAACCCGCCGGTCGGCAATATTTCCGTCACCACGAACAGCGACGCCTTTCGCCTCAGGCTCTATTGGGTGGATCTGCGCAAAGGCAAATTCGAGATTCTCGGAGGCCAGACCTGGAGCTTGATGACGCCGGGCCGCAAAGGAATCTCACCGCTCCCCGCAGACGTGTTTTATACGAATGATTATGATGTGAATTACCATCTCGGTCTTGTCTGGGGGCGCATTCCCGAGTTCCGCATGGTTTATCACCCCAGCGACAAGGTGGCTATGGCCTTGGCTTTGGGCAATCCCGAGCAGTACATCGGCGGTTCGGGGGGCTCTGGAGCCATTGTCATCCCAACCAGCCTGGCAAGCTCTTATGCAAGCGAATTGGACAATGGTACAACGGTGCTGGCCGTGCCGAACGTGCTCCCGGACATTATCCTCAAGTTTGCTTTCGATCCGACCAGTCGCGTCCACTTCGAATTCACGGGTCTAGAGCGTACATTCAGAACCTACAATCCGCTAACGGCACAGCATTTCGATGCTGCGGGTGGCGGCGTTGAGGCCAACTTCAACTTGGAGCTTTTGAAAAATTTCCGCTTCGTGACGAATAATTACTGGAGCGATGGCGGCGGCCGGTATATCTTTGGCCAGGCTCCGGATCTCGTAATCCGCAGCGATGGTAGTCCCTCGCTCGTCAAATCGGGTTCGACCGTGTCCGGTTTCGAATTCAAGCATAAGAGTTTCCAAGCCTATACCTACTATGGCGGCGTTTACATTAAGCGCAATGTCATTGTGGACCCGGTCACCGGCAGTTTCTACGGTTATGGCTATCCCGGCAGCGCCAACAGCCAGAACCGGGGCGTTCAGGAAGGCACCATTGGATTCATCGAAGACTTCTGGAAGGATGCAAAGTACGGAGCTCTTTCTTTGATGGGACAGTACGCCTATTTTGCCCGCGACCCGTGGAATATACCCTCCGGGACACCCAGGGAAACGCACATGAACGAAGCCTGGCTGAATTTGCGCTATACATTGCCCGGTTCTGCGCCTTCCCCGAAGTAGCTCAACCTTTTATCAGGCACGGCTGGACCGGTCTCAACCCACAGCCGTGCCCCCCTTCACATTAATCAACTGCATGCTATTCTTTAGAAAGGAACGAACGTGGCCCAATTCAACTCAAAAAACATCGCCATGATTCTGCTAGTGGCAGCCGTGTTCCTGGTCGCGCCTGCGCTCTGTTCTGCGCAGACGCTGATGAACGGTGCCGGGGCGACTTTTCCCTACCCGATCTACTCCAAGTGGTTTAGCGAGTATCGAAAACTCCATCCCGAGGTTCAGATCAACTATCAGTCGATCGGGTCCGGCGGAGGCATCAAGCAGGTGACCGAGGGCACGGTCGACTTCGGCGCCACCGATGGACCAATGAATGACGAGCAGCTGCGGGAATTTCAAAAGAAACAAAATTCAGGCGTGCTCCACTTTCCCACGGTGCTTGGAGCGGTGGTTGTCACCTACAACATCCCCGGAGTCACGGAATCTTTGAACCTGACCCCCGAAGCCATCAGTGGTATTTTTCTCGGCAAAATCACCAAATGGAACGATCCCGCCCTGGTATCGGCCAATGCCAAGGTGAAACTTCCCGATGCGGACATTGTTGTGGTGCATCGATCGGACGGCAGCGGCACCAGCTACTGCTGGACGGATTATTTGTCTAAAGTCAGCGATGAATGGAAGACAAAGGTCGGCAAGGGAACATCGGTGAACTGGCCTGTCGGCATCGGCGGCAAGGGCAACGAAGGGGTTTCGGGACAGGTCAAGCAAACGGCAAGCTCCATCGGCTACGTGGAGCTGATCTACGCAGTCCAGAACAACCTTCCCTACGCCAACGTGAAGAATGCAGCCGGCGTTTTCGTCAAACCTGACCTTTCGACTACCACTGCGGCGGCGGCCGGCGCGGCGAAAGAGATGCCCGAGGACTTCCGGGTCTCGATCACCAACTCACCCGGCCGCGGGGCCTATCCCATCGCAACGTTTACCTGGTTGCTGATTCCCGAAAAGATCCAGGACCCGGCAAAACAGAAAGCGCTCACTGATTTTCTGCGCTGGATGCTGTCTTCCGGCCAGGAGATGACTGAAGCTCTCAGCTATGCCCGCCTGCCCAAGGAAGTCGTGGCAAAAGAAAAGAAAGCCATCGATAAAGTGAAATAAGTATCCGCTATGAAAGCCGCAATAGTGATCGGACCGGATGCCCGCCCGTCGAGGCGGGCGTCCGGTATCATCGGCCTGTTAAGGCGTACGCTGAACATGGACCGATTCGCCTACGGATTGGTTTCCGGCTGTGCGGCCTGCATCATCCTGCTCACGGTTCTGCTCGCTTATGAGCTGTGGGCCAATTCCGCGTTGTCCCGAATGAAGTTTGGCTGGCACTTTTTTTTCACCAACACTTGGGATCCAATCGCAGGACAATTCGGCGCGTTGCCTTTTATCTATGGCACAGTCACCACCACGGTGCTGGCGCTTCTTCTCGCGATCCCCCTCGGAGTGGGGGCGGCGATCTTCCTTGCGGAACTTGCGCCGCCGCGGATTTCCGATGCGATGACATTCCTTATAGAACTGCTCGCCGCCGTCCCCAGCGTTATCATCGGGCTGATCGGAATTTTCGTCCTTATCCCCATCCTGCAACGAATCGTGCCAGTGCTAAAATCAGTGATCGGCTTTCTTCCCATCTTCTCGGGGCCTTTTTACGGGGTCAGCATCTTCTCGGCAGGGGTGGTCCTCGCCTTTATGATCCTTCCCTTCATCATCAGCATCTCGCGCGAGGTGCTGCTCTCTGCGCCTAGAGACCTGCGCGAAGCGGCATTGGCTTTGGGAGCCACGAAGTGGGAGTCCACGTGGCAGGTTGTCATCCCCTTTGCCCGCACTGGAATCATCGGTTCGATATTTCTTGCCATGGCCCGGGCGCTGGGGGAGACGATGGCTGTCACCATGGTCATCGGGAACAGTCCAAAGATAATGGCCTCGCTGCTGGCGCCGGGCTATTCCATCGCTTCCGTCATTGCCAATGAGTTTACCGAAGCCACCGGCGACCTCTACCTGAGCGCGCTGGTTGAACTCGCGCTCGTGCTGTTTTGCCTGACCATTGTCATCAATGGAGCCGCCCGATTGCTCATCCTTATGACAGAGAAGAAGGGGGGCAGGTGAAGAAGCCGCTATCCTTTCGCAGAAAAGCCATCAATGCCATTATGTTTTCGGCAACCGGCGTCTGCACGGTCTTGTCGATTGGTGTGCTCTTTTTCATACTCGGGTTTCTCTTGATTCAGGGCGGCAAATTCTTGAGCTGGAATTTTTTCACGAAGCTGCCCGCCCCGGTGGGAGAGGCCGGCGGAGGGATGGCCAATGCCATTGTCGGAAGCGGAAAAATTCTTTTGCTGGCAACCCTGGTTGGCGTGCCGATTGGCTTTCTGGCCGGTGTCTTCCTGGCCGAGTATGGCCATGCCGCCTTTTCTTCCGTAGTCCGGTTTGTAACGGATCTCTTGAATGGCGTCCCTTCCATTGTGATGGGCATTTTTGCATACACCCTCATCGTATTGAGAATGAAACATTTCTCCGCATTCGCCGGCGGGGTTGCCCTGGGAATCATGATGATACCGATCGCCCTGCGCAGCACCGACGAGTTTCTGCGCGCCGTTCCCGCGTCACTGCGGGAAGGGGCGATGGCGCTCGGCGCCGCCAAGTGGAAAAGCATCGTCACCGTGATCATTCCTGCCGCCATTAACGGCATCATGTCCGGCATGATGCTGAATTTGGCGCGCGTTGCGGGAGAAACAGCGCCCCTGCTGTTTACCGCCTTGAGTAATCAGTTCTGGAGCCCGGGCTGGAATCAACCGACGGCAAGCCTGCCCGTCATGATTTATACCTATGCCATTGCGCCTTATCCGGACTGGCATCGCCAGGCATGGGCTGCCGGTTTCATCCTGTTGGCAATGGTGTTCATTGTCAACATAACGGCCAGAACGATCATTGCATCCGGGATGTCCAACAAATCGAGACTATAAAATCGTGAACCCAAACATTAGGAATCAAGCTAGTGTGAAATCCGAAGCTCCCTGGCTTGCGCAAAAGGCCATCGTCGAAAGCGACAAAGCCACGGCGGCTGAAATCAACGGCAGCCCCAAGCTTCAAGCCTCGGGCCTGGACTTCTTCTATGGAAACAACCAGGCACTGCACGGAATCAGCCTCAGGATCCCGGCACTCAAAACAACTGCCTTCATCGGACCTTCAGGCTGCGGAAAATCGACCTTCCTGCGAACGTTCAACCGCATGAACGAAACCCTCCGGCACGCACGCATGCAGGGGGAAGTCCTTCTTGATGGCGAGAATATCCTCGAGATGGAAGTCTCTCAACTCCGGCTGCGCGTCGGCATGGTCTTCCAGCGATCCAATCCATTTCCCAAGTCAGTTTTTGACAATGTCGCCTACGGCCCCAGGGTCAACGGAACCAGGCGAAAGTCGGATCTTGAAGAGGTGGTGGAAACAAGCCTGCAACGTGCAGCCTTATGGGACGAAGTGAAAGATCACCTGCACAAATCAGCCCTCGAGCTTTCCGGCGGGCAGCAGCAGCGGTTGTGCATTGCGCGGGCCATGGCGGTCGATCCCGAAGTGCTGCTTCTGGACGAACCCTGTTCCGCTTTAGACCCTATCGCGACGGCCAAGATCGAAGAACTGCTGTTTCAAATCAGAAATTCCTGCACCCTTGTGATTGTGACTCACAACATGCAACAGGCGGCGCGAGTTGCGGATTTCACCGGTTTTTTCCTCTTGGGGAAATTAATTGAGTATGATACGACCAAAACAATCTTCGAGAGGCCGAAGATCCAGGCAACTGAAGATTACATTACAGGGCGGTTCGGCTAAAACCTGCCGGGATAGCGGAGGCTCATGCGCCACTTTGATCAGGAATTAGAACAATTGAAGGTGATGCTGCTCGAGATGGCATCGCTTGTCGAATCGGCAATCACTAACAGTGTCAACTCGGTGGTACAAAAGGACAAACTCCTGGCGGAGAGCGTGCTGGAGAAGGAAGCCACCGTCAACCAGATGGAGGTCGACATCGACGACTTTGCCATCAAGCTCCTCGCGCTCCAGCAGCCGATGGCCGTGGATCTCCGGCTGATTGCGGCAGGGCTGAAGATCAACACCGATCTGGAGCGAATGGGAGATCTGGCGGTGAATATCGCCGAGCGCGCCATCGAGCTCTATCAAGAGCCGGTCATCAAACCGATGGTCGATATCCCGCACATTGCCGCGCTCGTGCAATCCATGGTGCAGAAAGCGCTGGACTCATTTGTCAACAAAGATGTGGAACTAGCCAAAAGCGTTCTCGCCTCGGATGACGCGGTCGACGACCTCCGCACGGCGAGCTTTCACGAACTGATCAGCTATATGGAGCGGACCAAGCACAACATCCCTCAGGCCGTCAGCCTGCTCTCGATCGTCCGCAATCTGGAACGGATTGCGGACCACGCGACCAATATTGCCGAAGATGTGATCTTTTATGTCAAGGGCATTGATGTTCGCCATCACGCCGAAGTGCGGGAGTAGCCAAGGCTCGCGCCGCAGGCGGCTTGCTGCCGAATTCATTGCCGGGCAAACGCGCATCCGCCCGCCGGCGCCTCCCCCCCATTATTCATTTATATTCGATGGCGACGTTAGCATCGAATATTTTCTGCCATTTATGGCTTGTCTGTTGTGTCCCCGGCTTTCCGTGGAACAATAGGATATTGAATACGTTCCATGGATCTTAACAAGATTCTAACAATATCCTTATCAAATCTTCACAAAGGATCCATACAATGCCCTTCTTCTGGAGGGTGTTTATGAAGGGTAAGTCTATTGCTCCATTTCTTCTGCTGGGAGTGGGTTTGATATTGGCAGGATGCGGGGGACCGAATTCCGGCGAGCAGCATCGACCTGTTACGGTCAAGGGTTCCGATACGATGGTCATTCTTGCCCAGAGCTGGGCCGAAAACTACATGAAGGAACACCAGGGACTCACGATTCAGGTGACGGGCGGCGGCTCGGGAGTCGGGATTGCCGCTTTGATCAACGGCGGCACCGATATCTGCGAGGCTTCACGCCCCATGAAGACTGTTGAGAAAGAACAGGTCCGCACCCGGCACGGGAAAGTTGTCCAAGAAATCCCCGTGGCTCTGGATGGACTAGCGATCTATGTCAGCGAGTCCAATCCCATTCAATCGCTGACAGAGCCACAGCTCAAATCCATTTACACCGGCAAAATCCTAAACTGGCGCGAGCTGGGCGGCAAAGATGCCAAGATCGTTGCCTATGGCCGGGAAAACAGTTCCGGCACCTACCAGTTTTTCAAAGAGCACGTATTGGGAAATGAGGATTTCGCCCGCGAGGTCCAGACACTGCCCGGTACCGGCGCCATTGTGAATGCCGTGTCCAAAGATCCCTCTTCGATCGGCTATGGCGGAATTGCCTATGCTTCCGGAATTCGCGTCGTCCCGGTTCGCAAGGACGATCATAGCGAGGCCGTGAAGCCTTCGCTCACCACGGTAAGAAGCAGCCAGTATCCGCTGTCCCGAAATTTGTTTTTCTATACGATCGGGGAACCATTGGGAGACGTGAAGACTTTTGTCGATTGGGTGCTCGGCCCTGAAGGACAGAAACTATGCGAAGCAGTGGGGTACTACCCTATCGTTCAGAAGTAGCGCCGCTTCCAAAGCTCCGGCAGACGGGAACCCTGAGTGATCGAATCGCCTCTGTGGTCATTCAAGGGAGCGCCTTCCTTGCGATCCTATCCCTGATTCTGATCTTTATCTTTATCGGCAAGGAAGCGCTTCCGGTACTGACCTCGTCGGAGGTTCAGAAGGAGGCAAGCCTGTCGAGGCTCTTTCTCCCGCAGCACGCGCGAGCAGGAGAAGCGGCCGAGTTCGACTGGCAGCCGATTTCGGATACGCCGAAGTATTCACTCCTTCCGCTTTTTATCGGAACACTGAAAGTCACGGTGATCGCCGTGTCGATCGCCATTCCACTGGCCGTAGCTGCGGCTTTATACACCTCCGAGTTTGCGCCCTCCTGGGCTCGCGAGACCATCAAGCCGTGCATTGAAATCCTGGCCGGCATCCCCAGCGTTGTTGTCGGATTCTTCTGCCTGATGGTGATCGCCAGCTGGTTGCAGGGCGCTTTCGGTTGGACCTATCGTCTGAATGCGCTGACGGCGGGAATTGGCCTCAGCCTGGCCGTGATCCCCATCGTCTACACCGTTTCTGAGGATGCGTTTTCCTCGGTGCCGCAGGCCTTTCGCGAGGGCTCCATCGCCATGGGCGCATCCTCCTGGCAGACTGCCTCCCGTGTGGTGCTGCCGGCGGCGATGCCCGGCGTGCTGGCCGCATGCGTCCTTGGTTTTGGGCGCGCGATCGGGGAGACGATGATCGTGTTAATGGCCTCCGGGAATGCACCGGTGACCTCGTGGTCGCCGGTCGATTCGATTCGGACCTTTTCCGCCACGATCGCGGCGGAGCTCGGCGAACTCGTCCAAGGGAGCCCGCATTATCACGTCCTCTTTTTCATCGGGGCCTTCCTCTTTATCCTGACATTCCTCATTAATCTCATGGGGCGCTGGTGTGTCGGCCGACTGCAGAAGAAGCTGCAAGGAGCGGCGTGATGCGCTCACATTGGCTGGCGAGAACCAAGTACACGGGCGGGGTGTTACAGGGCCTGACCGCCTTTGCCTGCCTGATCATCATCGCCATCGTTGCGATCATTATCGGCAATATCGTGCTTCATGGAATGGGCAAGTTGTCCTGGGAATTCCTGTCACAGCCGCCGAGGGACCATTTTACCAAGGGAGGAATTTTCCCAGCGATCTTCGGTACCGCGGCCTTAGTGATTCTCATGACCGTTGCCGTGATTCCGCTCGGTGTGGCAACAGCAGTTTACATGCATGAATACGCGCCGAAGCGGTCCCGGCTGGTCAACCTGGTGAGGCTTGCGATTCAAAACCTGGCCGGCGTGCCCGCGATCGTGTTCGGACTTTTCGGTGTCGGGTTCTTTATCGAATTCGTCGGACGAGGGTTGGACCGTGGGCTTTACGGAGGAAGCCTTGTCTATGGCCAGCCGGCTATCATCTGGTCCGCCCTGACAATGGCGCTGCTGACGCTTCCAACCGTGGTGGTCGCGACGGAGGAGGCGCTGAGGGCGATCCCTACAAACTATCGAGAAGTGGCTTATTCGCTCGGCGCCACCCGCTGGCAAATGATTTCCCGCGTGGTTCTGCCGCAGGCCGCCGGTGGCATTCTCACGGGCGGGATTCTGGCTGTCAGCCGCGGATCGGGAGAGGTGGCCCCAGTAATGTTTACCGGCGCCGCGTATTCGCTGCCTGAGCTGCCGGTCCGGCTTCACAATCAATTCATGGAACTCGGGTACCATGTGTATGTCATGAGCACCCAGGCTTTCGATGTTGAAGCGACCAAGCCCGCTCTTTACTCGACGGTGTTGGTTTTGTTGATGCTGACCTTTTTGTTGAATTTTACCGCGATCATGATCCGGGCGCGTATTCGAAAAAAATTGCGCAATGGACGCTAATCTGGAACCTGTATTGAAAGACGCCGCCGACTTTCACCTTTTCTCCGGAATTGAAACGGAAGATTTGCGGGTGAGCTACTCGGAAAATGAAATTTTGAAAGGCATCACGCTCGATGCCCGGAGGGGCGAGATCCTGTCGATCATCGGCCCTGCAGGCGCGGGCAAAACAACCTTCCTCCGCAGCCTCAACCGGATGCTGGATCTGGATCCTGATTGGCGAGTGGCCGGCGCTGTGCGGCTCAACGGTCAAACAATCTATAGCAAAGAAATCCCGGTCTTTGTTTTGCGCCGCAAGATCGGGATGGTATTTTCAGTGCCCGTCACTCTGCCGATGACGATTTATCAAAACCTCGCGTTTGGCCTCAATCTCGACCGAGAGGGAAAGAGCCGGCGGGATGAAAAGGTCGAAAAGGGCTTGCGAGAGGCTTATCTCTGGGACGAGGTCAAAGATCGACTGAATGAGCCAGCCGGCAACCTTTCCGGAGGACAGCAGCAACGACTCTGCCTTGCGCGAACCCTGACGCTTGAGCCGTCGGTTTTGTTGCTGGATGAGCCCTGCTCCGGATTGGATCCGATTTCCACGCGCAGGATCGAAGAAGCGCTTCAGCAGCTGAAAAGGGATCTGACAATTATTCTGGTCACCAACAATGTCAAACAGGCAGCCCGGGCTTCCGACAGAACCGCTTTCTTCTTGTTCGGCGAATTGATCGAAGTTCAAAAGACCGAAAACTTGTTCACAACTCCCCGGGAGAAAAAAACGGCAGATTACATCTCCGGACGCTTCGGATAGTCGCCCCAGATGAAGCCGATAACCCCGCATGGGGCGGCTCTCCTGACCTGCCGGCTGCGTCCCGGAGGGACGCAGCCCAAGGATGAGGATTTTCAATGGACCCGAAGTTCAAACTGGAAACAAAATCCCTGAACCTCTGGTACGGCAAGTTCCAGGCGCTGATCGCGGTCTCGCTGCCAATCAGGCGGAATGCCATCACCGCCATCATCGGACCCTCGGGCTGCGGGAAATCCACCCTTGTCCGCATTTTCAACCGCATGAATGATTCCATCCGGGGGGTCCGAATCTCCGGCGATGTGCTGCTGGAAGGCCAATCCATTTACGATCCACGCATCGACTTGAGACAGCTGCGCAAACGGGCCGGGATGGTTTTTCAGAGGCCGAATCCGTTTCCCCTTTCGGTTTTTGAAAACATCGCCTATGGTCCCAAAATTCACGGCTTGGCAGAAGGGGATCTCGATGTTCGTGTGGAAAGGGCTCTGAGGCAGACAGGACTCTGGGACGCGCTCAAGGACCGGTTGCAGTCTTCCGCACTGTCGCTTTCGCCCGAGCAGCAGCAGAGGATCTGCATTTCCCGTCTGCTTGCGGTCGAGCCGGAGGTGCTGCTGATGGACGAGCCCACTTCGGCTCTGGACCCTATCGCGACGGCGCGCATTGAGGAATTGCTGATCGATCTGAAGGAGCAATACACGATCGTGATTGTCACGCACAACATGCAGCAGGCGGCCCGAATATCGGATTACACCGCTTTCATGCTGCTCGGCGAGCTTGTGGAGGTCGGGGAAACGCAGACAGTTTTTACTCTGCAGTCCGATCCTAGGACCGAACAATATATATCAGGGAGATTTGGATAGTAATGCAGCGTCACTTTGATGAAAAGATCCAAGACTTGCTGGAAAAACTCGTCCTCATGGGAAGACTCGCCGAATCGATGATTCAGCTTGCCTTGCGCGTCCTCATTGAGCGCAACGAGTCTCTTTCCGGTGAAATCATGCGGAAGGAAAACGAAGTCAACGACCTTC
>Ga0326727_10009115_pt1 | contig 24676 bp, 14 predicted proteins | sample MB2enrmetagenome_FD_207643 | JGI IMG/M metagenome (GOLD analysis project Ga0326727, IMG submission 207643) | Lab enriched peat soil microbial communities from McLean, Ithaca, NY, United States - MB29MY | ecosystem: Environmental > Terrestrial > Soil > Wetlands > Peat | place: USA: New York... | reverse complement strand
TGAACTTGTGTGCCGGAACTTGTGTGCAGGAACTTGAGCGCCAGGTCGGGGCCGCAATCTGATAATGCGGCATTTTCCATGCAGATGTCAGTCCCAGGAGTACTAACCGGGTCCTAGTATCGCAATTCTTCCGAGACCGGTACTGGCAGGACTGGTGAGCCCTTGCCACCTGTGTTGAAATTGAGCCGCGTATGCCGCAGTTAATTGGATGGGTTTGCTATGGGGGCTTCGTAGTGTTGGCCATCCTCCTGATATGGGCAGCACAGGAGTTCACAGAGCGGAGTGGCGGCGGGCACTGATTAAATCCTGTGCGCGCAACTGGCCGCATGCCCGGCCCTCGCGCCGCATGGTCGCCGCGGCCCGGAGCGTTATTGCGTGGAGGGCAGTTTCAGGAATTCCTCCGGCGCCAGCGCCGCACGTGTCATGCGCGCCAGGCTGACCGCGCCCTTAAAGTAATTCACTTTGTTGATGCGCACGCCGATCGAAGAGCGGCCCGGACCCTGGGGCATCATGTGGAGCTCGCCGGCGCCTTGCAGCACGCCATCGACATAATTTCGAAGCTCGTGGCCATCATAGACCATGGCGACGCGATACCAGAGGCCGAGCGGATGCAGACGCTCGCGATTGAGCAGCGCTCGTGATTGCCCATCTTTAGTCGCGAAGCTGTCGAGACACCATTGGCCGTCGATCACGCGGATCTCCGAAAGCATCCGCGCGGCCGTGTCCTCGCCGGTCTGGGGGTCCTTCTCCTGCAAGTGAAAAAAGCGTTGCTCCGGCGCGCCACCCGGATCGGGCCGGAACACGATCTCCCAAGTGAACGTCTCGGCTCCCGCCAGCGGGTGGACGTCCACAAACAGGGCATCATCGACCCCGTTGAACTCCACCGCCTTGCCCACCGGCGAGTCGATGACTTGCGGGTGACCCAATACTGTAGTCTTATACCCGCCGATCTGGTCGATGCGGTCGAACTTCCAGATCTCGGCAACCGGCGGCGCGGAAGCGGCCATCTCGCGGAAAAGTCTGGGGGCAAACTCGGCCAGGTCCCGGCGCCACGTCTGGAACTCGTGCGCCGTGCCCTGCGATTCATAGAAGACGTTCCGGATACCCGCCCGATCGAGCGCCTCGTGCATCGCCTTGGCGCCGTCATGCATGGCGGTTTCGGCCGTACCGGCACCGATCCAGAACAAGTGAACCTGGCGGTTGAACGCCGCTCGATCGGCGAACACTCCGTTATAGGCGGTCTTGGCATCGAAGCTGCGTATGGGCGCGCTGAAACAGCCGATCCAGGCGAACTTGTCCAGATGTGAGAGCGTGATCTGCAAGGTTTGCGCGCCACCCATCGACAGCCCCGCCATAGCCCGATGCTCCCGGTCCGCAACCGTGCGGTACGTGCCGTCGATCATGGGTATCAGATCGTCGAGGACAATTCTCTCAAAGGCGGATGGCCCGGGGCCGACAGCAGCGGCAGGGGCAGGGGCGGGACCGAACGGCGCGGGCGGTTGACTGGCATAGCCGGTCTCCATGACGACGATCATGGCTTTGGCTTTGCCCGCCGCGATCAGATTATCCAGAATCAACCCGGCCCGCCCCTGCCGGCTCCAGCTTGACCCGTTCTCGTTGGCCCCGTGCTGCAGATACAGAACCGGATAGCGCGCGCCGGTGTTGCGGTCGTAATCCGGCGGCGTGTACACGTACGCGCGCCGCCACAATCCGGTGCTTTTCGACTGATACCAGTGGATGCGCACATCGCCGTGCGGCACGTTCTGGACGTCGTAGAAATCGGTCCCCTTTTCGGGCACTTCCACGCCGCTCAGTTCCTTGTTGTGGCCATAATACGACTCACTCGACGGATCGCTAACCTCGATCCCATCCACCACGTACCAATAGTAGTGAAACCCGGGAACCACCGGCCCCACGGTCACGCTCCACGCGCCGCTCTGATCGCGGACCAGCTCGACGGGCCCCTTCCCGATCCCGCCGTCGGCATTATTGGTGGCCACCAGCACCTTGTGCGCCTCCGGGGCTACCATCTGGAATGTGATTCGCAGATCGGAGTGAATGCACGGGTACAACGCGCCGCCGACGTTCGAAGGGGCCGGCTGGCAATCCCGTGCGGGTTGCGCCCAGCAGCAAGCCGATACCACGGCGGCCAATATCAAGATACGCTTCATGAGATTGATGATATCGTGTGCGCCGAGCTCAACTACCGGACACCGGCCCAGTGGCGGGCCGCGCGCAGCCAGCCCCTACGCCAGGATCTGACGTTTTACTTCCGGGCGGACTTGGATTTCTTTTCCGGCTTTGGCGTGTCTTCTGGGGTGGCCTTGGCGGCCTTCCTCCCGGACCCTTTCATCAACGGGTCCTCCGGTTTGTAATCCAGTTCCGTCGATAGTATCTCCACGAGTCTCGAGAGTACCTTCACGCGTGCCCAGTATTTGTCGTTTCCTTCCACCAGACACCAGGGCGCGGTTTTGGTGCTGGTCTTAACCAGCATTTCTTCGACCGCCTCCTCGTAAACGCTCCACTTCTGGCGATTCCGCCAGTCCTCCTCGGTCAGCTTCCAGGCCTTGTAGCCGATCGCCTTACGCTCCTCGAATCGGCGGAGCTGCTCCTCCTGCGAGATCTGGATCCAGAACTTCGCTAGGATCATCCCGAAGTCCCGCAACTGGCGCTCGAACGAGTTGATCTCCTTAAAGGCCCGCTTCCATTCCTCTTCCTTGGCGAACCCCTCCACACGTTCCACCAGCACGCGGCCGTACCAGGACCTGTCGAAGATCGCAATTTGCCCGCGTTCCGGAAGCCGCCGCCAGAAGCGGTAGAGATAATGGCGTGTCTTGTCCTCGCCCTGCGGAGCGGCGATCGAATAGACCACATAGCCGCGCGGGTCCAGTTTCTCGGTGATCCGCTTGATCGCGCCACCCTTGCCTCCCGCGTCCCAACCCTCGAATACGATCACTACCGGCCGTTTTCGCAAATAGATCTGATATCCCAGCTCGCGAAGTTGAATCTGCCGCCGCGTGACTTCGCGCACGTAAGCGTCGCGGCTGAGCGCACGTGTCAGGTCGACAGTCTCCAACATCAGAGTCCGCCTCCGCTTAGCGACTCCATCGCGTTCCGCAACTCCGCGTCTTTGGCCGCCTCGCCCGCAACCTCCACCCTGGCCGGTGCGTTCGCCCCGAGGCGCTTCTCCATGGCGGCGATCATCGTCTCGAAGATCCTCTTGCGCGTGTGCCATTTCGACGTGGCCTCCACGATCGTCCAGGGCGCGAATTCAGACTCGGTCAACTCAAGCATCTCCTCGGTCGCACTCAAGTAATCACCGTATCTCTTGTGGCGGGACCAGTCGGCATCCGTAACACGCCACGCTTCCAGGGGGTCCTTCTCGATGGTCTGGAATCGTTCCTTCTGCTCCTTCCTGCTAATGTGCAGGAAGAACTTCAGGATGGCGGTGCCGTCGTCGGCCAGCATGCGCTCGAATTCGACTATGTCACGGTACGCCTCCCGCCACTCTCTCTCCGGGACGTTCCGCTCCACGCGGTCCTCCAGCACACGGCCGTACCAACTGTGGTCGAAAATCACCATCTCGCCCCGGTTAGGGACCTTCAGCCAGAACCGCCACAACCACGGCCGTTGCTGCTCGTAGGTGCGGGCTGCTGTGACGGGGTACAACTTGAATCCGCGGGGGTCGAGCCGTTGCGTCAGGGCGGAGATGGCCGTTCCCTTGCCGGCGGCATCCCACCCCTCGAATACGATCACGGTCGGTATGCCGTATTCCCAACAGGCCTTCTCCAGGTCGTACAGACGCTGTTGCAAGCCTGGCAGGGCGAGCTTGTAATCCTCGCGCGAGAGTTTCTTCTTCAGATTGACGTTTTCCAGCATGGCAACTTGGTTTAATTCTAATGCAGGAAAACATGCGGGCAAGCCAGGAATTTAGCCTTGGCCACCGTCGCACGCCGCAGGCCCCGCTGGCAGCACGGCGGCCGGCCGCGGAAGCCAGCGGTGCGACTAGCGGCGTCGCGCTCTTGCTTTCACCCTTCGATTACGCCGGGGCGGCACTGGTCTCCGGAGCAGAAAGGCGCTGCGCGATATGCTGGAAGACCCTCGCGTTGAACGGCAGACCGAAATGCGTCCCGACCACCTCAACATCGATGTCCGGCTTCCCGCTCAGACAGTACCGCCAATCGACCAACCCATCGCACTTCGTATACACGGCAGTGGCCCGGACTGAACGGGGCCACCGCTGGCCCAGGGACTGCCCGAAGTTGCAGTGGCAGCGGCTCGAACCACATTCTTGTGGCACGCTCGGACGCACCGTCCGGATACCGCCGCGCACAAGCTTGCTGAGCACCACCAGCAGGCCGTGCATCTTAAGCCCCCGGAAGGGCGAGCCGAGGGTGATGACAGAAGCGATTCGCGACGGCCTCCGCACCGCCGCGGCCCGGGCGAAGATGCCGCCGAGACTATGGCCGATGAGGTGCACGCTACGGCCCGTTTCGGCGTACGCCCGATCGATGGTTTCGTCCAAGATCCCAGCAAGGCGCTCGGGGCAGTCGGCGGCCATCCCGATACCGGAATAGTACGGCCGGTATCCAATCCGTCGCAGCCAAGCGTAGAGCTCGAAGAGGTGGAGATCCAGGCAAAGCAGTCCGGGAATGATCACCACCGCCGATCCGTCTCCGCGGGGTATCCCCAGCCCATAATAGGCAGGTGAAAGCCGCAGAGCCAGGAGTTCCAGGATGCAAAGCGGTTCGCTGAAAATGGGAGGGGAGCAGGGCACCTCGCCGTGAGGCAAAAACGTTTGGGCCAAGGGGGCGCAGTTGGTTTTTTCGTGCTGCTGTGGAGGAGCGTTCATTATTCGGTCAACTTTATCAACATTCTGTTGTACTATTATGCATTTTTTGGGCCGGATAGTCGAGTCAAGGAGCTATGGGCTTGTCATTATTCGCAGGGACAGGGTGCATATTCCCGTTTTTGAGCCATCTGCTGCTGCAATACATCGAATCCTGTAGAGATAATCTACAAGTAAGCCGGTCCGGCTCGCCCGCCACCTGCGGGCCAGTTAACCTTTGTGGTATTGATCCGATCTTAAAGATCGGCTGAGATCGACAATGGGTGTAAGGTACACGGCTGGAACTGTTCAGGGTGGTGTCGGACCATGATCGCAAACATGCTCAGCGCACTCTTTGGTTGCAGGCACAAGCGGACCACCCGACCCATCACACCGGTCCATAAGCCGGGTGACCAACCCGCGGGTGCCTACATTGCCTGTCTCGACTGCGGTAAGCAATTCCATTACGACACCACTACCATGAAGGTCGGGGCTGCAATGCCTCTTCCTCCTGCAGCCTACCGCCCAGTTTGCGGTAGATTTCAGGTTCAATAGCATACCCGCCGCTCATCGCGGTGCTACCCGCGGCAACCCTGGCGATCGCTGCGCGGTCGGCGACCGGGACGAGGCGCCTCGCGCCGTGCGAAAGCCGAACCGCTGCGATCCGTGCTCCATGCCTGCCAGGCCCGGCAGAAAAAACGCAACTCGCAGGCTCAAAGGAAGGTGGTTGGGTGTACACTTGCCAACAAAACGTCCATCTGTGTGGGGTTCCACCGTGGGCCGCTGGCGGTATACCGGGCCGGCCCAAAAGGAGATCAGGGCCCAAACCGGGCTCGAACACAAGAAGATGAAAAACGAGAGTAGATCGGATTCCATAAGCCGGCGCAGCTTGCTGGGGCACGCTGTTGGGACGGCCGGCATTTTGGCGGCTCTGGACGCCGGGGGCCAGGCCAACGCGCAAGCGCCGCCAGCCAGCGGCGGCCGCGGGGGACCCCGCGTCAGAGAGTCTTTCGACTTCGGCTGGAAGTTCTTCAAGGGGGATGCGCCAGGCGCGCAGCAGACGGCTTTCGCGGATGCGAGTTGGAAAGAGGTGGACCTGCCTCACGACTTCAGCATCGAGGGGCCCTTCAGCCAGGACGCGCCAGCAAGGGGGCAAGGCGGCTTTTTGCCCACCGGCATCGGCTGGTACCGAAAACACTTCAGTATTCCCGAATCTTACAGAGGCAGAAAGGTAGGCGTCGAGTTCGACGGCGTTTATCAGCTCAGCGAGGTGTGGATCAACGGTCAGTACCTGGGCAAACGCCCTTACGGGTACATCGGTTTCGACTACGATCTCACTCCCCACCTGAAGTATAGCGGCGATAACGTGATTGCGGTCAAGGCGGACAACTCCCATCAACCCAATTGCCGCTGGTACTCTGGTTCCGGAATTTACAGGCACACCTGGCTGCTGGTTACAAACCTGGTGCACGTGGCCCATTGGGGAACGTTCGTCACCACGCCCCAGGTGGACATGGGTTCCGCCACCATCCAGATCAAGACCCGGATCCAGAATGAAGGCCAGACCGCCGCCGAGTGCCGAATAACCAGCACTATATTGGACCAGGATGGGATCCCCGCCGTAGGCGCGCAAGTGAGCGAGAGCCAGATCATTCCTCCGAACGGAGAATACGAGTTCGTGCAACAGATAAAGATGGATCAGCCGAACTTATGGTCCCTTGAGACTCCCTATCTCTACAAAGTACGCACCTCGCTGATGGATCAGGGTTCCGACTCATATGACACGGCTTTTGGGATCCGGCGGGCTGAGTTCGATGTGGACCGCGGGTTCCTACTGAATGGAAAGCACGTGAGATTGAACGGCGTCTGCCTGCATCACGACGGCGGCTCGGTAGGAGCGGCGGCGCCGGAGCGGGTTTGGGAGCGGCGCCTGGAAATCCTGAAAGCTATGGGCTGCAACTCCATTCGGACGGCCCACAACCCTTATGCGCCGGAGTTCCTGGACCTGTGCGACAAGTTGGGCTTCATGGTGATGAACGAGGTCTTCGACGAGTGGAAGCAAAACAAGACTGCCAATGGATACGGCCAATACTTCGACGAATGGTCGGAGAAGGACATAACCGGCTTCGTTCGCCGCGACAGGAACCATCCCTCTGTCTTGCTATGGAGCGCGGGCAACGAGATCGGCGAGCAGGCCGCCGCTAACGGCGTAGAGATGGTCAAGAGGCTGGTGAATATCTTTCACAGAGAGGATCCGTCGCGGCCCGTCACGATGGGTTGCGACAGGATCGCCGCCAACTTGACGGGGCGCGAAGTCGGCACGCCGCCCGAGTTCCTCGCAGTCTTGGACGTAGTTGGCTATAACTACTCGGACCGACGGGCCAAGCGGGCGGAAACATACTACAGTGACGACCGGCACGCGTTCCCGCAGAGAAAGTTTATTGGCACGGAAAACGGGTCCATGGGCGGCGTGAGAGGCGACTATTCCGAGCTTGGCCCGGCCAGTTCCGGGGCCGTCCCGCGCAGGCGCGGCACGAGGGGGACGGATTTCGAGCAGTTGTGGAGGTTCAGGCGGATCTACGAGTACGTGTCCGGCGACCACATGTGGACTGGTATCGACCACCTGGGCGAGGCGTCGTGGCCTTCCAAGGGGTCGGCCGCGGGAGTGCTCGATACCTGCGGCTTCGAAAAAGACGGTTATTATTTCTGCCAGAGCCAGTGGACGGATCAGCCCATGATCCACGTGTTCCCTCACTGGAACTGGAAGGGCAAGGAAGGAGACGTCATACCGGTACTCTGCTACACCAACTGCGATACCGTCGAACTGTTTGTGAACGGTAAGTCCTTCGGCGTGCAGGGCTACTGGTTCCCGCGCGTGGGCTATTGGGGCCAGACGGTGGAGCGGACCACGGTCTCACGCACCACGTCGGACCTGCACTTGACTTGGACCGTGCCCTATCAACCGGGCACGTTGAAAGCCGTCGGCGTCAAGGACGGAAAAGTCGTAGTTACCGAGGAAATTGCGACCACCGGCGAACCGGCGAACATCAGCCTCTCCGTAGACCGGGAAGTGATAACGGCCGACCGCCGCGACGTCGCTCATTTCATAGTTAAGATACTCGACGCGCAGGGCAGGATCGTGCCGACCGCGGACAATGAAGTCACCTTCGAGATGCAAGGAGAGGGCCAGCTCATAGGCGTGGACAACGGAAATTTGGCGAGTAACGAGGATTATAAAGGCAGCCGCAGGAAGGCGTTTAACGGGCTGTGCCTCGCTATCGTGCAATCCACGGCCAGACCGGGCCGGATCCAAATGACTGCGACGTCGCCCGGACTCAAACCAAGCAGCGTCACAGTCGCGACGAAGACATAAGCCGTAACCGCGGCGGGGGCTCGTGAAATCATAGGAGATAGTCATGAAACTTCGAAGCTTGTTCTGCTCTACACTCGCGTGCGCTCTGGCGCTGGTTGCGAGTCAGAGCCAAACCAGATCGGTCTCAGCCGCTTCTGCTCCGGAGATCCCTCACTTGCGGAAGCAGGGAACGGCGACCCAACTCATAGTCGACGACCAGCCGTTCCTGGCCCTGGCCGGAGAATTGAGCAACTCCAGCGCCACCAGCGTCGAATATATGAACCTGGTCTGGCAGAGACTCGCCATGCAGACGGGACTCAACACCGTCCTGGCGGGCGTGAGTTGGAACCAGATCGAGCCGCAGGAAGGCAGGTTCGATTTCAGCGTGCTGGACGGCGTGATCCAGGGCGCGCGGGCGCACAACATGCGACTGGTGCTGCTCTGGTTCGGAAGCTGGAAGAACGCTCTGTCCAGCTACGCGCCCGACTGGGTGAAGAGGGACGACCGCCGCTTCCCGCGTATCGAGGTGCAAAGCGGCAAGACCATCGAGCTCCTCTCCACGCTCAGCGATACCAACCGCGACGCCGATGCGCGCGCCTTCGCTGCGCTGATGCGGCACGTCAAACAAGTGGATGGCCGCGAGCACACGGTGATCATGATCCAGGTGGAAAACGAAGTGAATGCGACGGAGGATTCCCGCGACCGCTCGTCCGTGGCCAACACGGCCTTCGCGGCGCCCGTGCCGAAGGAGCTGATGGACTACCTTCAGAAGCACAAGGAAACGCTGATCCCGGAGTTGCGCCAACTGTGGGAGACGGCCGGCTTTAGAACATCCGGGGCCTGGCAAGAGGTGTTCGGGAAGGGCGTCGCGACGGATGAGATCTTCATGGCCTGGCTCTATGCGCGCTACATCGATCGGGTGGCCGCGGCGGGCAAGGCTGAATACCCGCTGCCGATGTACGTCAACGCGGCATTGTTAGGATTTGCCAGGGTGGGACCGCCCGAAAGAGCCCATGGCGGCGGGCCTTTGTCCGAGCTGCTGGACGTGTGGAGAGCCGGGGCGCCGCAAATCGATTTTCTCTCGCCCGATATTTACGGCAACACCGACTTCTTTGTGACGTCCGCGGCAGCTTACACCCGATCCGGGAACCCGCTGTTCGTGCCCGAAACCAGGGGTGACATGGAAGCCCGGCTGCTCTACGCCTTCGGACGACATGACGCCATCGGAATCACGTTCATGGGGCTCGAAAGACTGCCGGCGCCCGAAACGGAGATGCTCCGGGGCTTCGCGGCGATCGGGCAATTGGCGCCCCTCATTGGCGCGCACCAGGGGAAGGGCACCATGTCCGCCGTCCTGGTTGGCCCGAAGGACCCGCCCAAGAAGGTCCAGTTGGGAAACTACACGTTTGAGGTCTCGTTCATGACACCCCGGGGGCTGCCCGGCATGCCGGATCCGCAGCCGCCCTACTCCTCCGGGGTGGCGCTTCTGATCAATACGGGACCCGACGAGTTCTATGCCGCGGGCAACAGTGCGCACGTTACCTTCGCTCCCAGCACGCCGGGGCCCGCCCACGCCGGACTGGGCACGGTGGAAGAGGGCGTCTTCGCGAACGGCCGCTGGATCGCCAGCCGGCAGCTCGCGGGCGATGAAACGGGACAGGGAGGCAGTCTGTCGTTGCGGAGCAGCCCGGCGGATCGCATCCCAGACCGCTACGCGGGCATCCAGCGCTTCACGCTGTACCGCTACCGCTGAGGGCGGGCGCAGTCTGCCAATCCCGGGCGTACTTCAGGCGATCCCTATTGACAAGTCATGACGCACCGCGTTATATTGGGGCCGGATGCCAACTAGCCCCATACCGCGAACCATCAAGAGGTACGAGAATCGCAAGCTTTACGATCTCCAGGCGAAGCGATACGTCTGCTTGCGGGATGTGGCTGAAATCATTCGGTCCGGCATTGACGTAGTGGTCATCGATAACGCCACCGGAGAGGATCTGACCCCGCAGACACTGACCAAAGTCATCGCCGATGGAGCCGGCCGGAGCCCATGGCTTCGCACCCAGTACCTGCATGACGTCGTGCGCTGGGGTGGAGATCATCTTGAACACTGGATCGACCGGCTCCGTCGTTCGGTCCAGCGAAACGGAACTTCACGAGCTCTCCGGGACGAAGTGACGCATTTGCGGGAGCGCATGACAAGCCTGGAAGCACTCGTCAACGAACTGGAAAAAGAGGAGATCCATGAGCACAACAACGATGGACGCGGTCGCGCAAACAAGCGCCCCCGCGACCGAAACTCCGCCCGTGAGTGAAGCTTCGAAACCAGCGACCAGGTCTCTTTTGCGGCCAGTGACGTACACACTGGGGAGATTGTCGGGAGTAGTATGCTGGATTTGGCATTTCGACCTCGGCGCCGCCGTGCTTGTTGGCGAGCAGACGGCGCGCTTCGTAAAGGCCGCAGTAGAGAAAGGCAAGGAAGTTGAGCCTTCCCTGACCAAGCCATTCAAAAAGGCCGAGGACAGCGTCAGCGGGGCGCTGGGCGAAGTAGGAGCGCGTCTGAAGGGGATTGCCAAGCCCGTGGCTCCGAGCGAGGATAAGCGGTTGGATGCAGAAGTAAGTGAACTGTCCGCGAGGATCAACGAACTGACACAGCGGATTGAAAGCTTGCAGGCAAGGCAAGATGTTGGCGGCCCCGAGGAGGCTGTAAAAACGGGGCGCTGATTCCGGCGGGGCGGAGGTGGTGTCAAGAGTTTCATGTGAACACCTTAGGAATTGCAGTGGCACTGCTCCGCCGTCGCTCGGGCGGCGCGCACGGCGGCCCGCCGCGGGATCTCGCGCGCCGCCGTGCACGGCGCCGTGGGCACGACGGCCGGGTCCGTCGGAAGCGGCGCGACGGGCGAAGTCCGGACGGCCGACGGTCCCGCGCTCAGTGCACGCCAGATTCGGCGCACACCGCCGTCGGCGCCTGGGCTTCCGCGTGGCCGGCGCGCCAGTACCGTCGCGTTCGCGCGCAGGATAGCGCTTTCGACGCCGCCGGCCGGAAAGCCGCGGCGCTGCCCGAGGCAGCCGTGGCGGTCGCCGCGCCGCCGGCTCTGAGCCGCCCCGCCGCCGCTCGGCCGCCATGCACGGCGGCGGCTGGGTCACGGGCCGCAGAGCGACGGGCGGAAGTCAAACCGCCGACATCCGCGCGAGCCCCGTCCGGCGCGTCTGGTCGACGGTTTCTTCCGTGTTCCAAAACCTCGAGGTTGTGGAACTCCAAAGCGCGGCAGCCGTGGCGGCCTCCGCGTCGTTGGCGACCGGGGCCGCCGCCGCTCGGCCGGCACGCACGGCGGCCAGCCCGGATGCCGGCGCGAGGAGTGCACGTGGCGCACATCGGCCGCGTCCGCGCGACGCGGCGCTACGTACGAGATCCGGGCCCGCGACATCCCCCAGCGCGCCGGACGATCCGGCGATCGTCCGGCGCCGCGTAGCCGCCGCCACCTGGAAACTGGACGTGAAACCGCTGCTGCCAGCCGCGCGCGTCGGCGCTGAAGTGCTCCGCAGCGCCGGTCTTGGTGCCAGCCCGCAAACGCAACCCCTCCTCCTATGGCGTTGTTTACGGCCATAATTAGAGCATGGTGGGGATTCGAACGGCGGCCGTCCTGGCGATCGTCTTTGCAATGGTCTTGCCGGGCTACGCGCAAGGGGTTCAAAATCCTCTCGTCAGCCATTTTCGAAAAGGCCAGGTGGCTGCCGCGGAAAAACATTACGAACAGGCGATCGCCGAGTTCCGTGAAGTCCTCAAAATCGATCCAAACTCGATCGAGGCGCGGGCAAATCTGGGTCTTATGTACTATCTTCTGGGACAGTACGAGACGGCGATTCTCGAGCTATCCAAGGTCACCCAAAGATCGGGCGGGATACTGCCTGCGCAGTTGTTCCTGGGAATCAGTTACCTGCGGATTGGCCGCGCGGACAGGGCCTTGGAACCACTTCGTCTGGCGGTCGAGATCGATTCCAGGAATCCCGAGGCAATGCGCGCGCTGTTCTCCTGCGAGCTTGCTCTGAGAAACTATCGGGCTGCCGGCCGAAGATTGGAGGCGATTGTCCGTATCGGCGATCCGCTGGATGGCCACTATCAGGCAGCCCGGGGCTACGTCGAAATGGCGACTGACCTGACGGGAGCGTTGGCTCAAAACGGCCGGACCTCGAAATGGGCACATCGTCTGGCCGGTGATCTCGCGGCGGACCGAAAGGCTTGGACGGAAGCCGTTGAGGAATACCGGAAAGCCATACTGGCCGATCCCACCATGCCCGGCGTGCGCACCTCCCTCGCGCTCGCACTGCGAAACGCGGGCCAATCCGGCGGCGGCGAGACCGCCGACGACCGACCAGGGCGCGCCAGGCTTGAGCATGTGCCGGCGGGGGATCTCGCAACCGGGCTGTCGCAGTTGGCGCGGTACCGGCTGGCGGATGCCGCCGACGCATTTGCCGCGGCGATGGAAAGAGCCGATACCGCGATCGAAGCGCAGTATTACCTGATCCGGACGTACACGCTTCTGGCGGGCGAGAACTTTACAGTTTTGATCAGTGCCGCTCCCGACTCCGGACGCACACATGAACTTGAGGCTGAACTGGCCGCCCTACGCCGGGATTTTTCGAAGGCCGCAGCCGAGTATGAGATTGCCGCCGACAGATTACCCGAAGACGCTGAGATCCGTGAGAAACTCGGCGAAGCGGATCTGGAGTTGGGGCGGATGGACGAAGCTAGATCGGCATTGGAGAAAGCTGTCAGACTGGACGCCGGAAACGGCCGGGCTCACTACGTACTCGGCCAGGTTTTGCTAAACCGCAATGAGGCCCAAACGGCAATCGCCGAGTTGAAAATAGCGGTTCGCTACTCGCCGAAATTGCTGGAGGCGCACGCCCTGCTAGGCAGGGCGTACCTGCACGCGAACCAACCGGCATTGGCGATTCCGGAATTGGAGAAGGCCCTGGCACTCGATTATTACGGAGATCTGCATTTCCAGCTGTACAAAGCCTGCCTGGCGACGGGCGATACGGCTGCGGCGCAGAGGGCGCTTGCCATTTCAAAGGAGATGAGAAAGAAGACCGTGAACGCCGAGGCCGCCAAGCTGGGGAGCGGAGCGGGCGAACCTTCGCCAAAAAGAGATCCCGACCAGTAAGGCCAAGCTATTTGCCCATGGGAGTGGCGGCGATGATTCCCCGCTCTTCATCGATGGTGACGAGCCGGTCGGCGGGTACTCGTGAGAACTTCTGGGTAATGCGGGATGGCCAGACAATTTCCAGGCTGGCGCTGGCTTCCGAACCCAAACCGAAATGCAAACGGCGGTCGTTGACGGAGAGAAAGCTGGATTGCGCGCACACCTCCTGCAGTTGCTTCTTGCTTCCGTAGAAGCAACACACGCGAGCTCCGATGGCGCTGCGGTTCGACTTCGTACCGATGAGCTTGACTTTTAGCCAGTGATCGGCGCCGGAGACATCGTTGCGCAGCAGAGACGGGGGCTCGTTCAAGTTGATGATGGCGATATCCACATCGCCGTCGTTGTCGAAATCGCCAAATGCGCAGCCGCGGCTGGAGTGCGGTTGTCCAATGGCCGGGCCGGCCTCGGTGAGTAGTTCCTCGAAGCGGCCATTACCCAGGTTGCGGAACAGCACGCGCGGGCTGCGGGCCGTGTATTGAGGCAGAGTCTTTTCGACCTCAGGAAACACGCTGCCGGTGACCCAGAATAGGTCCGGCCAGCCATCGTTGTCGAAGTCCATGACACCCGCGCCCCAACCGGCATATCGTGTCTCCACGTCCAGGCCGGAGGCCGAGGTCACATCCGCGAAGTTCGCGTTTCCGCGAGCCGCGTAAAGGTTCACCGTATCGTCGCAGAAATTGGTTTTCAGCAGGTCCAGCCGGCCATCCAGATTGAAATCTCCGATACCAACTCCCATGCCGGCCTGCTCCTTGCCGTCCTCATTGAGCGCCAGACCGGACTCGGTGCCGGACTCGACGAACGTGCCGTCGCGCTGATTCAGGAATAGCAAGCTGGGCGTGGAATCGCCGGCGACATAGATGTCCGGCCAGCCGTCGCCGTTCAAGTCGGCGGCTACGGCGGTCAATCCATAACTGCCATCCACAGACGCTATGCCGGAGGCGGCGCTGACATCCGTGAAAGTGCCGTCACCGTTGTTCCGGTATAAGGCGCAGACATCAGTGGGCAGGCCGCGGGGACCGCAATTGATGGGTACGCCCTTGAAACTGCAGCGGGAATCGCGGCCGGCGGGGGGAACGCGGGTGGGGTCGAAGGCGGCATAGTGGGATATGAAGAGGTCCAGCAGACCATCGCAATTGTAATCTACAAATGTGCACCCGGTTCCCCAGCGGCGCCTGTGCTGAATAAGTCCGGCCTGCCGGGTGACATCGGTGAACGTGCCATCTCCGTTGTTCCGATACAGCACGTTCTCTCCCCAATACGTGATAAAGACATCCTCGTAACCGTCGTTGTTGTAATCGCCGATTGTCACACCGGTCGCCCAACCCGTCCGTATCAGTCCGGCGCGCTCGGTAACGTCGGTAAAGGTCGCGTCCCGATTGTTGCGATAGAGCCGGTTCGACGCGCCTGGAGGATCGCCATCCAGGCGCGTGCCGCAAAGAACCAGCATGTCCAGCCAACCGTCGTTATCGTAGTCGAAAAGGGCAATGCCGCAGCCGATGGTTTCCAGAATGTACGTACTGCGATCCGCAGCGCCGTAAATCACTGGTTCACGGAGGCCCGCGGCGGCGGCTACATCGGTGAACCGCGCAGCGTATGGGCGATGAGAAGGCCCTGGCCTTGGCCGCGCGGGAACACCGCGTGTTGCCATTTGCCCGAAGGCGGAACTGGCCGCAAACGGGGCGGCAAAAAGCAGGTCCCGGCGGGAAACGAGTTTCTTCACCCTTTCATTCCGCGCATGTTCAAAAACTCAACCGCAGCGCAAACTGTATCAACCGGGGGTTGTTTATCTGGCTGGTTACCTGTCCGAATTGGGAAGTGCCAAACGTTTGATTAGGGTAACCAAATTGCGGAGTGTTAAATACATTAAAGAACTCCGACCGAAATTGCAGAACAAACCGGCCTTCCGGACCGAATGGAAAGTTTTTGAACAACGACACGTCAAAATTCCTTATGCCATCGGTTCGGATGGTTGGATCAGTCCGGCTTTCATCGCCAAACGTAAATGCCGCCGGCTGGCTGAAGCATGACGTGTTGAACCACGCACCCAGCCTTTGCTCCGCGCTGCCCGGAACGCCCTTGCCGCAACCAGGAACGACATTTGGCCGGGAACCGCCGCCGAATGAATTCGTTAGGTTCTCAGCCGTTGTGAAGCCAATTGGGAAGCCGCGCTGAAAGGTCGTGATCCCCTCAAGGCCCCAGCCGCCTATCATCGCGTTTGGCACACCGGAAAGCTGCCGCAGAAACTTTCGATCCTTGCCTACTGGTAGGTCGAGGACATAACTAGCAACCAGCCTCTGCGGAACATCGAATGAGGCCAGCGACCTCTCGCCGCGTAAATTGTTTGCATCCTGGATACCCGCGACTCCACCGCTCTCCAGCCAGGTGTCCAGGGAATCCGTATTACTAATCAATTTGGCGACCGTGTAAGCTACCGTAACCGTGCCGCCTTTTGCAAAGCGCTCCTGGAGCTTTACTTGTAGTGATTGGTAGTTTGAATCACCCAAGTTCCATTGCGCGCTTCCTATAGCGCTGTATTGGGGATATGGCGTAAGAAGCTGGCCGGCCTCCACCGTTGGTCCAGACAGACCGCCAGTCTGGATGATTCCATAGAAAGGATTCGCAACAGACTGAGTCAGTTGAGTTCCAAGCTTGAGGTATTGATCCGGAAGCTGGTCCAGTGGTGTTCCAAACGTGGGCATAACCAGATGGGTCCCCTTTGATGCGGCGTATGCGACGTCAATCAGGGTGCCATTGCCCATTTGTTGCTGAATGTCGAAGTTCCACTGCTGAACATATCCGTATGGGCTGTTCGGAAAGCTTACGTTGATACTTTGGCCGAGCAAAGCCTGCTGCACCAACTGGGCATTATGACCCGGCGGTTGGACAATACCGTTGGGAAAAGGATTGGTGAAAGTGTCGTACGGCGTGACACCTCCGTTAATGCTGGCTGCGAACGATGTATAGCTGGAGTTCACGGCGTTCTCGTCCGGCGCGTCCGAAAAGGACAGACTGTTTGGAATCCAGAAGAAGCCGTAACCGGTACGGATGACAGTCTTCGAAAACAGTTGATAAGCCAGGCCGACGCGAGGAGAGAACTGATGGTTGTCCGGGTTGACGCCGTAACGGCTCGAACGTGTGGGAGAATCGACGACACCGAGAGCGCCACTATAGCTAAGGCCGGCTTGTTGTAGAACTGGATTCACGGTGCCGGGTTCGAAGTACGCCATCCGGTTGAAGCGCTCGGTCCAGGGACCATCCCGCTCCCAGCGGATCCCTAGATTCAGCGTCAATCGCTTCGTCACCTTCCAGTCGTCATTGAAGTACAGCGCGGAGTATCGCTGTTCACCAGCGGTTGGGGACGATGACGATAAGGAGCCGCCGGCCGCATCCCCGAGCAGAAAAGAAGCCCACCCCGACCCGCCGGTGGGGTTCGCCGGCCACTGGCTTGCTGTAAAGCCCGCGTTAAAGTTAAAGGCCCCAGTGCCACCGTTATTCAGCACAAAGTTGTGGGTCTGCCGCATAAACTCGCCGCCCATGCCCAAAGTATGCGATCCGACGATTTTAGTTACACTGCCAGCGATGCGAGCGGTGTCATCGGCAGCATTGATTAGGGAGCTCATGCCTGCGCTGCCAAAGAAGCCGGCGGGATCATATCCGCTGATGATTGGCTCGGGTACGACCGGGAAGGCGACCTCGCTTTGCAAAGACGCAGGCCAGCCAAGGGACGTGAGATTATACGGGTAGAGGATAGGCGTTCGATGGTACTCGTAGCGCAAGTAACTTGGCGAAATATCAACAACAGTTGTGGGCGAGACAGTGTAGATGTCATGGAATACGAAGCTGTTGTTGATAACCCGGTCCGAGCAACGATCCAAGCAGACGCCGTTGCCGAAAGGGTCCGTGGGGAGATCGAAATCGTTGAAATGGCTGAATCGCCCTAATATGTGCTGCTTGTCGGAAACGTTCTGATCGACGCGTCCGACGTATTGGTTATTGTCGCCGCCAATACTTGAATTACCGACCCAGTTGTTAGTAGCGGTGAGCGCCGTGCCGGGCGCGTTTGGAAGGGGAAAAAGGTTCATGAGCTGAATGGATGCGGGGGAAAAGCGCGTTAAGGGGATCATGTTGTTCGGGAACTGCGTGCGGACGTACTGGCCTGTATTTCCCGATACTGGAGTGGTCGTATTCGGATCGTAAATGGCGTCCAGCGCGCCGCCCGGCAGGTATGTAGAGGAAAAGTCGCCATTGCGCTGTTGGGGTGTGGGGACGGTAGTTACAAACGTTTGGCCTTGACGTAGCCAAAAACCCTCGTAGTCAAAAAAGAAAAATGTCTTGTTTTTGCCATTGTAGATGTGGGGAATATAAACCGGGCCGCCAATATCCGCTCCGAACTGATTCTGCGTGAAGGGTGGTGTCGCGAGACCTTGTTCGTTGCTGAAGAAGTTGTTGCTGTTCAGTACTTTGTTTCGCAGGAATTCCCAGCCGCCCCCGTGCAGCTGGTTGCTACCCGACTTCGTGCTGAAATTGATTACGCCGCCAGCAAGGCGCCCGTATTCTGGGGGCAAACTGTTGGTCTGAACCTTGAATTCTTGTAGCGAATCCTGGGCTGGGATGAGTGACAGGATATTCTGGTAGACGATGTTCAGCGGCTGCCCATCCAGGAATGCCGCGCTTTCGTTGGCCATGCCGCCGCCGATCTGGTAATTGCCATAAGAATACTGGTTGGTTCCCGTCACTGTTCCCGACGTTTGCCCCTGGGGCACTACCGAAGGCGCCAGCGCAGTCAGATTCATCGCGTTTCGGCCGTTCAACGGGAGTGTATTAACTTCAACCTGGCTGACCACCTGACCGAGCGAAGACGTCTCCGGCTGAAGCAGTGGTGTTTCTTCGGTAACCTCGACCGTCTGACTTGTAGCGCCGACTTCTAACGCAAAGTCGATCTTAAGCGTGTTTTGCACCTGCACCGCAATCGGTACGCGGGTGGCGGTCTTAAAGGCCGGCTTTTCGACGTCGACGCGGTAGGAGCCGGGTAGCAGGTTGACGAACTGATAGAGGCCCTCCGTAGACGTAACAGTAGTTCGTACTTCCGATGTGCCAAGGCTGGTGAGTTTAACAGCCGCCTGGCCGATGGCCGCTCCGCTGGGATCCGTAACAGTACCCACAATTGAGCCGAAAGTCGTTTGGCAAGAGGCTGGATTGGGTGCAAAAACCAGCGTCAATCCGGCTAACAGCCCGAGCAACCGAAGATGCAACTTCGCCATGGCGTCCTCCCTGGTCTGGTTACGATGAAATTAACGGAGCCTTGGCAGGCCGCCCCGCGGACGGACTCCCGAAGGCGTCTACGGGCCCTCACAATCTGATTTTTCTTCTAACCTCGCTGTCCCGCTCTGGAGGGAGCATATTCGCAAAAGACTATTGCGTCAAGAGAAGACTTGTACATTTCTTACTGCGCTTTCCAGTAACATCGTGCAGTTCGCCACAAGGTTAGCCGTGTTGTCCAAGACTGACCGCGCGCTGCTATTCGGGACGCCCGCCACTAGTCATTGAGACCCTCGGCTTTTCCTCGCCGAGGGCGCAGCTTCGAAGCCGCCGCGCCGCTGGGCTTCCACGTGGCCGGAGCGCCAGTACCGTCGCGTTCGCGCCCAGGAGAGCGCTTTCGCGCGCCGCCGGCGGGAGCCGCGACGGTGGCCAGGGCAACCGCGGCGGTCGCCACGCTGTTGGCGACCCGCGCCCGCCGCCGCTTCGGTGGCACGAACAGCGCCGGCCGCGGAAGGCGGAACGCGGCCTGTGCTCTGCACCCGGCGCAGGACGGCCGCGTCCGCGGGACGCGGCGCGACGTGCGAGAGCCGAGCTGCCGACGCCTCGCGCTCTGTGTCCTCCAGGTCCGGGTCCAGCTCGCCCTCGCAAGCGCCCCAGTAGGGCTCAGCGTTTTCCCAGCCTCCAGCGGTGCCGCGGTTTCCGGCCAGGCCTGCTGCCTATTCGTCGGCGGCACACACGCCCCCGCGCCCGGGCGGCGGTGGACAATCTAATTCCGTCGCGGCGGAGATCACGCGGGGAACTTGCGCGACGCCGCGGCTTTCGGGTCCCCAGCAGCGCGCCAGGAGATCAGCCAGCGTTCATGGGCATGTCGCCCCATCCATCATCGAGGGCGGCTTCGGCCTGGGCATCCTTCACGATGACGGGCGGCTTAGTGGAGTGATATTTCCATCTCGGACACTCTCTTTGGGGGTCCGCCCATGGAGGACTTTGTGGCGGCGCTGTAGCAGGCCGCGCCGCTGCCTCAGCGTTGCGTCCGACGCAGTGCGCGGCAGCCTGGGTGGCGCTCGCGCAAGGCGTGCCGCATCGCGGGCAGGAACGCGGCTGGAGCGGTCGGCCGCCGCGGAAGCGCTTGCGCCGGGCGGCCATCTGGATAGCTTCGCGGCGGGTCAGTTTGCGGGCCAAGCGACCTCCGCTCTCAGGTGTACCCGGACAGACCTCACAACCCGACTATGGCAGTTTCGATCAACAACTTATTGCAGTTCCCCTGAACTGCTATTGGGGCAGTGCGGATTGCGCCGTGGCGCACGACGGCCGCGTCGGCGGGACGCGGCGCCACGCGCGAAATCCGAGCCGCCGACACCCCGCGCTCGAAGGCACGCCAGTGCCGTGGCGTTCGCGCGCTGGCGAGCGCTCTCGCATGCCGCTGGCCGGACGACCGAGGCGCTGCCCGCCGCAACCGCGACAGTCGCCGCGCCATTGGACTTGGGGCCGCCGGCGCTCGGGCGGCGCGCACGGCGGCCGGCCGCGGAAGCCCACTCGCGCGCGTTGCACGTGGTCGGTCCGCGCGGGACGCAGCGCGACCGGAACCGCCGACACTCCCGCTCTCCTATACCCGGAACGTTGCGCTGCCTCTCCGTCGTCGGCGCGCACGCAGCTCCGCGCAGGGACGGTCGTGGGCAACCTGATCGGTCGACTCCGCTGCCGGCGAATAGCCCTCCGCGTGGCGGTCGCGCCGGAGGCGTCTTCGCGATCGGCCGTCTGGAACGCCGCGGCGCTGCCCACGGCATCAGCCGCTCGGGCCGCAGGCACGGCGGCCGGCCGCGGAAGCCGGCGCGATGTGCGAGATCCGAACGGCCGATGCGGCGTTCGCCGGCGCCGCTCTCGGCAACCGTGGCGGTCGCCAAGCCGCGCGTCGACGTGGACCGGCGCCACTCGGGCGTCGCGAACGGCGCGCGGCCGCGGAAGGCGGCGCGCTTGCACCCGGCCCGCGACGCGACGTGCGAGCGCCGAACCGCTGACATCCCGCCTTCACGCCGCCGCCGAAGAGCCGAGGCGCCGCCCACGCAAACCGTGACGGAAGCCGCACTCTTGACTACTGGGACCGCCGCCGCTGGGCGGCTTTGCGTGCGCCAGGTCCTGCGCGCCGCTGGCAGGCAACCCGCGGCTTTGCCTCGTTGCCTGCGCCAACCGCGGCGATCTCCGCGCCGTAGCGGCCGGGCCCACCGCCGCTCGGGCGGCGCGAACGGCGGCCGGCCGCGGAAGCCGCGCGAGGACTGCGTCGTGCGCACGACGGCCGCGTCCGCGAGAACACGGCGGGCGAGATGCGAACCGCAGACATCCCGCGCCCGAGGCGCGCCAGCTCCGACGGGCCCCGCGACACCGCTGGGCTTCAGCGTGGCTCGCGTGCCAGTACTGTCGCGTTCGCGTGCAAACGGGCCCGCTGTCGCGCGTGCGGCACGAACGGCGGCCGGCGAGGAAGCCGGCGAAGCTCGGCCTGCTGCCGTGACCGATTCGAATCCGGCGCGGCGAGGTCTTCACGCTAGTTGCCCGAGGCAACCGTGGCGGTCGCCGCACCGCGGGCAACTGGGGCCGCCGCTCGCGCGGCGCGCACGGCGGCCGGCCGCGGCAGCGGCGCGAGGACTGCACCGTACGCACGACGGCCGCGACCGCGGGACGCGGCGCGACGTGCGAGCGCAGAAACGGCGTCACCCAGTGCGCCCCGGAGCGCCAGTACCGTCGCGGTCGCGCAGTGGAGAGCATTTTCGCGGGCCGGTGGCCGGAGAGCCGCAGAGCCGCGACGGTGCCCGCGGCCACCGTGCCGGCCGCTGCGCCGTTGGCGACCGGGATGGCCGCTCGGGCGGCACGCACGGCGGTTGGCCGCGGCAGCCGGACGCGCGGGTGCGCGCACTTCACCTGGCTCACGACGGCCGGGACCGAAGGCCGCGGCGCGACGTCCGAGAGCCGATCCGGCGACTTCCTGCATCTACGCGTCTGCCGGTCGTGAGCGCACCGGAGACTCGCTTTATTCTCTCCCCGGGCTGCTCCTCCAGAGCCTCCGCACAAAGGCCGGGCTCCTACGCGATCCGTCAGCGCACGAGCACCGTTACACCACTTTGGCTAGAGAACTCCCCAGCGTGGACTGTGACGGGATACGATTCGCCCGACTGTAAACTGGCCGGGATGCGGATGCGAAGCTCCGTCTTTCCTCCGGCTGAGTTTCTGCTGATGATCTCGGCAGAACTGCCGCCGATAGTTACAGACACCGGCAACCCATCGCCCAGCCCGGTGACTTCAAGGTCCATCTCTTCACCCGGCGCGGCTCCCGTGACCTGGCCTTTACCGTAGGGGTCCACAGCCATGATGGCGGGGCGTGCCGCCACTGCCGGTACTTCGATCCGTTCGCCGTCAACCTCGATCTCTACCGCCCGCTTGCCGGCAATCTGGGCGGGAACGATCACGCGGATTTCGTTGGCTCCGGCGACGGTGGTCTCCACGGCGATTCCGTCGATCTTCACTAGCGCCTTCGCCACGTTGCGTCCGAAGATGCTGATCAACTCGCCCGGAGCAATCGCCCCGGTTTCGCGGCTCCCGGCATTGACTACGCTGAAACTCGGTACGTCGTTGGCGCTCGGGATGGATCCGGCTGGAAGCATGTAGCCGGGAATGCCTTCGGATATCCAGCCCTCCCCTTGCAGGACCGTGTTCTCATTGCTGTCCGTGGTCCAGAAGTGAATCGGGGGCGTGGCGCAGCAGTACAGCAACCGGTAATACGGAATCGCTCCGCCAGCCGAAGAAGGCAGCAGGAAGCCCGCAATGCCCTCGCCCGCATAGTACCCGCGGTTCAGAATCAGCGTCAGGTATTCGTTGCGGTCGGTGGTCCAGAAATGGGTGGCGGCCGGGATGATGTAGATGCGATAAAAAGGTATCGCCGTGCCAAACGGAGCGTTGTAGAGCTGACCTATGGCACCTTCTTCAACGTATCCTTCCGAGCCGAGGGTGGTGTACTCGTTATAATCCGCAGTGTAGTGGTGGGAGCTGTTGAAGGGGACATACAGCCGGTACCAGTTCACAGGACTACCCGAAGTCAACGTCGGCCACCAGGCGCCATAGGGCGACCAATCCAAGACATTCCCTTCGAAGTTCGCGGCCGAGAGGTAGATGTTCCGCTGTCCTACCCAGTTGGAGACAAAGGTCACGGCATAAGTCAAAGTCAGATTGTTGCCGGCGCCGGAGACCGAGGATGCCGCGCCATTGAGGGTGCAGGCGGCGTTTTGCAGGGCGCCGCTGCCGGACGAAATGGGTCCCAACCAGCTCACCGCGTCATTGGCGATCAGCCAGAGCGCGCTGGCGGAAGCGTCATATTTGATGTAGCAGGCGTCGTTGGGGCTCTGGACCACGTTGACCATGAAATAGGCCAGCGATATGTCGGCCCAGCCGTTCGTGTCGCTAAACACGGCTGTAAACGTCTGGCTGAGACCCGTGCCGCTGTAGGGTGTGAGCGAGGTGATACTCGGCCAGCTGGACGATCCGGCGGCAGCCTGGGTGACCGTGACCATCTGGCCGGCGACAGTGAGGGTTCCAACGCGCAGGGCGCCGGTGTTGGGTGTGACCGAATAGGGCACCGATCCGTTGCCGCTACCTCCCATGCTGACTGTTAGGGGAAGCCATGCTGCGTTGCTCGCCGCCGTCCAGGCACAACCCGCGGGAGCGGTCACCGTCACCGCCCCGTTCCCCCCCGCCGCCCCGGCACTCGCGCTGGTGGGGCTAATCGTATACGAGCACGTTGTCACCGCTGCATTGACCTGGGTAGTGGCCTCAGCGGCACTCTTTGGGGCCTCGATGTTCCCAACCAGATCTCGAGCGATGCTATAGAATCCGTACGTGTGGTCGGCTGCACCGGGGTAGGTGCTTTGCGTGGTAGCGACATTTGTCAACCAAGCCGTGAACGGACCACCGTCGTCAGAGACATAAATTGTGAAATCCTGAATACCGGCGCCGACATCAGTGCCAGACCACTGAACTGAGAAGTTCGCAGACAGTTCGGGTGTCGGCAGTGCCGACACCTTGCTCGTCGGAGGAGTGTTGTCGATTGTGTTCGACCAAGTGGGCGTGTTGATCGGCGGATTCACATCGAAAACCACGGTGGCGGTGTTTTGAACCACAGTGCCAGTCGTGACTGTTGACTTGGGCATCACGGTGAAGAAGACGCTGCCCTCTGCTCCGGGTGGTAGGAATCCGGCCAGAGGGTCGGTTGGCGGCTGATTCGTCGTCGGGTCGAGGGATTGGAAGGTCCAGGTCAGAGTCCCAGTGGTCGTATTCAGCGAGGCGTTGATCTGCACCAGGAGACTCGTCGTCGGGCGGAGGTCCAGAGTGTTGGCGAACGGTGCAAGCGACAGTGGGATTGACGGCGGTGTGATGACGTTATTCGGGAAGGTGATTGCTCCTAATGTGAGCGTGGTTAGGTCAAGGTTTGAGTTGAGCGTGTCGGTGATTGTGACTGATTGAGCAGGAGCGGTTGCGCTAGGATCGTTACCGAAATAAACTGAATAACTGAGCGCAGTTAAACCCGATGCGTACTGCTGGAACCCCGTGCCACGCGGCCCGGTCTTGTCGTTCGGATCTAGCGAGCTCACCCCGGTGACAGGCAAGGAGATTCCAGGGGGGGAAACGGGCTGAGGCTGTGGGACTTGACAGGCCGTCGGGTTAAGACACGCCTGATAATTCCCTCGAGCAAGCGTGTAGGGCCCGAGTGCTTCCTCAAACTGTCCGAGAGCGGCCTGTTCTGCACCGTATGCGTTGATAATGTCACCCGCTGCATTGATTGCAGCAAGAAGGACGTCGATGCAGGATGATAGGCTCTGGAGGGCTAACTCTACTACGGGAGAACCACCTAGACCTACCAATAATCCACCTTTAATTGTGGTCAAAGTCGCTTGAAGACCTGGAAGGCAGCCTTGGCCAGTTTGAAGCCCGAAGAAGCTTTGGGCGCATGAGTCAGCTTGGGTGATCATAGCTTCAAGAGCCACCCCGCCG
>Ga0326727_10009113_pt1 | contig 24680 bp, 25 predicted proteins | sample MB2enrmetagenome_FD_207643 | JGI IMG/M metagenome (GOLD analysis project Ga0326727, IMG submission 207643) | Lab enriched peat soil microbial communities from McLean, Ithaca, NY, United States - MB29MY | ecosystem: Environmental > Terrestrial > Soil > Wetlands > Peat | place: USA: New York... | reverse complement strand
CGTCTACGAGATCAACCGCAACTTCCGCAACGAGGGCGTCAGCACCCAGCACAATCCCGAGTTCACCATGCTGGAGTTTTACCAGGCCTATGCGAACTATCACGACCTGATGGACCTGACCGAGGAGTTGATTGCGTTTGTGGCGCGGGAAGTGAACGGGACCACGATCACGAACTTCAACGGCGTAGAGATTGATCTGGGCAAGTGGACGCGGCTGACAATGTGCGAGGCTATAGTTGAATTCTGGCCGGATGAAATCCCTTTTAGCCCAACAATCGAAATACTGTCCAACAAAGATTCATTTTATGAATTCGGCGTTGGGAAACTTGGTGAGCATCTCGACGATAAGTCAGCGGACGTGACAAGAGGAGATCTTTGGACCGAAATAACAATAGCGTCCGGTTTAGACGAGGATTCCTTTAATCACGGTAAGGGGATCTACGCATTGTTCGAGGCGGTTGTCGAACCCAACCTTATCCAACCCACCATCATTTACGACTACCCGACCGTAGTATCGCCGCTATCGAAACAGAAACCGGATGACCCTGACCACGTCGAACGATTTGAGTTCTTTGCAGGCGGCTTCGAGCTGGGCAACGCCTTTAGCGAGTTGAACGACCCCGTCGAGCAGCACAAGCGCTTTGAGCAGCAATTAGCCGAGCGCGCCCATGGCGACGAAGAAGCCCACCAGATGGACGAGGATTACGTGCGCGCGCTGGCCTACGGGCTGCCTCCCACCGGCGGCGAAGGCATCGGCATCGACCGGTTGGTAATGCTGCTGACCGGCTCCAAGTCGATTCGCGACGTGATTTTGTTTCCGCTGATGAGAAACAGGGAACAGAGATCAGAGAACAGTGATCAGGGGGCGGAAAGCGCGGAGTAGCGATTCAGTTGGGTGCCCCATCCTTGCGAGTTTTTTCTGTCGCAAGGGTGGGACAGCACAGATCTTCAAGGCTTTATACATCAGAAACAAGCATACACTGGATAGAACAAGGTTTTTCTAGTCCCTTAGTCCCTAGCCCCTGGAGTATTTGTGAATATCCTTTTTATCGGCGACATCTTCGGCAGCGCGGGACGCAAGATCGTGCGCGAGCACATCGGCCACCTGCGCGAGGCGCACAACATTGAGCTCACCATCATCAATGCGGAAAACGCCGCCGGAGGCTTTGGCCTGACTCCGCAGATCGCCGAAGACCTCTTCGACATGGGCGCGGATGTGCTGACCACCGGCAACCACGTCTGGGACAAGCGCGAGCTGATCGACTACTTCAACTCTGTCCCCGCCAAGAGCCATGAGCGCGCCCGCCGCGTGCTGCGCCCGGCGAATTTTCAACCGGAGACGCCCGGCCATGGCGTCTACGAGGGGCGCACCGCAAGCGGCGTGGAGTACGCGGTGATCGACCTGCAAGGCTGCGTCTTCATGAACACCACCAACGACCCCTTCCACGCCATCGACGCGCTGCTCGCCGGCATCAAGGCCAAGGTCATCGTGGTGGACTTCCACGCCGAGGCCACCAGCGAAAAGGTGGCGTTGGGCTGGCATCTGGATGGGCGCGTGACCGCGGTGCTAGGCACGCATACGCACATTCCCACCGCCGACGAGCGCGTGCTGCCGGGCGGAACCGCCTACCAGACCGACGTGGGCATGAGCGGCCCCTACGACAGCGTGATCGGCATCGAAAAGGAGCTGGTGCTGCGCAAATTTCTCACCGGAATGCCGGGCAAATTCGACGCCGCCAAGGGAAACCCCAAGATGTGCGCCGCGCTGGTCGCCTGCGATCCCAAAACTGGGCGCGCCTCGCGCATTCAACGCATCATGCTGGGGGAGTAACGAAAGTCAGTTGTCAGTTATCGTTGATCCGTTTTGGCCTGATAACTGAAAACTCATTTGATGAGTATCGCCTTCGCACTCGGATCCGCCGCCTGAACGGGCTTGCCCTGCACCTCGACCGGATTTCGCTCAACAACCTTTCCTCCCGATTTCGGCGCTGCTGAATGTGTTGCTCGCAGCAGCTTTCCCTTGCTATTGAAGGTCATGGTCCACTCCATCGGCCGTGAAATCGCCGCCACATCGGTAAACCGGATGACCGCGCCGCCGTGCATGGGAATCGTTTCTCTGCCAGTTGGAGCAGCCGGGAGCTTTTTGACGTTGGTCTCCTCCGGCGGCCCGATCTGGGGATGCGCGCCGGCCAGGGCAGCGTAGCACAGGCCCGTGGCGAGCCATTCAGGAGTCGTGTCCACGTGCTCTTCGGCGCGGATGTGGTTGAAGGCCGAGATGGTCAGCGCATTGATGGGCGCGGGAGAGAAGAGCGAATAGCCGCGGCGCACGATGGGGATGATGCGCACCCTGCCGTCACCGCCGCGCGGAATCGATGCCGAAAATACGCTCACGTCGCCTTTTCCGTTGTTGCGCGTGAACTGCAGGAAGAGGTGCTGGGGCAGCGCGGAACAGACAATCTGCTGATAACTCCACTTGCCCTGATTGAATTCCAGCCCCGCAAACCCTGCACGCTCGCTGATGGCGGACTCCGCGTCCGCCGCCAGATCGCGATCCTGCTCGCTCATCCGGTCGTAAGGACGGAACTCGATCGCCGCGACAGGCGCCTGCATCTCGCTGCCGGGAGGAAACGGCATCGGGCGCCGGTCGGCCTTGCGCACAGCTCTGGGATGAGAAGTGGAAACATCCTGGCCTGTCTGAGCCTCAACAATAGCGCAGACCAAGGCGAAGGCGGCAAGGGCCAGGACGATGGGGAGGGTTTTGAATCGTTCCATGCTGCCCCTAGCCTACCATCGCTGCTTAGTGACACTGAGCGCGGCGGGCTTTTGGTTGAGAGACGCGGAAAAAACAAAAAGGGACAGCCGGTTGCAGGCTGCCCCTTAATGACCCAGGAGGAGGGTGTTGCGCGCCGGAGCCTTGCTGGCTCCGGCGCAATCAACAAATCATGCGGTCAAGCGTTACCTCGCCGGCGGCTTGTGCGCGGCAGAAGGCTTGGGGGCGGTGTGTGCAGGAGCGGGCTTCTTCTTCTCCGGCTGGATTTCTCCGTCGCGCAAGACAATTTGGGCGGCTGCGGGCGTAGTATCTGTGGCTGCAACCACCGTGTAGGAGTCGTAGGTTCCCACCAGCGCGGTTGCCGGCGGAATCTTGTACTCGTAGCCAGCTGCCGGAATTGCCTTTTCTTCCAGAGGCTTTTTCAAGTTCACGATAAAGTCGGCGACCTTGGAATCCTTGGCATCCGGGGTTACAGCCACCTTGATCACCGAGGCCGAGGCTTCGATAACGATTCCCGGGACCGGTGTGACCTGATCCTTCAGCACGCCCCAGAGCTTGTCGGCATCTTCCTTGACGCCGTTCGCCAGAATGAACTCTTTGTCGCCCAGATTCAACTTCGCCGGGTCGGTGCTTACCAGTGCGTCGTGAGCGAACTGAGCCGGCGTCTTGGCCGCCTCGATATGCAGGGTTCCAGGAGGAAATGTGGTGAGGGCAGCCTGGCTCTTGATATCGTCAAGGCCCTTCAGGTCGCCATGATACGCCTTGTAGTAGTATTCCAGCGACTTTTCAATGGTGGGCTTGTAACTGGCGGGGGCGAAGTCCCATGCGCGGGCATAGAACCAGATCGACTTCACCAAATCCTTGGCGCTGGGCTGGGAATACGCCTTGGCAAGAAGAAGCGTGTCCTGCAATCCCGGCCCGGACTGAGTCTGATCATCCGAATACAGCATCAATTCCGCCGTATATTCAGCGACTGCGGCCTTGAAGTCCTTTTTGGAGATCGCGAGGTCGAACGCGATAGCCGAATGAAAGGCCGGATAGGTTCCAGCGGTCAGCTTCTTCCAGTCGTCGGCGGACATGCCGGCCGGTTTGGGCGCTATAAGACCCTTGCGGGCAATCGCCGCGGCATCGTCGCAGGTCTGTGCATCACTGGTTTTGCCGCACTGGGCTTTCTTGATGAAGACCGAGATGAAGATGGCCTTCATGTTGTTGGAATCCACCTGAAGCAGGCGGCGGGCTGCTTCCAGCGTCTTGTCCATATCGCCAATGCCCTGGTAAGTATCGATCAGCATATCGAGGACTGCAGCCTTGACGACGCTCTGAGGATAAAGCTGCAAAAAGCTCTCCAGGGCCGCGGCTTTGGCCTTGGGATCGCTCTGCCCGATGGCGTTGTTGTACATGTTGTACTCTGCCGGATCCTTAATGGTGATTGTCGAATCCTGGGCACGCAGCATGGGAGCGGAAAACATACCAAGGCTCGCCAATGCCAACACAGATGCTAAGACTAATTTCTTCATTCGGTGCTCCTGGGAGTTGCCAAAATAGAGATCAATGCTCAAACATTCGCGCACGGAATGCAGAACCGCTCGTTTGGGCGGTTTTGCGCCGGGGGACTGGTAAATCATACCACCGGTTTCCAATGCGGTCTTTGAGGATTATAGAAAGCTCTGCCTCTCATGACAAGCTAAGTTATTTAGGAAAGCAGGAATTCCTTTGTCAAGGACCAAGCGATGAAATTCCTGGCAGAGTATTGTGAAATCTGTGAATCAGGTAATCTTGCTATTGTATGACAATGTCATAATATGTCATAATCCAGACATGAGCCCCTCACGCACCCGCACCTCCCGCCTCTTTACCATCAGCTTTCCCGAAGAGCTGGCGAAACAGGTCGTCTCCGTTGCCGCTGAGGAGAGCCGTAACCTCAGCGAGCTCTTCCGCGAAGCCTTTCGCACCTATCAAATGGAACGCATCCAGCGCAAACTGTTGGCGACGCGCAGGATTATGGCAGAGCGAACCTCCCTGCAATCTCCGGAAAATGAGATTGAACCGGCCGCGGATGAAATTCCCGGCGAGTAGTTTTCTGAAAGAAAGTTATAGGCAGGAACTGCTCTCTGTTCTCTGTTCTCTGTTCTCTGTTCTCTGTTCTCTGTCTTGCTACTCTTCCGCCTTCCACACATAGGCTCCCGGCTGGGGCAGGCCGATGTGGGCCAGTACGCGGCAAGCGAACTGGCGCGCCATCTCGGTGGAGTCAATGGGGTGGTTATAGAAGGCCGGGATACAGGGGAAGATGACCGCGCCGGCCTCGGCGGCCAGCGTCATATTGCGCAGGTGAATGTGGTTGAAGGGCGTCTCGCGCACGCATAAAATCAATGGTCGCCGCTCCTTGAGCGTCACATCGGCGGCGCGGGCTATCAGCGAGTTGGCCAGGCCATGAGCGATAGCCGCCAGAGTGCCCATGGTGCAGGGCAGAATAATCATTCCGCTGGAGGGATGGCTGCCGCTGGCGATGGCCGCGCCGATGTCCGCGTCGGAGAGCTGCACTATCTTGTTACTCCGGCGTACAACAACCGGGTGCCCCATCCTCGCCGCGTTTTTGTTTTTGCGGCTAGGGTGGGTTGCATTGGACTCTTCGCTTAGCAGTTTTTCCAGCAAATCATTCCGCCCACTAACGCCCAGCTCTTCGGCCAGCACCCGCAGCGAGTTCTCCGAAGCCACAAAGTAGACGCGGGCCACGCGCTCATCCGCTTCCAGCGCGCGTAGCAGCTCGCGGCCAAAGACCGCCCCCGACGCGCCGGTAATTGCGAGGGTGAGATTCATTGAAGTAAAGCTCCTAACTTCTGGTTTTCTGACGCCTGAAACAACCGCGCCGTAGGTGCAATGGTTATTAGCCCCGCGCTTCAGCGTGGGGTTGGCTTGGCAAAATGCTGAAGCGTCTGCGCCGTAGGCGCAATGGTTATTAGCCCCGCGCTTCAGCGTGGGGTCTGCTAGCCCAACCACAGAGGCCGGAGTCCCGTAGGGACGGCGTCATTTCCGATCACCCGAAGACATAACGCTCGTCGTACTGTATCCCGCAATTGCGGAGAAGGGTGACAAATTCCTGCTCATAATCGCGTTTGCGGTGATGTTCTTCCTGGTTTTGAATGTACTCCTTCACCACCTCAATCTGCGAGGGACTGACGCTGAATGCTCCGTATCCTTCCTGCCAGGAAAAGCCATCTCCCATCCATCAGGAAGAGCTTCCTTTGAGCTTCTGTACGGCATGGGCAAGGGAAGAAGTCGCCGGTAAGTCAAATAACAGATGAACATGATTGGCCGTTCCACCCGCGGCGATCAGCGAAAAGCCCTCGCCGCGCGCAATGCCGCCCAGGTAGGCGTAGAGTTCCGTGCTGCGGGCGGCGGGGATAAGTGAGTGGCGCTCTTTGGTGCTGAAAACACAATGAACGAAATTGCTTGCGTACGTATGCGCCATGGTGCACCGTCCCTACGGGACTCCCAGTTTATAACAATGACTCCCTACCCCACGCTGAAGCGCGGGGCTAATGAACCTAGCGCCTACGGCGCGGATTCCGGTGCCTTCTTCATCGTTGCTACTCCCCCAGCACCCGCTTGAAGATCGCATCCACATTCCCCAGTTGCCGCGTATAGTCAAAGGTTTTCGCCAGCTTCTCCGGACTGAGCAGCTTGCTAATCGCCGCATCCCGCGCAACCTCATCGCGGAAGTTCAGGTCTTCCTTCCATGCGCGCATGGCGTGCGATTGCACCAGCTTGTAAGCGTCTTCGCGCGACATGCCTGCCTCGGCTAGATCCAGCAGCAACTGCCCGCTGAAGATCAGCCCGCCGGTCGATTCCAGGTTCTTCTTCATCCGTTCGGGATAGACCAGCAGCCGGTCGATCAGGTCGGTCGTTTTGGCCAGCAGATAATCCACCAGGATCGTCGAATCGGGGAAGATGACCCGCTCCACCGACGAATGAGAGATGTCGCGCTCATGCCACAGCGGTATGTTCTCAAAGGCCGCCTGAGCATTGCCGCGCAGCACCCGCGCCAGGCCGCTGATCTGCTCCGCGGTAATCGGGTTCTTCTTGTGCGGCATGGCCGAGGAGCCTTTTTGATTCTCGCTGAAAAACTCCTGCGCCTCGCGAACCTCGGTGCGTTGCAGGTGACGGACCTCGACGGCGATCTTGTCCAGAGAGCTGCCGATGATGGCCAGCGTGGAGATGTAGGCCGCATGGCGGTCGCGCTGGATGACCTGCGTGGACACCGGCGCCGGCTTGAGCCCCAGCCGCGCGCAGATCTTCTCTTCGTGCTCCGGCTTCAGGTGGCCAAAGGTCCCCACCGCGCCGCTGAACTTGCCGACGCGCATATCCTCGGCTGCCGCGTTGAAGCGAACCAGGTTGCGCTCCATCTCGGCAAACCAGTTGAGCAGCTTGAAACCGAAGGTCGTGGGCTCGGCGTGAATGCCATGCGTCCGGCCGATGGTGGGCGTGTGCTTGAACTCGACGGCCCGCCGCTTGAGCACCTCCAGCAGCTCCACCAGGTCAAAGCGGATCAGCGCCGAAGCCTCTTTCACTTGCAGCGCCAGCGCCGTATCCACCACGTCGTTGGAGGTCAGCCCGTAGTGCAGCCAGCGCGACTCGGCTTCCAGCCCTTGAGCTTTCAGGCGCTCGGCAACCGCCGTGGTGAAGGCGATCACATCGTGCTTCACCTCCGCCTCAATCTCCTGGATGCGGGCTACAGAACAACCGGCCTTCGCTGTAATGGCCTCGGCCGCCGTCGCGGGAATCACCCCGTCTTCGGCCAGCACAGTGCTTGCCGCCGCCTCCACTTCAAGCCAGCAGCGGTACTTGTTCTCATCGGTCCAGATGCTGCCTAGCGCGGGGCGGGTGTAGCGGTCGATCATGGGAGACTCCTTGCCAGAGCCGCATTGGGCGGCCCTGCTCCAACACTATATTGTACGGGGGAATGATATCGGTATAAAAATGTTCCGTGCCCCTGTCATCCTGAGCGACCCTGAGCGCAGCGAAGGGGAGTCGAAGAACCTGCTTTTTGTATTTCTGTCGAAAGGGTGGGATGCCATGACCCCTGGGTGCCCCACCTTCGGCGCGTTTTTGTTTTTGCGCCTAAGGTGGGATCGCATAAATTTGGACCGGCTACTGATTCCTCACTCGCCAGCAATCCCCAGCCGCTGGTGCAACTCATCGAGAAGGAGGCCGCGGCCCGGTTTGTAGGGCTGGAACCATTCGCCGTCGATCACCAGTTGCGGAATGGCGCGTTTGCCCACGCGACGTATGACCTCGGCCGAAGCAGTTGGGTCGCGGTCGATATCGATCTCGGTGAACTCCACGCCGTGCGCCTTCAGAAAGTTCCGGGCCGCCCGGCAATCCCCGCACCACGAAGTGGCATACAGTTGCACCGTCATGCGGTTAGTTTACCCTTACCGCCGCTCGCGAAAGAAACTTCGCAGCAACTCAGACGCCTCATCGGCCAGAATTCCCTGGGCAACTTCCATTTGATGATTGAGTTGCGGATGGTTGAGCACCGCGAGCACCGAGCCGGCCGCGCCCGCCTTGGGATCGGCGGCGGCATAAACTAGTCCGTCAATCCGGGCATGAATCATGGCTCCGGCGCACATCGAGCAGGGCTCCAGCGTCACATAGAGCGTGCAACCAGCCAGACGATAGTTGCCGATGGCCGCGGCCGCCGCGCGCAGGGCGACAATTTCAGCGTGCGCCGTGGGGTCCAGGTCGCGCAGCACGCGATTCTGCCCGCGCGCGATGATTGCCCCGTCAAAGACCACAACCGCGCCAATCGGCACCTCGCCGGCCTCCGCGGCCTGGCGGGCTACAACGAGCGCGGCTTGCATAGCTTGCAAGTCGTCCATCATTGCTTCGATGGTAGCGCAGCCGGCTGTTGCTGGGTCATGCAATGCAGCGTACCAAGGCCCCAGACCAAATCCACACTCTGAATGCCGATCACTTCGCGGCCGGGAAAAACCTCGGTTAGAGTGTTCAGCGCGACGCGGTCATTGGGATCGTGGAAGGTGGGAACAAGCACAAGATTGTTAGCGATGTAAAAGTTTGCATAGCTGGCCGGCAGGCGCTGGCCCTGGAAAACGACAGGTCGCGGCATCGGCAACTTAACGATGTCGAATTGCTTGCCGCCGAGCGTGCGTGCGGCCTTGAGCCGGGTGAGGTTTTCGGCCAGCGGCGCGTGGTTGGGGTCGCTTTTGTTCGGCTCGACGGCGGCGACAATCGTCGTGGGTCCAACGAAGCGCGCGATGTCGTCGATGTGGCCGTGGGTATCGTCGCCAACTATGCCGCGATTCAGCCAGATGGTCTGATCGATGCCGAGATAGTCGTGAAAAGCCTGCTCCAGTTGTTCGCGGCTCACGCCGGGATTGCGCTGCTGGACTTCGCTGAGCTGGCACTCCTCTGTGGTGAGCAGAATGCCCGCGCCGTTCACGTCGATGGAGCCGCCTTCGAGAACGATGCGATGTGAGCGTCCATCTTCTAACTTGATCGCTGGCTTCCAATCAGGAAGGCCAAGCAGCTTCGCCACGCGGCCCGGCACCTTATCGTCTAACTTCCAATCGGAGTACTTGGCCCAGGCGTTGAAGCGCCAGTTGGTGACGGCGATCTTGCCCTCGGCATTGCGCACAAAAATCGGACCGGAGTCACGCGTCCAACTGCGGTCCGTGGGCCATGCGTGGAAGCTCACCCGTTCGAGATTCGCGCCGGCCCGCTCCAGAATGTGCTCAGCGCTCTTAGCAGCCTTAGCATGCTCAACGAGAATATGTACCCGCTCATGCGCGGCAAGCAGGCGCACAATCTCCGCATAGAGCCAGGGGATGGCCTGAAACTTGCCCGGCCAGTCGTCAGGGTTGTGCGGCCAGGCCAGCCAGGTGGCCTCGTGCATCTCCCATTCGGCGGGCATGCGGTAACCGAGTTCAAGTGGCGTTGAATGATTCATTGAATAGCTCAAGTTTTCTTGAAATTGGGAAAAAACCGCAAGTCCTTCGACTCCGCTACGTTTCGCTCAGGATGACAGTCTGTTGAATGATACGCTCATCAATTCATTCATTGGGCGCCTGGGTCACCCGCCTGTACCGAAAGATCACTTTTTCTGGACGTACGGGCAACCCGCAAAATACTCATCCCTTACAGCAGGGTCATCATTGATATAGAATATTGGTTCCATTTTTCTATGTTCTATTATTTCAGTTTTGCCGTTTACTACGACAACTACATAGGACGGATAACCTGAGAACGGATGTTGACATTTCGTCTTGCCCTTCATTGCTGCCAGCTTTTTCCCCTTCCTGTCTTTTAATATAACTTTCGTATCATCGCCTAGCCTCGCGTAGTAGTTCAATGTGACTGACACGTCTGTACGTGTAAGTTCGGGCGGGAGTTTTATAAATTTTGGCAGTCGCGATTCACTCGCTAATTTGAAGGATGACTCAAGACATCCACTTATCGCACAAGAAGAAATACATAATGCCATGATAAGCAGGTATTTACCTATGTGTGGAAAGATTTTCGACATTGTTATTAACTCCACTTTGGTTATCTTACTCAGGCTATTTGCAATCTCCATCCGCCGGAGCTGCGTTTGCCGGATCGAGAAAGCGCTGGGCAATCGGCGCGTAGGCGTCGATGCGGCGGTCGCGCAGGAAGGGCCAGTTGCGGCGCGTCTCTTCAATCAGCCCCAGGTCAATCTCGCCGATCAGAATCTCCTCGTCGTCATGCGAGGCCTTGGCGATCACGCGGCCAAATGGATCGGCCAGAAAGCTGCCGCCCCAAAACTCGATTCCCTTCCCCTCAGCGCGATTGCCTGCAACATCACTATGCTCCAGGCCCACACGATTCACGCCGGCCACATAAACTCCGTTGGCAATGGCGTGCCCCCGCTGAATCGTTTGCCAGGCGTCATACTGCGCCGCGCCAAACTCGGCCTTCTCGGCCGGATGCCAGCCGATGGCCGTCGGATAAAACAGCATCTCTGCGCCTTGCAAAGCCGTAAGCCGCGCGGCTTCGGGATACCACTGGTCCCAGCAGATCAGCGTGCCCACGCGGCCAAAGGCTGTGTCCACGGCCTGAAAACCCAGGTCGCCGGGCGCAAAATAATATTTTTCGTGATACAGCGGGTCGTCGGGAATGTGCATCTTGCGATAGACGCCGGCGAGGTCTCCGTCGGCGTTCAAGGTAACGGCGGTGTTGTGATAAAGCCCCGGAGCGCGCCGCTCAAAGAGCGAGGCAATGATGGCAACCTTCAACTCACGCGCCACCTCGGCAAGCCGCGCCGTCGATGGTCCCGGAATCGGCTCGGCCAGGTCGAAAAAGCGCAGGTCCTCGCGCTGGCAAAAGTACTGCGTGCGAAAAAGCTCCGGCAGGCAGACGATCTGCGCGCCTAACCGCGCCGCCTCGCGGATGTGGCGCACCGCCGTGGCAAAATTGGCCTCCGGCTCCGCGCCCATGCGCATCTGCACCAGCCCCACATAGTATTTGCGCGCGTTTGCCATGGATCGCTGAACATTCCTCCGCAACAATGCGGCCAACCCCGCACGCGGAATTGGCCTCAAAGCTCCGCCGGATGCAATTCCTACTCTTCTAGAATCAGGACGGCGGCGGCAATGGTGGTGGTCCACTTTTCGCGCTTGTCGCCCACCGCCGATTGCGTCACGTTGCTGGTGCGGACAATCTTGTTGGAGATGCGGTAAATCTCCTTCTTTTCGTCCCAGCTCTTGTCCGGATCGAATTCCACATCCAGGGTGGTGGCCAGCATCTCCGCCGCCAGTTCCTCGGCATACTCGCCGGCCTGATCTTCGGTCTCGCCGAAGCTGTGATGCTCGCTCAGGTAGCCGTAGGCGTTGCGATCCGCGGGGATGGCCACGCCAATGCTCGAAACCAGCAGCCGGTGCGGCTCGCGCGTTGAGTTCTCCGCGATCACCGCAAAAACCACCTCGCCGGGACTCACTAATTTAAGCCCTTCCTTGCGCGGTATCAGCTTGCAGTTGGGCGGAAAGATGGAGGAAACGCGCACCAGATTCTGCGAGGCGATCCCCGCATCCCGGAGGGCCAGCTCAAAGGAGGTTAAGCGCTCCTTGTGCCGGCCTACGCCCTTGGTAAAAAACAGCTTCTTCGGGACCATGCTTTTTCCCAATTTCTATGTGTCCTCCCTGAGGTTTGAAGATGTGTCACTTGGAAAGGGTTCCCGCATGAGTTTAACGCATTCTGACGGGCGTCAACATAAATTGTAGGGATTTTGTCAACCTTTGGTGCGGATCGGCTCGGCCAGGCCCGCCAGGAGCCGCTTTTGCCTGGGCATTAGTGTCCTGAGTTAGAAGTATGCAGCACGAAAATTGCTGTCATCCTGAGCGAACGGGGCCCCAGGCGTATTCTTCAGACTGGGGATGGTGAGTCGAAGGATCTGCGGTTGTTCTTCAATGAACTTCTGACTCACCACAATAGAAAGCCGCCGCAACTCAAGTGGCGGTTTTCAGGATTCCAGCAGCGGATTAACCCACCGTAGCCCCGGAAACCGCGCAAAGTCGCGGTCATTTGTATAGAGCACACCACCACTTTCAATGGTCAGCGCAGCCAGATGCGCATCGGTGGTCATTGGACCTCGCACCTGTCCATCTATCAGCATCCATTGAAAGATGGACCAATGACGTTCACCCGGCACGAGCAGGTGGACCTGTTTCAATTCCATCCACTGCTGCACAATGCCAATTGCCTCTTCGATAGTAAAATGCTTGCCGGGGAGCCGTGAGTCTGAAGCGATGCGCAAGAAGGCAGAGATAGTCTGCCAGGGAAGGCCGATCAACTCATCCGCAGAGAAGGCTCTTTTCAGCCACGAACGCGCAGCGTCGTGCTGCGGCATCGTACTGTCGTAGGCATAGAGCAGCAGGTTGGCATCGAGAACGATCACCGATGGTATGGCCCATCCAATTTATCAAGCAGTTCGGGGATACAATCGTAACTCAGCCCCGGTGGCAAGCCCATAGGGCGCGGGGTAATCTCAAAGGGCTTATTAGCCGCTTTCTCCCGCGAGTTCATCAGGCCGAAGCGAAGCAGCCGGTTAATCGTCCCTTTGAAGGAGTCGCCTGTGCGCCGCTGCTCCTGCTCCACCAGCCGGGCAATGTCGTCGTCAATGGTCAGAGTGGTCCGCACATCATGATGCTAGGCCGGAAGGCATCATGATGTCAAGCCACTTGCGGTGGGGCCAACTGCTCGCTGTTCGCTCGCTTGAGGTTCATGGCTACCCACCCTTGCGACAAACAACAAAAACGTCGCAAGGATGGGATGCCAGGGCAGGCTATTCTAGGTCGTAAATGAATGGAGCTTTTTTGCGCTTTCCGTCAATTGCACCAACAGTTCAGACTTCTCCGGCGCTCTTCCCTCGCGAAGCGCCGTTTCAACATCATCCCAAAGTGTATGGACGACATTCGGCGACTGCATTTTATAGCCGCCCTCACGTTGACGTTCAAAATCATAGTTGAGCCAAGTAACCTCGCTATTTCCAGAGGATTGCGGATTCATTGGGGGAAGTTCGGAAAAAAATGTACTGTCCGTAGCCACAAAAAACCTTTTCCCCCAGCGCCTGAAGATGGGAACTTTAAGCGCAAGCTGCGGCATTAATCGCTTTTGAGCTGAAGACCGAAAATCCGGTCGACGCTTTCCATCGTCTAAAAGTTCTCCCGTTTGTATGTAATGGTTGAAAGCGGGACGAATTGTTGCCCCGGATATGTAGACCGCTTGAACCTCAAGAGCTGCAAAATCAACAGCTTTATTCTCAACGATATGCGTGAGCAGAAAATCGACTTTCCCTATCTTCTTGCGCTTACCGCCCCTTAACACTTCCAACACACGGACTTCCGGCACGGCCACGCATTTGACGCCTTTGCCAAATGCAATCTTGGCTGCGTCGTGGAACATGATGCCACCCTCCAAGAATCGGACCGGACAAACCACGGTCGCAATCCTTCCCTCCGTAAGGGAACAGATTCCTAATGGGTCTGTTTTGTTCCCTTTAGCGCAATCGTTTCCCCGAAAGGGACAAGGGTGCATTTTTTGTGTAGGACGAGTGGTCGGAACCGCGGTATCATGACCGAAGACTTCTCCGATTTGCAAAAGCGCCATGTCAACTCTCGTTTCCCAAAATGAACTGCAATTCGATGACTGCATTGTAAATGTTGCATCCGTGCGACAGGTCTCCCCTTTTCGTTATCCCGGGGGGAAAACCTGGCTCGTGCCAACTATTTCGGCGTGGCTGCGCCGTCGCAAGCAACCTCCGACCATCCTAGTTGATCCGTTTACTGGAGGAGGAAGCGTTCCCCTCGGAATTCTAAGCGAAGGTCTTGTAGAACGGATTGTACTTGGAGAACTCGACCCTGATGTCAGCGCAGTATGGAAGTGTGTATTTAGTCAACAGCGGGAACAGTTAAGTCGCAAAATTATCACCTTCCCGATGTCGAGAGATAACGTAATCAGAGAATTGAACGGTGCTCCAAAGACAGTTGTTAATCACGCTTTTCAGGTATTGCTAAAAAACAGAACTTTTCGAGGTGGAATTCTTGCTCCCGGTGCGAGTCTCATGAAAGTTGGCGAAAATGGGCGTGGTGTGGCTTCCCGTTGGTATCCCGAGACACTGGTGAAAAGACTCAGCGCCTTAGGTTCTCTCAGTTCAATGATTGATTTTGTTGAAGGAGATGCATTTGATCTTATTAGTCACTATTTGAATTGCAAGGATGTGGCCTTCTTTATAGACCCACCATATACGGCCGGTTATGGAAAGCGGGCTGGGCGAAGACTCTATAAACACAATGAACTCAATCACACTGCACTGTTTGATTTACTCGGTCGTGCCGCTGGTTTGGTGCTAATGACCTATGATGATTGTCCGGAAGTCATAAAAATGGCAAACCATCATGGCTTCCAGATTGAGCGCGTTGCGATGAAAAACACCCACCACGAAAAGAAATACGAGCTTCTCATCTCTAATTGTGCGCGGTCTGCATAAATAGGTGATTGCCATGCGGGAGGGTCAGAGCCAGCGCCCGTCGTGGTTCGCCTCGCCCCCGCAATCCCTGAATCCCAAATGCCAGCCTCCTCCTCTAACATATTGATAGAAAGGTTCTCCAAATCCGATGCAAGCTACCTATAACGGCCTCGAACTGCCCAAAAACGGCCAGCCAATCGAGTACGCCAACAGCCAATTCCAAGTCCCCGACCACCCCATCATCCCCTATATCGAGGGCGACGGCACGGGGCGCGACATCTGGAAGGCCTCTGAGCGGGTCTTCGACGCCGCAGTCGAGAAGGCCTACGGCGGCAAGCGCGCCATTCGCTGGTTTGAGATCTTTGCCGGCGAAAAGGCCTTTCGGCGCTTCGGCAACTGGCTGCCCGACGACTCGGTGGCCGCCGCGCGCGACCTGAGAGTCTCCATCAAGGGACCGCTGACCACGCCCGTCGGCGGAGGAATTCGCTCGCTCAACGTGGCCCTGCGCCAGGCGCTTGATCTTTATGCTTGCGTCAGGCCGGTGAAGTACTACCAGGGCGTCCCCAGCCCGGTGAAGCACCCCGAGCGGCTGGACATCGTCATCTACCGCGAAAACACCGAGGACGTCTACGCGGGTATCGAGTTCAAAGAGGGCAGTTCGGACGCCGCCCAGCTAATTGATTTCCTCAACAACGATCTGCTCAAGGGCAGCAAGAAGAAAGTGCGCCCCGACTCCGGCGTGGGCATCAAGCCCATCTCCATCTTCGGCAGCAAGCGCCTGGTGCGCGCCGCCATCAAATTTGCTCTCGAATCTGGCCGCAAGACCGTCACGCTGGTGCACAAGGGCAACATCCAGAAGTTCACTGAGGGCGCCTTCCGCGAGTGGGGCTATGAAGTTGCTCAGCAGGAGTTCCGCGCCGAGACGGTCACCGAGCGCGAGAGCTGGATTCTCGGCAACAAGGACGCCAACCCCGCGCTAACCGTCGAGCAAAACGCCGCGCTCATCGAGCCGAGTTTGGACATGGCTTCGCGGGAGTACCAGAACGCCGTCTGCGCCGAAGTAAAGAATGTCCTCGACTACATCGGCCCAACGCACGGCAACGGCGCATGGAAGTCCAAGCTGCTCATCAACGACCGCATCGCCGACTCCATCTTCCAGCAGATCATCCTGCGCCCCGAGGACTACAGCGTTCTGGCCACCACCAACCTCAATGGCGACTACATCTCCGACGCGGCAGCGGCGCAGGTGGGCGGCCTGGGCATCGCGCCCGGCGCCAACATCGGCGATGGCTATGCGGTTTTCGAGGCCACCCACGGAACCGCGCCCAAGTACGCCGATAAGGATATCATCAATCCCGGCTCGGTGATTCTCTCCGGCGTCATGCTGCTGGAGTTCATCGGCTGGAAGGAAGCGGCCAAACTTATCGAAACGTCGCTCGAAAAAACCATCCTGCAAAAATTCGTCACCTACGATTTTGAACGCCAGACCGCCGGCGCAACCAAGGTGGGCACCAGCGAGTTCGCCACCCGGATCATCGGCAACATGTAACGGCAGCCGTCAGCTATCAGTTGTCAGCAAAGAACAAAACTGACGGCTGAAAGCTGATAGCTGAAAGCTGTTCCACCCATTCCCCAAGGAGGATCGTAATGCGCAAAAAAGTCAGCATTATCGGCGCCGGCAATGTCGGCTCAACCGCCGCGCACTGGCTTATGGCCAAGGAGTTGGCCGATGTGGTGATGATCGACGTTGTCGAGGGCGTGCCGCAGGGCAAGGCGCTCGACCTGCAGCAAGCGCTGCCTATCGAACGCTCCGACGTCCACATCACCGGCTCCAACGATTACGCCGACACCGCCAACAGCGACGTGGTGATCATCACTGCCGGCATTGCACGCAAGCCCGGCATGAGCCGCGACGACCTGCTGCAAACCAATTTCAAAATCATGACCGATGTGGTCAAGAATGTGGTCGCCTACTCGCCGGAGTCGATTCTCATCGTCGTCTCCAACCCGCTGGACGCCATGGTGCAGGCCGCCTATCGCCTCTCGGGCTTCAACCGCGAGCGGGTGCTGGGCATGGCCGGCATTTTGGATTCAGGCCGCTTCAAGAGCTTCATCGCCCAGGAGTTGAAGGTGAGCGTGGAAAACATGAGCTGCCTGGTTCTCGGCGGCCACGGCGATAACATGGTTCCGCTGGTTCGCTACACCACCGTCGCCAGCATTCCCATCACCGAACTGCTCTCCAAGGAGCGCATCGATGCCCTCGTCCAGCGCACCCGCGACGGCGGCGGCGAAATTGTGAAGTACCTCAAGACCGGCAGCGCCTACTACGCGCCCTCGGCGGCGGCGGTGGAGATGGCCGAGGCCATTCTCAAGGACAAGAAAAAGATTCTTCCCTGTGCGGCTTACCTTGAGGGCGAGTACGGCGTCAACGGCTACTTCATGGGCGTGCTCTGCAAGCTGGGCGCGGCCGGACTGGAACAGATCGTCGAGATCCAGCTCAACGAGGAAGAACGCGCCGCCTTCATGAAGAGCGCCGCCTCCGTCAAGGAACTCTGCGATGTCATCGGCGTGTAGTCGCCTCTACCGCTTAACAAACTCCACCACCTTGGGTCCGATCATGGCGGTGCATTGGACGGGTGCCATGTGGCCGCAGCCGAATGTGACCACCAGTTCAGATTGCGGAACCAGGCGGTGCATCGTCTCTCCCTGTTCAAGCGGGACGATCCGGTCCGCGGCGCCCCACACAATCAGCACCGGCATTTTGAACTGCGTCAGCATGTTGTCGGTCGCATCCTGGCCGGTGCCCATGGTGTCAAGTGCGCGGCGAGTGATCCAATCCCGCTGCCTGGAGACGCGCAGAATGTCCCGTGCGATGAAGCCCGGCACCCAGGGCGGATGAGGATAGAGCAGCGCGTCCAGTTGCTCCAGTTCCGCGGGCGTATGAGGCATAAAAAGCCGCACATCCCACCGGGGCAGTTCGTAGACGCCGACCGAATCAAAGAGTATCAGCCGGCGCACTCGCTCCGCGTGTCTGAAGGCGACGTGCTGCACGATTCCGCCGCCCATCGACCAGCCGCCCAGGTCCACCTGCTTCAATCCCAGCGCATCGAGAAATCCAACCACCGCCTCGGCCTGATCATGTATCGAGTAGGAGAAATCAGCGGGCTGTTCGCTGCGTCCGAAGCCGGGCAGATCGGGCAGATAAACGCGGTAGCCGGCCCTCACCAGATAAGGCGCAAGATTCAGCCAGTCCTCGGCGCGCCCGCCCAGCCCATGCACCAGCACCACTACCGGCCCGTCGCCGGGCCCCTCGGCAAGGTAATGCACGCGGTGGCCCGCGACCTGCACCGTGCGGCTCTCCACGCCCGAACAGAATTCCCGCACATACATCGCTTCATTGAAGTAGCAGACCGGCCGCGCCCAGAAGCCAACTCCGGCAACCACAACCAACGCGCCCGCAACCCACAACAGCTTCTTCATGTCGTTTTTCCTCGTGCTTCAAAGAGAGTGAAAAAGTGAAGAAGTGAAAAAATGAACGATTGATCTTCTTCACTGTTTCACATCTTCACTGTTTCACTGTTTCAACTCCTGCGCCCTTTGCCAGCCTGCCTCGATCACCCGCGCGGTCATCGGGTCGAGCTTGAGCGCACTGTGCGAGTTCCACTCCGCGCGTTCCACCCACCTCACCGCATCGGCGTCGGAGGCTGCCTGCAACTGGCCGCCCGCCACGCGGCACAGATAATCCGCAATGACGTAATGGTAGCGGATGCGGGTTTCCTCGCGATGAATGCGCTCCAGCAACTCGATTAATTCAACCGCTTCAACAATCAGCCCGGTCTCTTCCCTCACCTCGCGCGTCACGCCATCGGTGAGCGATTCGCCCAGCTCCAGCAAGCCGCCGGGCAGCGTCCAATGGCCTTTCATGGGTTCGGTTCCCCGCCGCGCCAGCAGCACCCGGCCCGCCTCCACAATTACCGCGCCCACACACATCAGGGGCGACATTGGAAACTCTCTCTGCATGATCCTCCCGTGATCTTGTGAAATCATCCGGGCCATCTTGCCAAGACGAGGGGTTGGTAGAAACCACTTTCGCCCGGCATGAGCCATTGTATTTCCCTAAGGCCAGCATATTGCAACGCTGTCGAGAGTTCTTCGCGCAGCAAACAACGGTATTCCGAAATGAAATGGTGCGTCGTCCAGGTCTGGCCGGATTGCACAGTGATGAATAAGTGTAATGTATAACTCGCATCGTCAATCCAGTCCCAGACCTGATGAACGATGCGCCGGTCTCCCTCAACTCCATAGAATGCCGGCTCCTGCATGGCCGGTCTTTGCGGGATTAGCGAATCATAATCTCGAATGCTGGCGATGAACAATCCATTTGCCTTCAGCTTTGAACTCATTGCGGCCACTGCGCGTTTCAGCTGATTGACGGTGAGATGCGGAAGAGCATTATCGAGCGCCGCGACAACATCGAAATCACCTTCCGTAACCTCGGTGAGGGCGCACATATCAGAAACGTAAAAAGAAATTTCCAGTCCGCGCTTTTCTGCCTCGCGCATTGCGCGGTTCACAGCCGCGGGACACAAATCGGAAGCAACCACCCGGTGACCAAGGCCGGCCAATCCAAGCGCCTGGGTCCCGATTCCGCAGGCGCAATCCAGTATCCTCAACGAAGAACTTTGCAATTTCGCGACGAGAAGCGGATTAAGAATTCCGGCCTGTCGCTGGATCGTTCTCTCCCAATCGTCGAAGATCAAGTGGTAATGCTCCGCAAGGGCTTCGTAAAAACTCAGGATTCTTTCTGCCATATCCCTGATCTCCATCATCGCCGTTGATGAAAGCCTATCAAGCCTGAGCCGGATGGCAAAACCCGCGCCTTTTTCACCGGCGTATCATCAAATACAAACGGGAGAGTACCATGACGGAGTTCACGCTGCACATTGATGGAATGCACTGCGGCTCCTGTGTTAAGCGTGTCACACAGGCGCTGGCCGCGATCGAGGGAGTCACCGTCAATGAGGTCCGCATTGGAGCGGCGCGGCTCACATCCAGCCAGAATCCCGCGCCCGTCGATCTGGCCGTTGCCACCCTGGCCAAAGCCGGATTCACGACGCATCTGGAAGCGTGACTCAGTCCATGGCAACAGAATCCCTCACGTTACCCGTTCTGGGCATGACCTGTGCCTCCTGTCAGCATCACGTGGAAGCGGCTCTGCGCGCGACGCCCGGCGTCGAATCGGCGCGCGTCGATCTCATGGCCCATCGCGCCAGCGTGGTCTTCAATCCGGCGCTGGTTCAGCCCGAACAACTGGTCGATGCCATTCGCGCTGCGGGTTACGACGCCGTGCTTCCCCGCGCCGATGCGTCTGCGCAAACCTCCAATAACTCGCTCGCCGATGGCGCCGAAATAAAGGCGCTGTCCACGCTAATCGCCGGCGCCGCAGCCATGCTGCTGGCCATGCCGCTCAGCCCGTCAATGGGCTCTCTGGATCACGCGCTGATGCGCCTCATGCCCTGGCTCTTTGCGCTGCCGCCGAACCTGCTGCGCTGGTTTCTGCTGCTTCTCACCGCTGTGCTGATGGTTTGGGCGGGCCGCGGCATCTATCTGAGTGCCCTACGCGGCCTGCGCCACGGTACCACCAACATGAACACGCTGGTCAGCCTGGGAACAGGCGTGGCCTTTGTTTATTCAGCGTATGCGACCATCTGGCCCGCGACCAGTCGGCAGGTTTACTTCGATGCAGTTCTTCTCATTTTCGGATTTCTTCTGCTCGGCAAAAGCCTTGAAGGCCGCGCCAAACGCCGCGCCCTGGCCGCGCTCGATTCGCTCTCCCGCCTGCGGCCTGCCACTGCCCGCCGTATCCGCGACGGCGCCCAGACCATCGTCCCGCTCGACGAGATTCAGCCAGGCGACAATGTTCTGATCCTGCCCGGAGAGCGCTTCCCCGTGGACGCGACGATTCTGGAAGGCCGCACCACGGTGGACGAATCGATGCTGACTGGCGAATCGACGCCGCTCGACCGCTCGGTGGGCGGCCACGTGCTGGCCGGTTCGCTCAACTACGAAGGCGCAGTGGTTTGCCGCGCCGAATCGCTGGGCGAGGCAACCATGCTGGCGCAAATCACGCGCATGGCCCAGCAGGCGCAGAGTTCGCGCGCGCCCATGGAGCGGCTGGCCGACCGCGCCAGCTCCATCTTCGTTCCCATCGTGCTGGCCCTGGCCGCGCTCACCTTTGTTGTCTGGATGATCGCCACGCACTCGCTCCAAATGGCCCTGGCCGCGACCGTCTCCGTGCTGGTGGTCGCCTGTCCCTGCGCCATGGGGTTGGCCGTGCCCGCCGCGCTCACCGTGGCCGTGGGACGCGGTGCTCAGATGGGCGTTCTCTTCAAGGGAGGCGAGGCGCTGGAGCGGTTGGCCCGGCTTGCCCCGTCAGACGCCATCGTGCTCGACAAGACCGGAACGCTGACCGTGGGCCGGCCTGTGCTGACTGCCGTTCATCCGCTGGGAAATGTCGCCGAAAACGTCCTCCTCCGCCTTGCCGCTGCCGCCGAAGAGCGCTCCAATCATCCGCTGGCCCACGCTATAGTAGACGCTGCAAAATCGCGTGGGCTGGCCTGGCCCTCCGCCGAGGACGTGCATGTTTTGCCCGGCCGCGGCCTCCGCGCCAAGGTTGAAGGCCGCGATTGCCTGCTGGGCAACGAAGCGCTATTTAAGGAATTGTTCATCCCGCTGCCAACCGATGGGCTCTCGCCGGAGCCGGGCGTGACGCGGTTGTGGATGGCCCTCGACAACGTGCCTGCCGGCTACTTCGACGCTCGCGACGCGCTGCGTCCCGATGCCGCTGAAGCCGTTGCCGCCTTGCGCCGCGCCGGTCTGCGCGTGCTGATGCTCACCGGCGACTCGGTCGCCTCAGCCGCGCCCATCGCACAGCAGGCCGGAATCACTGAAGTTGTTGCCGGCCTCGATCCAGCCGGCAAGCTCAACCGCATTCGCGCCCTGCAACAAAGCGGCCTGCGCGTGGCCATGGCGGGCGACGGCATCAACGACGCTGCCGCGCTGGCCCAGTCCGACGCGGGCATCGCCATGGGTACCGGCGCCGACCTGGCGCAGGAAGCCGGCGACGTGCTGCTCCTGCGCGCCCATCCCGCAGCTATTCCCGCGGCGATTGACCTCGCCCGCTCCACCCTCCGCGTCATGCGCCAGAATCTGATCTGGGCAATCGCCTACAACCTGCTGGGCATTCCGCTGGCCGCCGGCGTGCTCTATCCCAGCTTCCACATTTTGCTCAGCCCCTGGATGGCCGCAGCCGCCATGGCGCTCAGCTCCGTGAGCGTGCTGGCCAACAGCCTGCGCCTGCGCGGCTGGGCGCCTCCTGGCACACCAGCCGCCCCGGCGCGATAAACTAGCCTTAGCCGTGCGTATCCTCACCCGTTACATCTCCGGCGAAATTCTCTCCCACGCGCTTCTCGGAGGCGTGATCTTCACCTTCATTCTCTTCATGAAGGAGCTGCCCCGCATTCTGGAGATGGTGGTTCACAACAGCTCCACCTTCTCGAGCGTTTTCGAAGTCGTTCTCTTCATGCTGCCAAATTTTTTCATGATCACCATCCCCATGGCGGTGCTTGTGGGAGTGCTGCTGGGCTTGAGCCGCCTGGCCGCGGACAGCGAAATCATCGCCATGCGCGCCTCCGGACTGGGCATCGGTTACTTTGTGCGGGTGGCCTCCATCGTGGCTATTTTCGGCACGCTGCTGGGGCTGTTCAACTCCTTGTATGTGGCGCCGCGCGCCAATCAGGCTATTCTGGCGATGGACAAGACTCTTGCCATGCAGGCCTCTTACGAGATTGAGCCGCGCGTCTTCGATGAGGATTTTCACAATTACGTCCTCTACGTGCAGGACGTGCGCTCGGGAACCGGCGCGGCTAACTGGCGGCAAGTCTTCATGGCCGACACCACCGACCGCGCCAATCCACAGGTCACCACCGCAGCCTCGGCAACGGTGGCCAGCGATACCGGCCAGGAAATGCTCATGCGGCTGCGCGATGGAGCGCGCCACGAGACGGTGGCAGGCCAGCCGCAACAGTACAACATCTCCATGTTCGACTATTCTGATATGCCCCTGGCCGCCAGCCCCCAAAGTGAAGGGCATCTGGGACGCCTGGACACCGCCATCTACGCCTTGCGCATGAAAGAACTGCGCGCGCAGACCCATGGTCCGGAAGGCAAGCGGTACCAGATCGAGATGCACAAACGCTTTGCCTATCCGGCGGCCTGCCTGGTGCTGATGATGGTTGCTGTTCCCCTGGGCGTGACCTCGCGGCGCGGCGGCAAGAGTTCGGCCTGGGTGGCTACACTCGCTCTGGTCGTCGTCTATTACTCGCTTTCCCTGATCGGCATCGCCCTGGCAAGGCAGAACTGGATCTCCGCGTTTCTCGCGGTATGGATGGCTAACCTGTTGTTTACCGCGGGCGGCATCCTCCTGCTGTGGCAGATGGCCACCGGTGGCCGCGTTCTGAATGCCATCGACAGCTGGATCTCACGCTTTTATGAGTCGATGTTACGCGTTCCGGACAAACCCATCTATGCCCCCCTCGGCAACCTGCTGAGCAAATTTCAATCGCGTCCCCAGCGCCTTCGGACCCGCAATGTTTTCCCGCGCATCCTCGACAAGTACGTGGTGAAAGAGTTCCTCAATATCTTCTTCCTGGTGCTGGCCGGCTTTGTCGTGCTCATTCTGGTCTTCACCGTCTTCGATCTGCTTAAGGACATCCTGAGCCACGACATCGGCTGGACAACGGTCGGAGAGTATCTGGTCAACCTCACTCCCAGCATGCTCTACCAAATCACCCCGCTGGCTGTGCTGATTGCCGTGCTGGTCACCTTCGGCGTGCTCAATCGCAATTCAGAGATCATCGCCATGAAGGCCTCGGGCATCAGCCTTTACCGGCTGATGATTCCCATCCTTTCCATCGCCGCCATCATGTCGCTCAGCCTCTTCCTCTTCGACCAGTACTATCTTCCCCAGGCCAACCGCAAGCAGGAGGCCCTGCGCAACATCATCAAGGGCAAGCCACCGCAAACCGTCCTGCATCCCGAGCAGAATTGGATCTTCGGTCAGCCGCATCCCGGCGAGCCCGACCGCATCTTCTACTACCAGTTTTTCGACACGGAACGGAAGGAGTTCGCCAATCTCTCCCTCTTCGAGTTCGATCCCTCCACCTTTCAGCTCACGCGGCGCATCTTTGCCGCCCGCGCCGTGTGGAACCCCGAAACCGCTTCCTGGAGCTTTCTGAACGGCTGGCAACGAGATATTGACGGCGCCAGCGTAAGCCAATACCGCGAGTTCCTCAAGACCTCCTTCGATGAGGTTCACGAAGCCCCCGGCTACTTCAAGAAGGAAAGCAAGAAGGCGCAGGAGATGAACTTCGGCCAGCTCGAAGGCTACATAGGCGACCTCAGCCAGAGCGGCTTTGACACCATGCGCCTGCGCGTCGAACTGTGGCACAAGCTGGCCTATCCGCTCATGGCGGTCGTCATGGCGGCTCTTGCCATTCCTTTTGCGCTTTCCATGGGCCGCCGCGGCTCGCTCACCGGAATTGCCGTGGCCATCGCCGTTACGCTCGCTTACTTCATCGTCAACGAATTTTTCGGCGCTCTCGGCGACGTGAACTACCTCCCGGCCGCCCTGGCAGCCTGGTCCTCGGATTTGCTATTTGGACTGGTGGGCGGCTATCTGCTGCTGAAAACGCCAACGTAGTGTCCTGAGTCAGAAGTTCGCAGCCGAACAACCGCTGTCATCCTTCTATGAAAAGCCCGCACCTGTCCAGCGATATTTGCGAATAGTTGCCGACAGACTTCTATTCGTGCTCCTGGCACACAAGGGTGATTCGAATCCCGGCCGCTCCA
>Ga0326727_10009112_pt1 | contig 24681 bp, 18 predicted proteins | sample MB2enrmetagenome_FD_207643 | JGI IMG/M metagenome (GOLD analysis project Ga0326727, IMG submission 207643) | Lab enriched peat soil microbial communities from McLean, Ithaca, NY, United States - MB29MY | ecosystem: Environmental > Terrestrial > Soil > Wetlands > Peat | place: USA: New York... | reverse complement strand
GCTTCAATCGACGCTGGCAGGAAAAGACCTTGTTCCATCGCTTAACCCGCGCCTGCCTCACCACGAACACCGTCACCTATAAAGCCTTAGTGTCCATGCCGGAGGCAGCTTGATAATCACGAAATGATGATCGATCCGACTATGTATATGAAAACAAAGGCAAGATGACAACATGTCATGCTGTTTGCAGCCTGATTTACCAGTTTTGCGCAGCAATTCGAGGCGAAATTACAGTTTTTAGATAGAAAAAAAGGGATTTGTGGGACTTAAAGGCCAGAAAGAGACGGCAGCAAGCGTGGCGCGAAGCTGTCTGGAAGATCTGCGACTTTTCGTGACCGGCACGCTCGACGTTGCCCGCCAAGCGAAGGCCCCCTCACACGACTCGCTCCGGCTGGTGAAAACGCCGGCAGCGAGTCACCCTCTCCTGCAAGAGAGAGGGCTGGGGATCGCGTCGGGAGGGCAGCGACGAGTCCGATGCACCCGGCAGGCGAAGGCCCCTCACCCGACTCGCTCCGGCTGGTGAAAACGCCGGCAGCGAGCCACCCTCTCCCGCAAGGGAGAGGGCTGAGGAATCGCGTCGGGAGGCAGTGACGAGTGCGATGCGCGCGGCAGGCGAAGGCCCCCTCAGCCGGTCCGCTCCGGCAGGTAAAAGCGCCGGCAGCGGGCCACCCTCTCCCCCTCGGAGAGGGCTGGAAACCGTGTCAGGGGGCAGGTGACTCCCGCGAAGGGCTTGGGGGGCTGCGCCTTCGGGCCGATTTCTTCCGGACTCCCCGCGAGGGGAAAGGGCTGGGGAATTGCGTGTATAATGCAGGGCTGCGCTGGTCATTCCGAGCAAAGGAATTCAGCTTATGAGTGCTTCTGTAGAGGCGGGCACGAAGTATGAGGCGGTGATTGGCCTGGAAGTGCATCTCCAACTTCTCACCCAATCGAAAATCTTCTGTTCCTGCTCGACGCATTTCGGTGATCCGCCCAACTCGAACGTCTGCCCCGTCTGTTTAGGATTGCCCGGAGCGCTTCCGGTGCTCAACCAGGAGGCCGTGATGATGGCCATGAAGGCCGCCCTGGCGCTCAACTGCGTGGTCAATCCCCAGTCACGCTTTGCGCGGAAAAACTACTTCTATCCGGACCTGCCCAAGGGTTACCAAATATCACAATACGATGAACCGCTGGCGGAGTTTGGATGGGTCGAGATTGAGCTGGACAAGACCAGAAAGCGAATCGGGATCACGCGTGTTCACCTGGAAGAGGACGCGGGCAAGTCGGTCCATGAAGGTTTCCCGGATTCCGACCGCAAGTCCTACATTGATCTGAATCGCTCCGGCGTGCCCTTGATCGAAATTGTCAGCGAGCCGGATTTGCGGACCCCCGAAGAAGCTTACGAATACCTGACGCGCTTGAAGACCATCCTGCTGTATCTGGAAGTCTCCAACTGCAACATGGAGGAGGGCAGCCTGCGCTGTGACGCCAACGTGAGCGTGCGGATGGCGGGCGCCACGGCCTTTGGCACCAAGACCGAAGTCAAGAACCTGAATTCGTTCCGCTTCCTGCAAAAGGCTCTGGCTTATGAAATCGAGCGGCAGATCGGGATTGTGGACAAGGGCGGGTCGATCCCGCAGGAAACCCGTCTATGGGACAGCCGCGAACAACGGACGTACGGCATGCGCTCCAAGGAATTTGCCCATGACTATCGCTACTTCCCGGAGCCTGACCTGCTGCCCCTCGTAATCAGCGCGGAGTGGAAAGAGGAAGCGCGGCGTTCCCTGCCGGAGTTGCCCGACAATCGCCGGCAGCGCTTCATCCGTGAGTACGCGCTCCCCGAATACGACGCGGCCCAACTGACGCTCTCCAAAGACTTGGCGGACTACTTCGAGCAGGTCGCGCAGGCCAGTCACGAACCCAAGCTCGCGGCCAATTGGGTGCTGAGTGAACTGCTCCATTTGCTCAAGGAAGCCAACCGCGAAGTATCGGAGTCGCCGGTTTCCGCGGCGCAACTGGCCGAATTGCTGAGCATGATCCAGAAAGGCGCCGTCTCCGGCAAGATGGCGAAGGAAATCCTGGCCGAGATGTTCGCAACCGGGAAGAGCGCGGCCGAGGTGGTGAGTGAAAAGGGTCTGGCGCAGATTACCGATGCCGGCCGGATTGCGCTGCTGGCGCGCCAGGTGGTGGCTGCCAACCCCAAGCAGGTGGAGCAGTACCGCAATGGCAAGACGGCCACGCTAGGCTGGTTGGTGGGACAAGTGATGAAGGCCTCAGGCGGCCAGGCGAATCCCCAAGCCGTGCAGGAGGCCCTGAAGAAGGAACTCGGGTGAGCAGGCGGCGCTTATGTTTCTGCTACAATACTTCTTGAGTCTGTTCGGGAAGAAACCAATGCCCACACTAACCGCAGGTAAAATCGCACCGGCTTTTCAACTCGCCACCACGACGGGAGAGTCGCTTTCCTTGCAGGAGGCTCTGGGGAAGGGTCCGGCTCTGGTCGCCTTCTTCAAGGTGACCTGCCCGGTCTGCCAGTTTACTCTCCCTTTCCTGGAACGTATCTATCAGCAATTTCGCGGGTCCGGCGTACAGGTCTGGGGTGTCGCGCAAGACAGCGCCTCGGACGCCCAGCAGTTTGCCCGGACTTACAAATTGACCTTTCCGATCTTGATCGACGACCGCCCCTACAAGGCCTCCCAGGAGTACAGCCTGACCACTGTGCCGTCGATCTTCCTGGTGAACTCGGATGGCCGCATCGAGATTTCCAGCGAGGGTTTCTCGAAGGACGACCTCCTGGCAGTTCAGAAGTCCTTGGCCCGGTCGTCGTCCGTGAGCCCACTATTCCTTCCCACCGAGAATGTCCCCGCTTACAAGCCTGGCTGAGCGTCGAGAAACTAGGCTTGGTTCAAGCCTTGTTCACAGAATGGAATGAGGGGACGCAAGCGGCGCGCGTGCTCGTGCGGGGGAGCTACGAACTCAAGGCTGTCCAAACTAGCGGAAGACGGACGTATTCGATTCGGCTCCGCCGCCCCGCTGTGCGGAAAGGCTCCGCCTTTCCGCACAGCTTGCCAGTTTTCTCCCCTCCGCGCCGCCTGGAAGGCTGAGCCTTCCAGGCGGCGCGGAGGGGAGTGGTTGGTGTTCTCCCGCCACGGAAAGGCGGAGCCTTTCCGCAGAGCAAGCGGCGAAGCCGCAGCTCATCGGTCAGTGGCGTGACCGTTATTTGGACAAGCTTGCTACGAGCTCTCCCCTTCCGCCTGCCAGGCGCGCTTCTTGTGCTTGGGAAGCTTCTTTCTGCGGTCCTGGTGAGGCTGCACCGCCGGCGGAGATCCCACGCGCAAGCGCGCTTGGCGCTTGACCTCTTTCGTCCGCTGGAAGGGCTGGCGCTTTCCCGGTTTCCTCATGGGAGGAAGGACCTCTGCTCAGGGAATTCGGTATGAGAAGGCTTGGCGGAAGTGTGTCGGAATCGAACCGACCGGTCTACCATAGGCAGACCCACAGGATTTGAAGTCCCGGACGGACACCAGCCCGCATGCACTTCCTTATGCCGCCAACCTGCGTACTCAACTCGGTCCCACGATCACTGCTAGCGGTCGGCGTAACCTCGCTCGATCAGCGGGACGAGATCGGCTGCGTATGCCTTGAATATATGCATCCGGGTCATTAATGTCAAAGAGGAAGGGAGCTTTCTACGGCCGCTGGCACGCAATCCCTTTCCATTACCAGTCTGCCCAGGGTTTCAGGATCGCCGCCGCGGGGTAAGCCGGGCTTTTCCACTTCCATGTACTCAGCGAGCGTCACGAACTTATACCCCCGCTTCTTCAGTTCCGGAATCAGGCGTGAGAGCACGTCGACTGAATTGGGTATTTCATGGAAGACCAGGATGTGGCCAAAGACGCCTTTGCGCTCGCGTTGCTCGATGGTTCGTAGGACGTAATCATGGAGCGAGGGCTGAGGGCATTTGGATAAATCCTTGCCTGCGCAGAAATAGTCCTCGGAATCGACGTCGCGCCGGAAGGGAGGCAGAGTGGTGGACTTGCTCATGATGTGGTAACCGCGCGCTTCGATGCGCTGCGCCAGCTCGGGCCAGATTTCCCAATCCGGCGGCCGCAGGTATTGCGGCTTCGCGCCGGTAATAGGCTGGATGGTGCGGGAGGCGCGGTCGATATCGTTCAAGATCCAATCCTCTCCGTAGCGTTTCTGCATGAGGCGGAAGTTGCCGTGACCGTAAGTGTGATTCTCGATTTCGTGGCCGCGGCGGTGCTCTTCCTCCGCGGCTTGGCGGCAAGTGATGCCGGTGTCGATTTTCCGGCAGTCCTGGTCGGCAGCGGGCGCGAGCCGCCATGCCATCACAAAAAACGTAGCCTTCGCGCCCTCCCGGTCGAGCAAATCCAACAGGCTGGCGGACGCATGTCCCGCTTCGGAGTTCCCCTTCAGCACCCAGGGTCGCGGACCATCATCAAAAGTGAGGGCAATAAGCTTCTGTGCGGAGGTACGATCAATGGGTCGCGCTGCACCTGGAGAGGTTTGAGCCGCAGCGCTGCCGATGGCCAGAATCAGGAGCAGCGGGATATGAGCGTATCTGAGAGGCCCGATGGGTTTACGCGCTGCGTGGTCAGCCATGTGCGGTCAGCGGAAGGCCCCCGAGGTGGGTGAGGCGGAGCGGGACCCGGCGGGCGCAGGTGAGAGGTCGTGTAGGGCGGCAAGGTGCACTTCGGGCATCGCCTCCAAAGGCTTCGAGTAGTCGTTGCGCGCATTCCAGAAGAGGAACCCGACGCCGCCTTGCTGCTGGGCCACACGAACCTGGGTAAGGATGTATTCGGGCGAATAGGTTTTCGCATGCCAGCCGAAAGCCTGCAGCCAGGGACGCAGCACCACGCCGCTGCCCCCGGTCGCCAGCTCGAAGCGTTGCATGGATTCCGAAATGAAATGCTCAGGAGCATCGCCGGGATCACGGTAGCCGTCAAATCCAAAGAAGTGCGATGGGTAGATCATGGGCGAGATGATGTCGCAGTGACGCGAGAGTTCATGGATGTTCTGGCCAGTATGGTTCAGGTCAACCGGCCTCGCCCAGGCCATTACCCCGAAGACGTCGATCGAAACCAGCACGCCCAGCGGATGCAGGGTGTCCGCGGCACGAGCCACAAAGTCAGTGATAATCTTCGCGCGAGGCCAGTCCGGATGCTCCTTCTGAAAGGCGAAATGCGCGTCCGCCTGGTCTCCCTCGGCCGGAAAGCGAACGTAGTCAAACTGGATTTCGTCTGCCCCAGCGCCGGCCGCGAAGCGAGCCAAATCCAAATTGTAGTCCTGCACCGCAGGGTTGGAAGGGTCCACCCAGACGAGCTTGCCATTTTCCAGCCAAGGCTTGCCGGACTCACGGGAGTGGACGGCGAAGTCCGGGTAAGTCTGCGCCAGGTGCGCGTCGCGAAACAGGGCGATGCGCGCGATGGCGTGCATGCCCAAAGAGTGGACGTAGTGAATGAACTTCGGCAGGTTGCGAATGGTGATGTTGCCGGGTGGGGCGTAAGCGTGCTTGAAAACAACGTGCAGCTCGCCATCAAAGTCCTTTACGTCGAAAACCACCGTGTTGCCGCCCGCTTCCTTCCAGCGCTGGATCAGGTCAAGCCCATAGGTGGCGCCCGCGGTGTAAGCGGTCAGGTAGATTCCGCGCGCCACAAAATCCTTGGGTGTGGGGATGGGCCTGTCCAGGATCGGCTGCAGGGGAATGCCGGGAATCAGAATCTCAATACCGGGCTTGAGCGTATTGCTGCCTAAGCCGTTCGTTTGGCGCAGGGCCGTTTCCAACTCGGCACGACGCATATAGACGCTCTCAGGAAGGTAATGCGATACGAGCGAGCCCAGGCTCTCATTGCGCTGCACTACATGGGTGATGCACTGTGTCCCCTGGGGAACGGCGGGGCATACAGCCAGCGGCGGAGGAACAAGGGAGGCGGCCGCCTTAGCCAAGGGTTGAGCGTGGCCCAACGATCCTGCCCGCGCCGGGGCAGCGGTTGGCGAAACCGGTTCCAGAAGAGCCGCGGGAGTCACAGGGTGCGGGCTCGTAGCGTCAGCGCCCGCCGCAGCGATTTTAGTTCTTGCTGCCTCCCAGGCGGTGCGAGTGCAGGGCGGGAGGAATTCCAGGGCCAGACCAACAGCTACGAGAGAGAGCAATACGAAATGAGAGCGTTTGTGAAGCATAATTCCCTATAATTAGAGTATAAAAGCGATGTCCATATCAGCTTTCTACTGTCCCAAAGTGCATTGGTTGGACCGTCTCCACCCAACAATGGGTTGGATGACTTCTCTCGCCATTTTGATGCTATCGGTTGCCAGTATTCCGAGTCAATTGTCAGCACCATGGGCACTCCAGTATTTCCTCACCCCATCCTTCGATAGGGATTGTTCACGTTTATAGTTTCGGTCCCTTTCTCATAGCGTCAAGAGTACCGAAGTACTCGTTACCATTGTGTGTTGGACCAATACAGTGTGCCGGCGTGCACGGCCGTAGGGCGACGAGGCCGGACGTGTTAGAATCCCGCTGCCGAGCAGTGCTCCCAGGACAGGTCTTTCGGTCCAAGCGCGCACGGGAGGTTACGATGATCCAGAAGAAGTCTGGCAAACGAGAACCGAGAAGCGCTTCGGATGCTTCCCGACCGATCAAACTGCCGAGACCCATGCTCCAACCCAACAGGCCGATCGAGAGGGCATTGCACCTCAGGAGAACCACTCGCGAGATTAGCGCTAAGAAGCTCCCTTTGCAGACTCTCTCTAATCTTCTCTGGGCGGCATGCGGAGTGAACCGCCGGAAGGGTCCCTTCGGAATTCCCGGGAGGACTGCGGCATCGGCGAGCAACTCGCAGGAGATTGACGTCTACATTGCTCTCGAGGAGGGGACTTACCTGTATGACCCGTTTCATCACCGGCTGGTGCCGGTGGTTGCGGGTGACCTGCGACGCCTCGCGATCGGCCAGGGCCAGGCCGAAGCCGGCGCCCAAGCTCCGGTTCGCCTTGTCTACGTCGCGGATATCGACAAGCTGGTCCACACGTCCGGCTATCAGGAGCCCGGCCTTCGCGACCCTGATGTTCAGCGGTCGTACTATTACGTCGACACGGGCCTCATTGCGGCCAACGTCTATCTATTCGCCGCATCCACGGGTCTTGCGGCCTGGTTCCACAACTGCGACAAGTCGCAACTTCCCGTGAAGCTCAACCTGCATAAGGATCAACGCGTGCTCTTCGGACAGACGGTTGGATACCCCATGAAGAGGTAACTGTCCATTCAGCTCCAGTCCTAAGCCGGAATCACTTACTCATTCCTTCCTATCGTCGGGAACGCGAGTTTTGTGTTGGCGATCCATCCGTTCCCTTAATACCGCGTCCGTGTTAATCGACGGCCTGAACCGTACCGCGCCGGCTTGCCCTTTTCATGAGCAACACCAAGGGAACAGTTGCCAGGAACAGGAAACCCATAATCCGGAACACCTCGATAAAGCTGAGCAGTGCCGCCTGCTGCTGGAGCATACCGTAAAGGACACCGATGCCCCCATGCCCCGCCGTGCTCCAGTCGAAACCGTGGTGAAAAAGGAGCCCTCTTACCAGCCCTAGAAAATCTTGGCTCGGCAGGTCGTAGGGTGTTACATGAGCGGCCAGAATCGACTGATGGAACTGGGACCGCCGCGCCACCCACGTCGTGACGAACGAAATGCCCATGCTCGAACCGATATTCCGCATCACGCTGAACAAGCTCGTGGCGTAGCCGGTCTCCGCCTTGGGGATAGGCTCCATCGCGAGGATGGTCATGGGCACAAAAACGAACGCCATGCCTGCTCCCTGGTTCATTTGATGCATAAGGATGTCCCACGTACCCGACTCCAGACTCATGTGGGAGTAGCCGAAGAAGGCTATGGCCGTTATAACCGACCCGAAAATCAGCATCGCGCGAGCGTCCCAGCCCTTGCCCAGAAGATAACCCACAAGTGGCATGCACAAGGCGGTGGCGATCCCGCGGGGACTGGTCCAGATGCCTGCGGTAACGGCCGTCCACCCGAGCAGCATCTGCATGAATAGCGGCAGCAGAATCAGGCTGCCATAGAGCACGAATCCGAGTACTGTAGCCAGTACCAACCCCGCAGCGAAGTTCCGGTACCTCAGCAACCTAAAATGGACAATGGGCTGCGGCGTGTAAAGTTCGCGGATCACAAAGGCCGTCAGCATGACCGCCGCGATCACTGCCAGCGTCACGATCAAGTGCGAGGCGAACCAGTCCTTTTCCTGGCCTTTGTCCAGCATGATTTGTAACGCTGCCATGCCCACCGCTAGCATACCCAATCCCCACAAGTCCACGCGCAGCTTCCCGCGGCGGATGTGAGGGGGATCGTAAAGAAACTGCGAGATCATCAGCAGGCTGAAGAGGCCGATCGGTACGTTGATGTAAAACACCCAGCGCCAGGTATAGGTGTCCGTAATCCAACCACCCAACGTCGGCCCCAAGATCGGGGCAGCCACAATGCCTAGGCTCCAGAACGCCATCGCTTTGCCCCGCTCTGCGGGAGGGAACTCCTCCAGCAGGACCGCCTGCGAAAGGGGTTGCAGCCCTCCACCCGTGGTCCCCTGGAGCACGCGGAAGAAGATCAGCGCTCCCAAACTCGGGGCCATACCACACAGCACACTGGAAATTGTGAACCCGCTCACGACCGTCAGCAGGAGCCGCTTTCGTCCGATCAAGTTGGCCAGCCATCCGCTGATGGGCAGAATCACCGCGTTGGCAATCAGGTACGAGGTCAACACCCAGGTCGCTTCATCGACAGTGGCGGAAAGGCTTCCGGCAATGTGCGGCAGGCTGACATTCACCACCGACGTGTCCAGCACCTCCATGATGGCGCTCGACATGACCGCGATCGCAATCAGCCAGCGGTTCGACGCAGGAAGACCTGGATTCAGAGGACTCATTCGTTCTTATCTGAGCACAATCGATGCGCAGGCGGCGAGCACCCTGACCTTCCGCCGCCAACGGTCGCCAGCCCGCATGCACTTCCGCTTCCCCCCGCGGTGGAATTCCGGCTATACCGTTGAGTACTTCCTGCATAGCATCTTGATCTCGCTGACGAGTTTGGGAACTGCCGTCAAGGGATCCTCTCTGCCTTCGTACTCTGCGGACATGTAACCTTTGTAGCCAGCTTTGGAGAATAATTGCCACACCCGATCGAGATCAATGGGCTGCCTGTCACGGTCGAAGTGGTCCCGGATGTGGGTATGGGTTGCGTAAGGCACGCACATCTCGATCTGCGCGTACTCATCTTCGCGAAAGTGGGTGATGTCCAAGTTACACCCGGCAAAAGGGGAATTCACGCGACGTAGAATCTCCAGAATGGTAACCGCCTTGGACGTGATGCCGCCATGGCTTTCGATCCCGAGCGTAATCCCTTTTTGGGCAGCGTAGTCACACGCAGGTTTCATAATTTCGACCACCCACTGAATCCCTTGTTCGTCCGTGGCCCCCTTCGGAACTGGTCCCCCGAACACGCGCAAGTGGGAAGCCCCTAGCCTTTCGGTGACATCAACCCAGTTTTTGATCTCCTCGACGGCTGCGGCGCGTTTGGCAGGGTCGGCCTGGCACATTTCCGTCCCGACAGCGACTCCGGAAAAAGGCAGGCCATTCTTGAAGGCCAAGTGACGCAGGCTAACAAGGTAGGCAGGGTCTGTGGATTTCAGGTAATACGTCGTCATGTCGACTCCATTGATACCCATGTCCACAGCCTTGAGGATGAACTCCTCCATCGTCATCTTGCCTGATTGCAGGTACCTCTCGTATGAATAGGCACAGCACCCGGAAAGAAGTCGTGGCATGGCTGCCTCAGGATTGCTTCTTGCTTGCGCACTGCCGCCGGGCATGCCCAAACTGAGCGAGCTTACTGCCGCCATTGCTGTTGTTCTCAGAAAATCCCTGCGATACGGTGCGTAACTCATTTTCACTCCTCCAGATTGATCTTCTCCTGTACTCCTTATGGTTTGGCAACTGAACTTACTAGAGCCTGAAACTGGGGAACCAGGATTCCTCGCCCCTTCCCTGCCGCGAAGCAGCGCAGCAGCGCTGATGCAATCTCACTACCGGGCGTTCCCCTGAAGGTAAGAGACAACCTCCTGAGTCAGATCCTCCTCGACCTGTTCGGTGAAGGGACAGGTGTGGGTCTCGTAGCCGCCTTCACCGAAGGCTTTCCGCGTGGCCAGATAACCGAGCCAGCCGTTCGCATACCCGAAGTAGAAAGTGTGCGGGAAGGGGGAGCGGTCCCGCACGTTCCTGGAAATCTCGCAGAAGAGCTCGACCGGCGCTGACCAAAGCGCGAGGTCTTCATTGACGACCAGAAATCGCACGGGCAGCCGGATGATGCCGTTCTCTCCCCGGCCGGCATCCAGGTAGTTGCCCAGGGAAGCGTCCCAGCCGAAGCCCTTCCGGCGCGGTGTCTCTACGAACCTTTCACCTTCCCGGAAACGGATCGGGGAGGTGACCACAAGCCCCCGGTTTCCGGCCAGAATGCGATCGCCAAGGAGCACGTTGAATTCGGTGATGTGAGCGGCCTCGAAATCCTCCTGAACGGTGTAGATAGGCGCGAGATTGCCGGCTGCCCCATTGACGAACAGCACCGGGCAACCCAGCTTCTCTTCCACGTAGGCGGTCACGATCCCCGGAGCATCGCCACTGATTAATTTGTTCTGCGGGCCGAGAGCCGTCCCATGCATCGCGTAGTTCGCGATCAGGGCGATGGGCGAGCCGTCCGGGCGTTCCACCCGGAGCAGGCCGATCTGCCGATCCGTGGGGCCGTCCGGATTCAAGCCGAGGGAAATCCTCCCCTCGGGGTCGCGCGCCCGGCGATTGATGTTGGCAGCCGAGAAACCGGTGCCGACGGCGAGGCGCGCTGGGGCGAGTTTGCTCCTGGCCTGCTTGATGCCGTCGATCAGCGCCTTCTCTACGAAGGCCGTGTATTCCTGGTCCGGTTCGTGAGTGTAGCGCTCCGGCATCATGAGTTTCGCCAGGCCATGAGGGCCAACCTCCGGAGCCGAGTGCGTGTGCGTGACCATCCACCAAACCTGCAGGGGTTCAATTCCTGTCTCCCGCTTCAACTGCGCGGTGACGTCGTCGTAAACCGAAGGAGCGAACAAGCAGAGGTCGGAGGATACCAGGAAGAACTGCGTGTGCCCGTCGTCCATAGCGACGATACGATGGAAGAGGTGGTCGTGCACACCGGTGGATTGCCGCGCGGGATAACCCGCCAGCCACTTGCTGCCGGACGGAGTGATGTCCACCTTGATGGCCGCGGCGGAGAAGTCCGCGCCTCGGGCGCCGTTGCCCACCGACAGCAGAACGCCAAGGATAAGAACTGCACAACCCCCTGGTAGTCTCTTCTCGCTAGCGCGCATAAGGATCCTCCTGGGCAGGCTCCACTGCTTCACCTTTCAGTTTGGACGCCCCGCACATTCGTCGAAACAGTCTGCACCGCTTTCGAGAAACACGCAAATGGAGTCTTGTAACCGAGATGCCGCGACATCCGTCTGTGCAACCGGGAAGCGAGTGATGGTGAACGCTGACAATCGTAGAAACGATGGACGCCGGCACAGCTCCAACGCCCAGAAGCCGTTGATCGGACTGCCAGATACGGGGGACAAGCGGGTGGGGCCACTCGAAAAGGAAGACATCGTAATCCTTCTCCTTTCCATCATCTTGGTTGTCGCCACAATCTGGCTGGCCACTCGGGTGCTGTAACTCCCCTTCGATTCCAATTTCGGGATTTCAAAGAAGCTCCAACTCACGCAGGGATCGAGAGCGCAAAACCTCTGCCGGCATCGGAACAAAGCCATCTAGCGCGCGAGCGGCGCGAGCGACCGTCAATGCCTCTCGCGCCGGGAAAGCAACCCGCCCGCATTCTCACACTGCGCGCGAAGGGGGTCAAGAGGCGCGGAGGCTCAAGAGCGCCATGTCCGTTGCGCTGCCCTCCCCTCGCGGATACAATGCTCTCGCCCCCAGGGCTTGAACAACAAGGGGATGAGTCTCAATGTCGCAGAACCTGCCGGCCAGCACACAACTAGGCGCCCGACGACATCTGGCGGCGAGGTTTTTTCTCACCGCCATTCTATTGGGATTCTTCTTGGGCGTTGGTGAAGGGCTTCTTCTCCTTTTCGTCCAGCACCCCGAAGTGTTTTCTGAGTATGTAGTCGGCCCCGCCATTCTATTCCTAGCGCCTTTGGTCGATGCCTTAGCCTTTGGCTTCCTGGGTGGAATCCTAGGTCTCCTTGTGGAGTTCAGTTCCCGTAACCACCCCCGCGTCGCGTCAGGTCTGGTTACCGTCGGCGTTTTCGTCGCCGGCACGTACGCAACGTTCCTTCCGGCTCGCGTCTGGATCGCGATCGGTGATCATCGGAAATCGGCAATTATGGGTTTCGCGCTAATGGGCGGCCTCATCGTGACCATCACGGCTCGAATGGCCTGGCTCCCTCTCCGGCGCCAATTCGCGATTGTGGCTGTTTGGTTCTGGTCTCGCGGGCGGACTTTAATGCGTGCGGGCCTATTGCTATCGGGAGCAGTCCTTCTCGGTTGGGCGGCCGCCCGGATGATCGTGAAAAGTCCAGTTTCGCCTCGCGGGGAGCGGTCAGAATCAGCAGCAGGGCTGCCGAATCTGGTTATGATCTCCCTGGATACCGCGCGCGCGGATCATTTCTCCGGCTATGGTTACCCTCGGCCTACCACACCGCATCTGGATGACTTGGCGAAGGAAGGGGTTCTCTTCGAAACGGCCGTTGCTCCCGCCTCTTGGACGCTGCCCAGCTTCGCGACTGTGTTTACAGGCCTCCTGCCTCATCAGCACTCTGCCGACGAGCGTGTACCTTTGGCAAATGGTTTCTCGACCTTGGCTTCGATCCTGAGGGCGCGCGGTTATCAGACTGCCGGATTTAATGCAAACTATACAATGGGGACAGCACGAACCGGCCTTGCGCAGGGGTTTGATTTCTACGACGATGACGACGCGTCGCTGTCCGCAGACTTGGCGAGTACCAGTTCAGTAAAGGTCTTCTGGTGGCTGTTTTACTATCCGTTAATCCGCCCCGATAGCCTTGTGCGGCGCGACGCACGCGAACTCAACCAGCCCGTCTTCCGCTGGTTCAGACACCGCTCGAAGCAGCCTTTCTTCCTATTCGTCAACTACTTTGATGCCCATGAACCTTACCATGCGATCCCGGGAGTGGGGAATCAGTTCGGAGATGCCAACAAGACGCTCGCCCAGCGGATCAGGGCCGGAGTGGACGGCTTACAAATGGAGATTGAAGTGCCGCAGTCTCCCGCAGAACAGGCGGCACTTATCGCGGGCTATGACAGCACTCTGGCTTGGGCGGATCGTCAGGTCGGTGACCTCTTGCATCTCCTCAAGTCCTCTCCCGAGTGGTCGAATACGTACGTCGTAGTTTTTTCCGATCATGGCCAAGCCTTTGGCGAACACAGGTATTACGGTCATCACTGCGGATTGAACTGGGAGTTGCTCCATGTTCCCCTCATTATTGCCGGACCCGGGATTCCCGAGGGCCGGCGGGTGGCCGGTTTGGTGGGCCTCCAGCAGCTTTTTCCTACGGTGCTCGATATCACGAACAATGGGACCTCCCCCCCACAGCAGGATAGCTTGCGCTGCAATTGGACGCTTCCCTCCAGCACCTGCGATTTGAATCCCCAGGTCATCTCGGAGTTCATTGGAGGGAAGAATGACATCGAGGAGAACGCTGCCATCAGTCTCATAACTCCCGGATGGCAGTTCATACGCGACTCGGCCGGGAACGTGGAGCTTTACCACCTAGCTACCGACCCTCGGGAAGACGTGAATCTCGCTGCCTCTTCCACCAGCCAGAGAGAGGTCCAGGCTCTTCAGCAGCGCCTTTTCGCGCGAGTGCGGGCTTCTTCGCGCCCCTGGCTTGGCGAATCTTACTTATGGGGTTTCGGAGAAAGAGACTTTGCCCTGCTCACGGGCCAGATTCTTGGTGGCCGCGGCTTGTGGCCAGCCGGGAAAGCCCGCCGACCTTCAGATCAGAACAACGAACTGCTCCACAGTATCCCCTATCAGTAATCGCAGTCTCTCAGGGGACCTGTTTGGATCAGACTGTGGTCCGCAATAGTCCAGATCCATGCTGCGGGCCGGGACCACGAATCGGAGTCCATACATGCGGACTGAGCCCTGATAGCCGCCGGGCCGCTCCATGAACTCGTGCCTGAATCACACCGGCCATCGGGGCCTGTAACGGGTGGCTTTGCAAATCGTGGCGAGATGGAGCCGCCGGGCCGCAGCTTTTCATTGACAGTAGCCAACAAATTCCTCAAGTCTACACGTTTCAAGATTGTGTGTTAGCATAGACGGATACATAGGAGGATCGCATTCCATCTCTAAACCATAGATTGAGAGTCATTCCGCTGGGGGGTCTGGGCGAATTCGGCATGAACATGATGGCCTACGAGTTTGACGACCACTTGCTGATCGTCGACTGCGGCATCATGTTTCCGGACGCCGAAATGTTGGGCGTGGACATTGTCGTCCCAGACCTGAACTATGTCCGCGAAAACCGCGACCGCGTGCGAGCCATTCTGCTCACCCACGGCCATGAAGACCACGTCGGCGGCCTGCCCTATCTGCTGGAAGAAGTCAGCGCGCCGGTTTACGGCACCCCGTTCACACTGGCATTGGCCCGCTCCAAGCTGGTGGAACACGATCTGGCCGAAAGCGCCGACCTGCGCGAAATGCGCCCGCGCGAGCCCTTTGACGTGGGGCCGTTCCACGTGGAGTTCATCCACCTGACGCACAGCATCATCGACTCGGGCGGACTGGCGCTGACCACCCCGCTGGGCACGGTGATTCACACCGGCGATTACAAGTTCGACCCCACGCCCACCGACCAGCACGTGAGTGATCTGCACACCCTCGCCGACTACGGCCGGCGCGGCGTGCTGGCGCTGTTCGCCGATTCGACGAATGTGGAGCGCCCTGGCCTGACGCCGTCGGAGCGCGCCGTGAGCCAGCGCTTGGCGCAAATCATGACGGAAGCCAAGGGACGCGTGCTCATCTCCTGTTTTGCGACGTCCATGCATCGCCTGCAAATCGTCACGGACCTGGCTTGCCAGCATGGCCGCAAGCTGTGCTTCGTGGGCCGCAGCATGTTCCAGAACTCCGAGATCGCCATGCAGATGGGAAGGCTGCACGTGCCGCCCGGTCTGCTCGTGCCACCCCAGGACCTCCGCAAGCTGCCGCCCCACCAGGTCGCCATTGTGATTTCCGGCAGCCAGGGTGAACCCATGTCCGCGATGGCGCGCGTGGCGGTGTCAGGCCACCGATGGGTCTCCGTCGAACCCGGCGATGAGGTCGTGCTGAGCGCGCGCGTGATTCCGGGCAATGAGAAAGCCATCTTCCGCATGCTCGACCACCTGTACCGCCGTGGCGCGCACGTGCATTACCACGACGGGAGCCAACCCCCCGTGCACGTCTCCGGGCACGGCAGTGCGGAAGAGTTGAAACTGATGCTCAACTTGGTGCGTCCCAAATACTTCGTGCCTATCCATGGGGAGTACCGGCAACTCTGGCGGCACCTGGAAATGGCCAAGGAGCTGGCCGCGGTCTCGGAGGAAACGCTCTTGATCGAAAGCGGTGACGTGTTGGAGTTCGACGAACAGGGCGTGCACCGCCGGGGCCGCGTGCCCGTGGGCCGCATCTGCATCGATGTGGGCACGTTCGACGAAGTGGAGGAGATCATCCTCAAGGAGCGCCGCCACATCTCTGCCGATGGCATCGTGATTCCCATCCTCGCCATCAACGAGCATACAGGCTTGCTCGAAACGCAACCGGAAATCGTCTCGCGGGGGTTTGTACCACTCGAGGAAGCCCCTGAATTGGTGGAAGGCGCGCGCGCCGTGATTCTGCGCACCATCGAAAAGTCAAACCTTGAAGAAGTGGGCGACTGGGGCGTGATCAAGGAGAAAATCCGCACCGCCCTGCGCCGACACTTCAATGAAGAGACCGGGAAGCGACCCATGATTTTGCCGGTCGTCTTGGAAGTCTGATCGTGGACGCCGGATCGCGACAGATACATCGCACGCTTAACCGAAGTCGGGCCAAGCCTTGCGGCCGCAATGTTTCTCTTTATCCTTTATACTTTAACCTTTAGACTTTATGGTTTTGGACCCCCTGACCTCCGAGGAGATTCATGCCACTGTATCAAGCGATCGTTCTCGCCATCGTTCAAGGCCTAACAGAGTTCCTGCCGGTTTCCAGCACGGCGCATTTGTGGCTGGTTCCCTGGCTCCTGAAGTGGGAAGACCCCGGCCTAACCTTTGACGTCGCTCTGCACGCAGGAACGCTGGTGGCTGTGCTGGCCTATTTCTGGCGCTATTGGATTGAGATGCTCAAACTTGTCATGGGAATCAGCGGGAGCCAGGCCGGTGCGGCGGCCGGAAGCGGTGGCGCGACCAAAGCCGGTGCGGTCACGCTGCTCGGAGAGAACCGCCAACTCTTCTGGTTCCTTGTCATCGCCACGATTCCAGGAGGGATTGCGGGATGGTTGTTTGAGCGTGCCGCAGATGAGAAACTGCGCTCGCCACTCGTGATCGGCCCGGCGCTGATTATTGTGGGTTTGATAATGTGGGCGGGCGAGCGGGTGGGGACGCGCGATCACAATCTGGGCCAAGTGGGCTTGATGGATTCCATCGTGGTCGGCGTGGCACAGGCTTTTGCCGTCATCCCGGGGGTTTCGCGTTCGGGCTCGACCATGGTCGCGGGCCTTTTTCGGGGCATGAACCGTGAAACGGCGGCGCGCTTTTCCTTTCTGCTCTCGACGCCCATCATCGCCGGTGCCTGCCTCAAGAAAGGATTGGAGATCCACCACCACGGTCTGGCGGCGGACATGCGCCTGCCCTTCCTGTTTGGAATCATGGTGTCGGGAGTCGTCGGATATGCCGTCATCGCTGTCCTGATCCGCTTTTTGGAGCGTCGCACCTTTACGGTTTTCGTTGTTTACCGGGTTATAGTGGGCATGGTAGTATTGGCCCTTGGATGGGGATTGCGTCACTGACCGCCAGGTCCTAGCGGCAGGGTGTCGGGTGTGAGCGCCAGCTTTCTCTTGACACCGAGCATCTGGAACCGTGCCCGCGCCTTTTTCAGGCACTAGTTCGGCAAAGTGAGGCAACCGATGGGAAGTTCCGCCCCGGCGTCTTCCTCCAAAGGCAAAGAAGCAAACTCCAAAAGCCAAAAAACTCCGCTGCTGGATTCGCGGCGGCTCTTCGAACTGGTCGGACTGCTCACGGGTGTGGCCGGCCTATTGACGCTGCTCAGCCTGGTGTCCTACCTGCCTGCAGACCCCTCGCTGAATACGGCGGTGGCGCCAGGAAGCTTGCCGCATAACTGGATTGGCCCCGCGGGCGCCCTCATTGCGGACGCGCTTTTTCAAACCTTCGGATGGGTGGCCTATGTGATTCCGCTGGCGCTGCTGGTCATGGGCACACGCTGGCTGGTCGGACTGCCCTTTGAGGCGCCACGCACCAAAGCGCTGGGGGCAGGAATGTTGGTCTTGTCATTCGGCGCCCTGCTGGAGATCTTTCCCTACACGCCGACTATCCACGGCGCGCTGCGGGGCAGCGGCCTGGTGGGATATCTGACGGCGGTGGGTTTAATCCGCACCTTCAACCGCGTAGGCGCCAGCATCGTGGCCGCGACAGTCTTCCTGGCTTCGCTTTTTCTGGTCACGCGTTTTTCCTTCGGCTGGGCGACCGAGTTCCTGAAAAAGCGATGGGAGGGGACCATAACCCCGCTCCGAACCCGCTGGAGCAAGTGGCAACAGGCGCGCGCCGCTAAAGCCGCCGAGCGCCGGCGGAAACAATGGGAGCGGCAGCGAGTGCTGGGCAAACCGGCGGTAGTGATTCAGAAAGCGCCATCCCGCGCGGCGACCCCGGCGCAACCCGCCACGCCCCCCGCCGCGAGCGTGCCCAGCATCGTTGCACCCGCCCTCGCGGGGTCTCAGGAGAAGCCCACGCCGGCGCCGATAGTGCGTTCGCCAAAGCCGGCCAGCGACGCTGCCCCGCCCAAGATCGTGGGACGCGGACCGCATGGCTACAAGCTGCCCAGCCCTTTGCTGCTGCGGCCTCCTGGCGATGCAGAAGGGATCGATGAAGACGAATTGAAGGGACGTGCCGTCCGGCTGACCGACAAGTTCAGCGAGTTCGGAGTCACCGGCAGCGTCACGCAGATTCATCCCGGCCCGGTGGTGACCACTTACGAATTCAAGCCCGAAGCCGGCATCAAATACAGCCGCATCACCAACCTGGTGGACGATCTGTGCCTGGCCATGAAAGCCGAGTCGATTCTGATCGACCGCGTCGCCGGCAAATCCACGGTAGGCATTGAGGTTCCGAACCTCCACCGTGAGATCATTCACCTACGGGAGCTGGTGGAATCGACGGAGTTCTTCGCGTCGACTTCCAAGCTCAGCCTCGGCCTGGGAAAAGACATCACGGGCAAAATCCGCATCACCGACCTGACGCAGATGCCGCACCTCCTGATCGCCGGCTCGACGGGCGCCGGCAAAAGCGTGGCAATTAACTCCATGGTTATTTCCATACTTTATAAGGCCACGCCGCAGGAAGTGAAGCTGATTTTGATCGACCCCAAGCGGCTGGAGCTGAACCTTTATGCCGGCATTCCGCATCTGCTTACCCCCATCGTCACCGAACCCAAGCAGGCCGCCAACGCCCTGCGCCGCGCGGTCATGGAGATGGATGACCGGCTGCGCAAGCTGGCCGAGCACGGAGTCCGCAACATCGAGCAGTTCAACCGGTTGTTCGAGCCAGAATCGACCCTGAATCTGTTCGACAACAACGGCGAGCGCGAGCACCCCCTGCCCTACATCGTGATCGTCATCGATGAACTCGCCGACTTGATGATGGTGGAGCCGCAAGGCGTGGAGGAATCCATCACCCGCCTGGCCCAGATGGCGCGGGCGGTGGGCATTCACCTGATCCTGGCCACCCAGCGGCCCTCCGTAGATGTGATCACGGGTTTGATCAAGGCCAATATGCCGTCGCGCATCTCCTTCCGCGTCGCTTCCAAGGTGGACTCGCGCACCATCCTGGACGCCAACGGCGCCGAAGCCCTGCTGGGACGCGGCGATATGCTCTTCCTGCCACCCGCCAGCGCCCGCCTGCAACGCCTGCACGGGCCGCTCGTCACCGAGCCGGAAATCGAAAAGGTGGTGGACTGGTGGAAATCCCAGTCGGAACCGCAATACGATGAGGAATTCCTGGAACCCATCCGCGACAAGGAGGAGGAAAACCCGCCGGAGGAGGACGAGGAAACCGCCGAACTGGATGCTGTATACGAAGAAGCCATCCGCATTGTGGTGGAATCCGGCAAGGCCTCGACTTCCCTGCTGCAACGGCGACTGCGCCTGGGGTACGGCCGCGCCGCTCGGCTCATCGACATGATGCAAAAGGACGGCATCGTCAGCGCCCCCGACGGCGCGCGCCCGCGTGAAGTTCTGAAGCACCCCGATTGGCTGCACGAGGTGGACGAATCGCTGCGCTAGACCCGATTTCTCACGCACTGGATGCTTTCGGGGTTGCCGTGGCACGACCTTCCTGATTATTCCCGCGTCTCAGGCTACATTTCACGGAACTTCCCTCGGCCCGTGGCGTATTAACCACTGAGGGCTCCGTCCAATCTGGTGGACGGGCCAGAAAGGGCGTGTCCGCCAGGAGGCAGGGTCATGGAATTGTTCAGAAATCAGCTCAGGCAAATCTTCCGCCGGCTCGCTCGTGCGCCGATCTTCACGATCGTAACGTTGGTCATGCTCGGCGTGGGCGTGGGGGCGAACACGGCGGTTTTCAGCGTCATCGAGGGCGTCTTGATGAAGCCCTTGCCTTACCCCCACCCAGAGGAGCTCGTGGGCGTCAATCATACCGCCCCCGGCATCAATATCAAAGATCTGCCTGCCTCACCCTCCATGTACTTTATCTATCGGGAGCAAAGCCGCACTTTTCAGGATGTCGCCCTATACACAGGTGATTCTGTAAACGTAACGGGTGTGGCGGAACCCGAAAAGGTGGAGGCCGTGCGCGTTACAAATGGCATGCTTCCTATTCTAGGCATACCGCCCTTGCTGGGGCGCTGGTTCAACCGCGCGGATGATTTGCCGGGCAGCCCCGAAACGGCATTGCTCTCGTATGGTTACTGGCACCGCAAGTTCGGCGGCGATCCGTCCATCGTGGGGCGGACCATCCGAGTGGACGGAAAGGCGCGGGTCGTCATCGGTGTGATGCCGGAGCGCTTCCGCTTCCTGAACGACGAGACGCCGCCGCTGATCCTGCCCCTGCAATTCGACCGGGACAAGACCTTCCTGGCGGACTTCAGCTACCCGGCCGTGGCCAGAGTCAAGCCGGGAGTCACCTTGGCTGAGGTCAACGCCGACATCACGCGGATGCTTCCCATCGTCAACCGGAGTTTCCCACCGCCGCCGGGCTTCAATATCAAGATACTCGAAGAGGCGCGGATTGGGCCGAACGCGCAGTCGTTGAAACAGGTTGTGGTGGGCGACGTGGGCAAACTCCTGTGGGTGCTCATGGGAAGCATCGGGCTGGTGCTGCTGATCGCCTGCGCGAACGTAGCCAACCTGCTGCTGGTCAGAGCCGAAGGGCGCCAGCAGGAACTGGCCGTTCGGGCCGCTCTAGGGGCCAGTCGCGGTCGAATTGCTGCGGAGCTCCTATTCGAGAGCCTGATCCTCAGTCTCATGGGCAGCGTACTGGGGTTGGGACTTGCTTATGGCGCCTTGCGCGCCCTGGTAGCGATGGCGCCGGCCGGTCTGCCGCGCCTCAGTGAAATCGGAATTGACACGCCCGTGTTGCTGTTCACTCTGGGGGTCGCGTGCATTGCGAGTCTTCTGTTTGGCTCCATTCCAGTCCTCAAATACGCAGGTGCGCGTTTGGGAACCGGTCTGCGCGCGGGTGGACGAACGCTGAGCGAGAGCCGGGAGCGCCATCGCGCGCGAAATACCTTGGTGATCGTCCAGGTAGCGCTGGCGCTTGTGCTGCTCATCTCATCGGGCCTCATGATCCGTTCCTTTCAGGCTTTGACGCGCGTACCTCCCGGATTTGTCAGGCCCGCCGAGGTCCAGACCCTTTCGCTCACTATCCCCGAGGCAGAGGTGTCTAATCCCGAGCGGGTGGTCCGCATGCAGGAGGATATCCTGCAGAAGGTCGCGGCGATCCCGGGCGTGTCCTCCGTTGGCCTCGGCACGAGCGTCCCCATGGATTCGAAACTGAACTGGAATCCGATTTTCGCACAGGACCGGGCCTACGCCGACGGGGAACTTCCACCCCTGCGGAAATTCAAGTTCGTGTCGCCCGGCTACTTCCAAACCCTGGGTACCCCGCTCATCACTGGCCGCGATTTCACGTGGACTGACATTTACAGCAAGCGCCCGGTCGTACTCGTTTCTGAGAACCTGGCGCGCGAGTACTGGGGAGGCGCGGCCGGTGCACTCGGCAAGCGCATCCGGTTTGGCAGCAAGGACGACTGGAGTGAGATCATCGGCGTAGTAGCGGATGTGCATGAAGACGGTGTCAATCAGAAAGCTACCTCGGCGGTGATCTGGCCCATCATGATGAGGCATTTCTGGGACGAAGAGCCCATGGTGCGCCGCACCGTTACCTTCGCCATCCGTACTCCTCGTGCCGGTGCGCAGAACCTTCTGCAGGAGATCCGGCAGGTAGTGTGGTCGGTGGATGGCAATCTTCCCCTCGCGGATGTGAACACCCTCGAATACTATTACCGGAAATCCATGGCGCGGACTTCCTTCACCCTGATCATGCTTGGGGTGGCGGGGGGTATGGCATTGCTGCTTGGGATGCTCGGCCTCTACGGCGTCATTGCCTATTCGGTCTCGCAACGGAGGCGGGAGATCGGCATTCGCGTGGCGCTCGGCGCGCGCCGTCAGGAGCTCACCGGGATGTTCGTTCGACACGCGTTGTGGCTGACGGGCGTGGGCGTTGCCTGCGGCCTCGGCGCCGCCATCCCGCTCATGCGCCTGATGTCGTCGCTGCTGTTCGAAGTGAAGCCTGTAGATCCCGTCACCTATGGCGCCGTGTCCGTCGGTCTCGTCGCGACTGCCGTGCTGGCCAGTTACTTGCCCTCCCGCCGGGCGGCCACGGTAGACCCGGTCGAGGCCCTGCGAGCAGAGTGAGCGGGCTCTCGTCGTCGCGGGCGCCCTTCCCGAGCCGCGAGGGCGCTGGCCCGCCGATATTGCGGCGAGATCAGGCCCTGCAGGAATAGGGCGCCGCAGAATTCCGCTTGAGACCGTCACCCCGTCAATGGTATGACAATACTGCAAAGTTGGTTCTCCGGAGCTAGCATGAAGGTAGACGCCGCTACGTCCCGGGCTATGAAAAGTGAGGCGTGCCCATGACCACCCCACCTTATCCTCAGCAGAGGAGGTCCTCGCGGCTGCAGTTCCGGTGCCGCGTTAGGTTGAGCGGAAAGGATTCTCAGGGGAACGAGTTCAGCGAAGAATCCGAAACGCTCAGCATCAGTAAGTTTGGGGCATCGCTGCGGACCGCTCGCCCGTATACTTTGGGCCAGACTATCTTGGTCCACACCCTGGACCATGGTCATGTCGGACTGTTCCAGGTGGTGTGGATGGGAAGACCCGGAACCCGGGAGGCCGGGCAGATCGGGATCGAACTGCTCGACGCCCGCCGCTTCTGGGGAATTGAGTTTCCTCCGGAAGACTGGGGCCTTTGATTGTCGCGCGGAACCAGCCCGGTTCACGCCATTCCTTTCGTCGAACCAAATTCTGAAGTTGCCACGCCACTGCCCTGCCGCGCCTTCCGCATTCTTGACAGGAAACCAAATCCGCCGCAGAATGGTTTGGCGGACTCGGGAGAGCATTACTTCGCCATCGTGTTGGGTCCGGTCTGTGGAAGTCATTCGCGCGCCGCGGTAGCTCAGGTGGTAGAGCGCAGCCCTGAAAAGGCTGGCGTCGGCGGTTCAACTCCGTCCCGCGGCACCATATTTTCAATGAGTTACAAACCTCAAGACACGAACGTTGTCACAACCAGTCACAAAATAAGTTCTGGCGTTGCTGGAGTTTGTCTCATTTCAAGTCCGAGCAAGCCAGAAGAAGAGGGCCCGCAACTGGGGCGCATCCAAACCTCACTCGACCCACCGGGAAGCTGCACCAGACTTTTCGGGACCCGATTACAGGCAAGCCCCGGGGGGGCGACTGTTCTGTCGTATCTCGGGACCCGGTGTTTTTCGGCGATCGGTAGGAGGCGAAAGAGCGGGCGACACCGGGTGCACCAGAGCACAGGATTTACGTCGATTGAAAAGCCCCTCTGCCACTGCACATCGGCGGTGCGCTGGCGGACAAAAGCGTTTTTCAGACCCAGAATTCCCATAGCCGACCTGCTGATCTGACTCCCCGTTCAATTCGCCGTCACGGAAATCGAGGCAGTGTGGGTGGTGCTGGGGCCGACGCACTGTACCGTTACGGTGCCGGATTCGGACGGTGGAGTGATCACACCGCCGCCTCCCCCACCGCCACCTCCGCCTCCGCAGCTTAGCGCCAATGCCAGCAGGCCGACGAGCATCGCAACGAGCCCCACCTGCCGCGCGCCTGGGTTCCACGGCAAAGACTCTGAATCACGCCGGCGCGGCATAATGAGGACCATCAGAAGCAGGCAAGCCGTCGCCAAGACCGCCGCCGGCCATCCCTGGAACGGGCGGTTCTTGTGGGGTGCAGGAAAAGTCGACGCCGAGAGTGAATCGGTTATCGTGACGGTGGCCGTGTTGTTGCCGCCCAGAGCCCCAACGGAGCAGGTGACCCCCGGCAGCGAACTGGACACGCTACAGGTCAAGGCCGTGTTGGTGGAGAAGTTAAGGCTGTTGTTGATGGGTGTCAGCGTAAGGGTGGAGGTGCCGCTGCCGCCGGCCGTCAGCGTCAAGGTGCTGGGTGATGCGCTGAGCGAAAAGTCTGGGACTCCAGTGTAGAAGACGAAGGGGGGCGACCAAGCCGCGACCCCGGTGTTCGAGGGCTCCAAGGCTTGTACCTGCCAGTAATAAGCAGTGTTCCCAGCCAGCACGCCTGCGCCCGGGGCGTAGGAATTCGAATTCGCGCTGGTCGTGCCAACAACTGTGCACACGCTGCATGTGCTGGTCGCGGGGTTGGCCGGCAGATCCGCCGGACTGGTGGCGATCATGATTCGGTAACCGGCGTTGCCAGTCACCTGTGTCCAGGTGAAGGTGGGCGGAAGAGCCACCCCCAGTGCGCTGTTGGCAGGTGCGGTCAGCTCAGGAGCCGGCAAGTTCCCATGGCTTGACGAATTCCACGCCGTCACCAGGTTGAAAGCATCCACGGAGCCGAGACCGCTCGCCTGATCGTAGCCGATGCCGGCGCTATAGCCCATTTCGCCGCTGGCGGGGCAGCCCGTATCACTCGAGACCACCTCGCAGGGCACAATGTTATTGCCGGTCGTGATGTCGTGGAGCGCCGCGGGCGCATTTGCCGCCATGGAATAGAGGATGGGGTTAATGTTGCCCTGGCCCTTCGGAGTGTTCATCTGCTGGTTTATGAGGGCAACAATCCCCGCAAAAGAGGGGGCCCCCGCAGAGGTTCCACCTGCCACGGTCAAGTCCTGCTCGCTATCTCGGT
>Ga0326727_10009110_pt1 | contig 24683 bp, 22 predicted proteins | sample MB2enrmetagenome_FD_207643 | JGI IMG/M metagenome (GOLD analysis project Ga0326727, IMG submission 207643) | Lab enriched peat soil microbial communities from McLean, Ithaca, NY, United States - MB29MY | ecosystem: Environmental > Terrestrial > Soil > Wetlands > Peat | place: USA: New York... | reverse complement strand
GATGCACGCGAAATACCTTCCCTTCTCGTTACGAGTTATCTCCACTTGCTTGATCTCGGTGCATTGACTGATATCATCGGGTATCCACGGGAGATCGAACGTCAACTTCACCCGGGACGGGTGCTTGTGCGAGAACGTTATCGTTTTTTCCTGCCAGTTGATCTTGAACCCGCTCTGGTTGTAGCATATCGTCATGAAGTGGTGCTTGCCGCGGAAGGTAGGCGGCCGTGCATCCGTGTCGCCGTTATTCCAGAGCGCGAAGAAGGATTTGTAGTTGGCATCAAGCTTCCGCAACACGCCTTGATAGACTTTCGAGTAATTCCATCCATAGTCAGGATATCGTTTCTTGATCGCCGGAAGATCGTTCTGTTGCTTTATATACGTGATACAAATGCGTTCTTCTTTCGGCTTGCCTCGATTCTCTTCCCAGTTCGTGATCCGCTCTGCAAGGCCGAAGTTATAGATGAGCCGGCATTTCTCGGATAGATCGAGCAAGACCTTCTCTTGCTCGTGCGTGGGATATATCCTGATTTTTTTGGTAAGAATCACGATCTAGTAACGACACTTGCATGAGTATTATAGGCTGGAGCACCACGGAATTTCTGAAAATCGTGTCGCCTTTCATCCCCTTCTTAAAAGAAGGGGACTTCTCAGCGGCGAGGTTAAAAACTATTTGGCCAAAAATTAGATCACATGATGCTTTTGATCGGTCGTGCATGAAAAATGACATCTGACGATTTCAGTCCAGACTTTATCACCAACGAATCCTTAAACGTGCGCCCGGGCGAGTCCCTGTTTCCCGGCAGCCTTTTTCTCTATACCGAGGAGGAACGGGAGTTCCGGCAAGACCTCCAAAAATTCCTGCAGGACGAGATTGCTCCCATCGCGCCGGACATCGAACGGCTCGACAGCTTTGACCTCTGCTTGGACGCGGTCCACCGCTTGGGGCGGGCAGGGTATATCGGGTTCTCCTTTCCCGAGTCGATTGGCGGGCAGGGAAAGGGGCACGTGTATCGCAGCATTCTCGGGGAGGAGATTGCCGCGGTCAACGCGGCGGTGGTCGTGACCTACGGCGCGTCCGCCAACCTGTTCTCGGAGCCCATCATCCACTTCGGCACGGAGGAGCAAAAGGCGAGATACTTGCCGGAGATCATGACCGGGGAAAAGCTCGGCGCGATCGGGATCACGGAACCCTCGGCGGGCAGCGACGCTGTCGGGGGCATGAAGACCACTGCCATCAAGAGCGAGGGCGGGGACTCCTATGTCATCAACGGGGAGAAACGGTTCATAACCAATGGTTCTAGGGCAGATTACATCCTGCTATACGCACTGACGAACCCTGAAGCGGACAAGAAAAGCCACGGTATCAGTGCCTTCATCTTTCCCACCGACACGGCCGGGTTCGAGCGGGTCAAGGATTTCGATCTCGCGGGCCGTCGGGGGCAGGTCAATTCCTACCTGCGGTTCTCCAACTGCGAGATTCCCGCGGAAAATCTCGTTGGCGGGCCGGAGATGGAGAACAAGGGCGTGTCGATCCTCTTTTCCGGGCTCGACGGGGAGCGTTGCTTCACGTCCAGCGAGTATATCGGCATCGCGCGGGTTGCATTTGAGATCGCCACCAGGTACGCGAATAGGCGGGAGCAATTTGGAAAGAAATTACGAGAGTTCGAAGGCATCAACTTCAAGATCGCCGAGATGTACGCCAAGATCGAGGCAGGGCGGATGCTCTTGCTCCGCGCAGCCCGCATGCTTGATGCAAGCGTGCCTGCCTCGAAAGAAGTGGCCGCCGCGAAGTTCACGTGTGCCGACAACCAGATGCAAGTCGTCCTCGACGCAATGCAAATCCTCGGCGGTATCGGATACACGAAGGAATTTCCTCTCGAGCAACTCCTGCGGGACTCGAAAATTTCCCAGATTTCGGCCGGGACGGTTGAGATCTTGAAATTACTTTGCCAAAAAGAGATTTTCAACGCACTGGGTTTGTAAATTCCCTCCTTCTTTCACATCTTCCAGAGCCTGATAAAAAATCCAAAGACGGGCAGATATCGTGCGAGTTTCTCCACCCCCGCGGGCTTGCCCGAAGGATCGGACGTGTCTCGATGCGACAATGCGTACATGTGGATCGCCGCGCAGGGGACCAACGAGGTGCAGAAACTCGTCGTGATCCGTGAATTTCTGAAGGATTGAGGGCGCGGAAGGTCATCGTGCGATTCACCGTTTTTTTTAGAATAGGCGACCCGCGTCTCGCGGCTCACGCCGTCGGCGGGCTGCGGGTCTTGGATCCATTGATGGACTTGAGGGTCCTAGCGACCTGCATGATGTCGTCGTACACGGGAATCCCAAGGGCCGTCAGGTCGCGCTTTAGGTCATGCTTGATGTCGTCATACCCCACGTTCTCCACGATCGAGAGGATTGGCTTCCGGTGCCGCTGCTTGACACGGTCGAGCATGGGTGCAAGTTCAACTCCGAGGGAGTCCCCGCGCATCTGTGCCGCGATGTAGACGGGAGTGATCTCGAATATGACACCGTCGATGCCGCCATCCTCCAAGACAATGTCCAAGATGGCCTCGATCTTGTCGACATCGTAGATGAAACCCCCGATATCGATGGGGTTGTTGATGCTCGTGCCAACCGAATTCAGGATGCCAGCGAGGGCTTCACGGACCTGGTTTGAAAAGTCGGCGATCACGATACCGTGGCCCGTGAGCACGTCGGAGCAGATGACGGCATACCCGCCCGAGAGCGTCAGCATGCACGCGTTCCCGATGGGAACCTGCCCCACTGCCTTGAGAAACTTCACCGCGGAGACGATGTCATCGAAGGTCTCGGCGGGGATCCCGCCAACCTGCCTCACGACGGCAGTCCAGATCTCGGAAACTCCCGCCACGGTCGCCGTATGGCTTCGTACAGCCCTAGATCCCGCCGCCGTTTTCCCGCCCTTGACGAAGATCACGGGTTTTTCACAACTGCTAAGCACGTCCATGAACTGCCGGCCCCGCCCGGCCGGGAGGCCCTCGAGATACACGACGATCACGGACGTCTCCGGGTCGTCCTTGAAATAGGAAAGCACGTCGATCGCGTTGATGTCGGCTGCGTTACCGATGGAAAACGCCTTCGAGATCGGCAGTCCTTCCGCCGCGAGGCCGTGGATGAGCAGGTTGCACAGACCACCCGATTGCACTATGAGCCCCACCGTGCCGTAAACCTGCGGCAGCGAGGGCCGCCACCTGATTCCGAGCCGCGGGTAATACAATCCCATGCCATTCGGCCCGAGCAGCCGCGTGGTGCCAGACGCTGCCTGCAAGACCTCTTCCTGGAGGTCCCGCCCCTCGTCGGTGCCCGCATCGGCAAATCCCGAGGAGTAGATCGACGCTAGTTTCACCCCTTTCGCCGCGCAATCACCTATGACTTGGGGTACATGCTCCCGAGGGACCTCGATGAAGGCGAAATCAACCGGCTCATCATCGGGAACATCTGTAACCCGCTCGTAAACATCCACATCCGGGAATTCGCCGATCTTCTCCCCCCCGGGCTTGATGGCGTAGATCTTTCCGATGAACGAATCGTGAAATGTTTTCAAGAAAAAATAATTCCTCTTTTTCGATGCTCCGATGACGGCAATCGAGCGAATGCTCGATATGAAAGATAGGTCCTTGGGTAATTGATTAGGCGTGGACATGGTTCGAGACCAGATTCGTTAATTCGTTACGGCCTTCAGCATCTAAAAGAGATCAGGTTTTCCGCGATCGTGCATTTGGTGACCTGCCACGCCCTGAAGGCTTTGAATTCTCGATTCATTGACCGCAAACAAAAAGAATTCGGGCTATAGGCCAGCAAAGAGGTTGATTCCAGCCGCTGTGGCGATGCCGAGCAACATCGTGAGCAGGAACGCATAGATACCGAGCATGGCGAGGCGCCCGTGCCACTCTCTATGTTTTGATGGGTTGTGAATGGCCAGGAGACCGAGGATCGATCCTACCGCTACCAGGCCCATGCTGATCAGACCGACAACCCCGTGGACGGTCGTAAAAATTGCTGCTCGCGCGATGTAAGTCGAAATCGTCCAGTAGGTGAACGTGAGGGCCATTGCCGGGAAGAATACGAGCGATGTGGCAACATGGAACCGCCGCCGCCCCATGAAGGCTGGCAATCCTTGGAAGGCCGTGGATTTCGGCGCGAGCATCTTACCCGAGATCGCGACGAGCCCGCCCACCATGAAGATCGTGGAGAAGAGAACGGCGTGCAGCTGCCAGCCCGTTACGGTCGTGATCTGTGCGTTATTGCTCCAGCCTTGGCTTTCCCAGTACCCGTAGAACACGTAGTTCACCAAGACGATGTTGGTAATCCACATGACCCATTTGTAGCCGTAGTTATTCGGAACGACGAGACGAAGCGGGTAGCCTTGATCCGCGGGCAGCAGGGCGCCGTTCATCCCCCATGCCAGCAAAACATCTGATTGATTTTCGGTTGGGCACGCGATCGACGAATTGTAGCCATCCGCAGCGAGAAAAACGATGCTCTTCGAGTCGTTCTTCACGCCTGCTTGCGCCAGGACCTTGTTCAGGGGCACGCCAGTCCACGTGGCCGTGGCGGACGGCCCGTCAACGCACTGCATGGTGACGGTCTCTGTCACGTTCGGCATCGCGGTAATCTCGGCATACGTGAACGTGAGATCGTGCTCGACATCACCGCCCACGGAAAGGGTCCACTTGCTCGCATCGATCTGGGGAATGCCACCGATCGTGACGACTGGAAATTGGCTATTGGCCGTGATCGTCTTAGGAATGAACCCGATTGACAGGACAATGGCGAGCGGGGACGCGAGCAACCCGAGCAGCCCGATGAAGAGGAGGATCGGTTTATTCAAAGGCGGTCACTTAAGATGAATGGGCCAAAATCGCGAATATCCTGTAGCCTAACGTTTCCCAACTTTTTTTAAGCGTGTTGGCTTAATCAAATAAGAACGGGAATAACGAAGGCACAACGTTGCCATCGGGTGGAATGCATTGATCGAAATTTAAACGCCTTTGAAGAGGTGTTTGCCACAGAAACACCTGTTTCTTCCAGAAGATTTTTGAGTATCTCGGCGTTTTCGAGAATCATTTGAAAATCGACCTCAATGATGATTTCGAGGTCATTGTTTATAGTTTTTTCGGATTTCTTTCTGCGACGTTTAAGAAATGTGAATAATTCGTCTTGGATATCAAACATGATAGATCGAGGGGCTAATCAGGCGATGATATTGCTTGTTCGATCCACCTTTCCATCACTTCGAATGCGAGTTTCTCGTTTCCGACCTGGCAATGGTCCTGACCGTCCTCTTTCTCCGTGAAAATCCTGCACGTGATCGATCGAGCATTCTTCAAGGCCCTCATCTGGGCATAAAGCATTTCCAGCGGCACGAAATGGTCCTTGTTCCCCGCGAGAAGGAGCACGTCTTGAACGACTTTTTCCGAGATGTTTTCGGCGGTGTAATCTCGCGTGGCTTTCAGGAATGCGTACGGGCTCGATTTCCCCGTCACCATTATGCCTTGGGTCATTCCCCAGTCTACTAGAAGATCCTTTTTCATAAGCCCCTTCAGGACCCTGTTGGTCAGGAACGACGCCTTGGCCGATAAAAGGAATCGGAGCATCTTTTGAGCCCGTTTCCCTCTTCCGGAGGTGAGGACATTGAAAAAATCATACAGCACGTCGAACGCGATCACCCTTGCGACTCGCTGGTCGAAGGCCGCGGCCCTTATTGCCAGATACCCGCCCAAGGAGATCCCGATGAGCGTGACTGATTCGGCATTGAAATAATCAAGGATTTTTCCCACGGGTTTCTCCCACTCGTGCGTCATAGGGAGGTGATGTTTCCTCATAGCCGCTCCTTGGCCCGGTCCTTCAAACAGGATCACCTCGTATCCCAGCGAGTTAATGAATTTTGCCTGTTCGTAGAACTCTTCCATGAAAGAATCGAAGCCCCCGTGGATCACGATGGTGTCCTTTTTTTCCGCCGATCGCAGCCAAATGGCTGGGAGGAAGCCGCTTTCGTAAGGAACCTGGTACCGTTCGATGGCATCTCCACCGTGAACCTCGTTGAAAAGGTCAATAAACTTTTCGTAAAAGATTTCCTTGTCTTTATCCCCGGGCATAGTGAAGAACTCTGCTGCCCGGTAATAGGCCGCGGCATTTTCCAATCGACCTTTTGAAAGCGCCCTCTCCGCCAAGCTCACCATTTCGCCCTTCCAGTCGCGATAGTCCTTGATTTTCTTGGACACTTCCTCGATTTCCTCGAGTTTTCCTCCATACCGCAGCATTCGATTGAACTGGAAGTTCAGCCCCGTATCTTCATGAAACTTGTAATGGCCTTTATGGAACGTGAATCCTGAATTTTCTTCCACTGGCATGCACCTTTATCGAGTTGTTACCGAGACGCTCTCATATTATTGCATCCTTGACGTTCCGCATTATCATCGGCAGCATTCTCCAGTTCCGGGAAGAGAACTTTTTGATGTTTTGGTCGATGAACTTCTTGGCCCACTCGACATCGACCTCTCTCGAGATGTAAAACTTCGCGAAGAGTAGTTCGGACGCGTCGGAGACCACGCCGGTTTTCACGGCCGCGTCGAACACTGCCGTGCCAGGGTTGATCCTGACCCCGATCGCGTATTCCAGCCTGCTGAATTCGACGCGGGGCAGGAGGGCCATGGACTCGCGTATCGTCTCATTAGTCTCCCCGGGCCCACCAAAGAGGAGTTCCGCGATAAAGCTGATGCCGTGGTGCCTTGCCAGCTCGCCGAATTCGATGATGTCTGCCGTGCGGAACGGCTTTCGATAGTTCTCCAGCATCGTGTCCGAAAAGGAATCGATCGAAGACGAAATGCAATATCCACCAGCACGCTTCAGGAGCGTGAAAAACTCCTCGTCGAACCCGTCGTGGAACGGATTGCACCGCAGCATGAACCGGATCTTCAGCTTGGCATCGATCATGGTTCTCAGCAGGTCCTTGGCCTTGTCCAACGGCGAATTGAAGCATGAATCCGCCAAGAAGAAATTGTGAATGTGGTGCGCATTTTTCACCGCGCGGATCTCTTCGATGATGTCCTCGGGACTCCTGAATATGTGAATGCTCCCCATGGTGTTCTTGGCATCGCAATACGTGCACTGGAAGGGGCAGCCGATTTTCACCACGACGACCCCGGGGGGGGCGATGATCGCGTTTTTCTTGTATGGCTTCAGGTCGATGGCGCTCCAATCGGCACGGACGCCAGCTCCATACCCCTTTATCACGGGAGGGGAACTCATGAGGACCGTGCTCCCGTCCCGGTACACCAGGCCCGGGATGCCCGTGACATCGGCCCCCGATTCCAGCGCCGAGACAAGGGAAGGCAAACTCTCTTCTCCTTGGCCCGCGATGCCGTAGTCCGCGCCCATGTAAGCCAGCATCTCCCGTGGCAGGGTCGTGAAGGCTACCCCGCCAAGCACGGTCGTGATGCCGTGGTTCTTGACAACGGTGACGAATTCCTTGATTTCAAGTAAAGGGTTTTGCAACTCGAGCATACTCTCGTTGTCCAGGTTCCTGATGGAAAACCCAACCAGGGCGGGTTCGAAGGCTTGAAGGGCTTTTTCGATCTCGGCAATAGGTTTCTTGGCAAACATCAGGTCCAAGACCCGAACATCATGTCCTTGTTCCTTTAACGGATTGACAAGGTATGCCAATCCGGATGGCGGAGGCGATAGAAATCGAAATCGGTTCGTGTAGATGAGCAATACCTTCATGGTGATCGTTCCTCCGTGAATGTCGAGTTGGTTTATAACATAGATATTGATATTTAGTGACGATGCGTCACCAAAGGATATAAGAAAATTATCGCATATAAAATTAGTGACTGATCGTCACCAATCTCGAGAGTCGATTTTGATGGATCAAAAATCCAAGGCTGAACCTAGAACGGAGCGAATCCGGGACAAGGCGTCAAAGATAGACCTTATCAAGAGAACGGCGAAGCATCTCGCCGAGGAGCACGATTTCTTCGAGATAACCAATCACGGGATCGCCCACGATGCCGGGATCAGCATCGGCCTCCTATACAAGTATTTCCCACACGGAAAATTGGATATCTTTCATGCGTTGGTCCAGGACGAGTCGCAACCCTACGAGCAGATGCAGGTTCAAGAATTGAAGGATATCACGCTCGATAATTATAAGCAGAAGCTTATGGATCTTCTCAAGATCTTTTACCAGTTTCACCTCGTCATCAAGAATTACATTCGCACGATCGACATTGCCAGGTTGAGCGACCCCGACTTGTTCGCGGATCTTGGCGGACTGAGTATCGATCTGCGGTCCGCACTGCCAGTGCTCGAGAAATTCCAAGAGATGGGACTCATTCCTGAATCGATGACCCGCGATCAGATCCTCCTGTATCTCAACGCCGTCGATCAAGTCATTCACCAATACTTGTTTTTCCCCATCTACCCGATCCAGTCTGACGAGGAATTTTTCGAATACCTCTCGAATCTCTGCATCAAATTGTTCGAGATCAAACCGCCCGGCCCCGATCAAGGCATCTAACTCGTCTTGTTTCAAGCCGGAAAGAATCGCTTGGTCAGTGCCCCGCGAGTTTCATTGTAGAGATTCGGGGAACCGCAACAGTCGCAAAATCGTGTCCATCAAGAAATGCGCTAGGTCCTCGTCGGTGGGGAAGACCGGCTTGAACGTCACGTGCCGATGGATCACCCCGTCCACCATTTGAAAAACCGCCCGGCTGAGACTCTCGATGTCGAAATCGGGGTGCGAATACCCGAATGATTGGGCGTACCTCAATGCAGCCGCAATGAGGGCTACTTCCTCTTGGTTGATGTCCACGCCGTCCTGGAAAAGGTCTGCGCGGGAGAGGTGAGCGATCTCTATGGCGCCTATCAACCGGGCATTCTCCCGGTGCGTGCGAATGTTGTCGAGCAGCATGGTCTCCAGATACCGTGGCACGTCTTGAATTGCCAAGCTCGAGACTTTCTCCTTGTCAAGTGGTTCCCCCCCTTCCCCTTGGAAGATAGCCCGGAGGATTGCAGGTTTGCCTTCGGGAAAATATTTGTAGAGCAAAGCAATGCTGAGGTTTGCGGCTTTTGCGATGTGATTCGTGGTCGTGGCAAGATAACCGCGTTCTTCTATCATTTGCCGAGTTATCGAAAGGATCCTTTGAATCTTCGCTTCCTTGTCTCGCCACTTGGGTTCGGGCTTGGAGCTCATGTGAAAGGCCTGCTAAAATTGCACGGACAGAGAGTGCCGAGCGTTCCTTAAAAACGTGAATGATACTCACCACGAAAGTTTAAGGGTGAGTAATACTCACTATCCCTTAATGAGCAATTATAACAAGCCGATACCAAGTATTCGTCAATTATGAACCACGAGTGATTGAAATGACAAACGGGAACATACCAATCACGTTGCCCATGGGACCCACGAACTGTTTCTTGATAAAAATCCGGGACGGCTATCTGGCGATCGACACGTCCTTCGCGGACTATTATGAAAAGTTTCTGAAATCGCTTGTAAAGAGAGAAATCGATCCTTCCGAGATCAGGTACCTGCTGCTGACACACCACCATGACGATCATACTGGCTTTGCGGCTCAGTTAAAAGAAAAGAATAGCTGCCGGATCATCGTCCACGAGAAGGCCGTGGTCGCCTTGAAGACAGGGGAAATGATATCCATGAACAAACCCCTCAACAGGCGCGTGGCGATCACCATGGCGATCTTCAACAAGATCAAACACAGGAACTTCAAGATCCGCCCGATCTTTTTCACTGATGAGGATATCATCATTACTGGCGATGATAGCGAGATCCTCACGGAGATTGGTATTGAGGGAAAGATCATTTGCACCCCGGGCCATACCGTCGATTCAATTTCGGTCATCTTGGCCAATGGAGACGCTTTCGTGGGAGATGTTTGCATGAACTTCCTGAATTTCTGTGGCATCCATTACCGGCCGATCTGGCTTTATGACCCGGGCCTGGTGTTCAGGAGTTGGCGGAAGATCATCGAAAACGGTGCCCGGACCATCTATCCAGCCCACGGGAAGCCATTTACCGTCGAGGACCTGATCCGTTCCGAAAAACGCTACGCGGCATAATCCACCGGATCAGGTATCGGTATCGTCGTGGTGATGGCCGTGCCCATCCGCTTCGTCAGTTTCAGTCTCGGGAAACGAGTATAGAGGAACGAGCTCGCAAAAGAGGATGCCGCGCACGGCCCGGACCTTTTCAACGAACTCCTGAACGTCGCCGACGGCGCCACGCAACGCGATTACCTCGGAACAATTGTCCGCGGACACGTGCACGTGCATGGTCGAGTAGATCTGGACCCCTGCGTCGTGCTCGATGTCGGTCAGCTGGTCCAGCAGCCCCTTCTGGTGGTGGTTGAAGGCGATAATGAGGAACCCGTCCTCGGTCCACTCGGGGTTCTGGGCCGCCTCCTTCCTGAGATACTCGCGAAGGGCGTCGCGCGTGACCTCTGACCGGGTCACTTGCCGGGCATCGCAAAATGCCTCCAGTTCCGCGAGAAATTTCTTTTGGATGGTGATGGTGACTCGTTCCATCTCTTTTTCTTCTGAGTACATCGGTGACATCTCGATTTACTTGTTTAGAAGAGAGTCCAAGTACTCAGTGGCATTCAGCATGTCATCAATGTCAAGCTTTGAGCGGATGCCGAGACCCATCAAAAGATCCATAAATTCTGAAAGTGGAATATTCGCAAGAGACGCTGCCTTTTCCACGGAATATTTCCCATCTGCATGGCCCTTGATTGCGACGAAGATACCACCTTTATTGATTAGATCCCTTATTACATCGGATTGATCAAGTTGCGCCTCGCGAGCGTGCATCTGGATCAGGTCCTCAAGATATTTGTTGATTCGGAGCGAAATTACGCCTGCCAAGATCATCACCTAAGTTAATTCAAATTCATTTATTTTTCTTGCGAAATATTCGATTATTTCGTCCTTATACCAACCTTGTTCTGCCAATTTCTCCATTTTAAGAATATCGATTCTTAAACGTGTTGCTGATGCTGGTCTTGCCTGCAGCAGACAGCCCGCTAAAAACCAGTTTCTTAGATGTCACCAGAGCATCTTGAAAGTCTTCTTGCACGGCAACCGTGAGCAATTACCTCGAATTCAGTTTCAAAAGTTTCCTTGAGTGTTTTCCCTTGGTTCTCTAAATATTGGTATCGACTATTCGGTAGAACTCTCGGCTGCACATTAGCAATTGCTGCTAATGTGGTACTCTTACATTTATGCTTATCTTTATTGCTATTCTGACCTTTTATCCGTTCATTGACATACCCGTCGTGCGACGAGTACTCCCACCAGCCGATGTACAACCATTCCGCCGTTTCGATTCGGAAAGCATGAAACCGACGGAGGATTAAAGATGTTGAAATTAATTTTTAAACTTTAAATCCAATTGAATACAACGAAGGATAACAATTAATCAAGGGGTTTTTCATGTGAAGACGGTTTCGATCGATCGAGAAGTTGCAGAGGAACTCGTTGATTTGAAATTAAATTACATGCAGGATGAGATCGATAAGATCTTGACCAAATGGCAATACACTTCTGCATCACGGTTTCTTGAAGACTCGAAAAATGGAGCCCTCGATGAAGCAGAGGATGATGCCATAACCCTGCAACATCTACTTGACCAGCGAGATGCACTGTTTACCCTCAAGGATACATGGGGTAACTGACGTTGCCAATTATTACCTTTTTGAGGCGGGCAGAAGAAATATTGGAGCAAGAACTCGGCACGCTCATTCAAGAGTTGCATTTCGAACCCAAACTCGCCCGGATTTGGTTACGCTTCCAAGATAGTACGAAATTATACATTCGAATTAATGATCACGACGAATACAGTTATTCCTTGATGTTCTCTATTAAGGACCTAGATCGTGCGAGATTTGATAATCACGATGATCGATGGGATGTCGCAACAAGACCAAACCATTTTCATTCCCGATTCAACAGGGATGGAGGTTCGAGCCCCATGGTCGGTGAACCAGAACGAGATATGCCGATTTTATGCAATTTATTAAAAGATCGTTCTCTATGGGACAAGAATTGTGGGTTCTAACATATATTAAGCTAAACTCAAATCAATTAGATCTTGAACTTTTTGGGAAAAAAATTAACCATTAATCAACTCTCGCATTTTGAGTTTTGATGTCGACCCTTTCCTACTGCGACCTTTTCTGCGGCTGCGGCGGTTTCTCGCTCGGATTCAAGCAAGAAGGCTTTAAACATCTCGGCGGCATCGACATGGATGCCGCGGCCTGCAGAACATACGCCGGCAACATTTCCCAGCACGTCCTGAACTTGGACATCACCGAGACCCATAGCCGGGAGTTCCAAGCCCTCGCCGGGGAGAGGCCAGACATCGTCATCGCCTCCCCGCCGTGCGAGGGCTTCAGCGTCGCCAACCAGAAGCGGGAGCAGGATCCCTACGTCCGGCTCTACGACCAAGAGGGCCGCGGGCATCTCACCATCTTGGCAATCGACTGGATTTGCGACCTCGATCCAAAGATAGGGTTCATCATCGAGAACGTGCCGGTGCTTGCCCAACACCCGACCCGGGACTTTATCCAGGACGAACTGGAACGTATCGGGTACAAGGATGTCTACTTCAACATGATCTATGCCGACCGGCTCGGGGCTCCCGCACGCCGGCCGCGCGTTTTTATCAGCAACATAAAATTCTCGACGTGGCCCGACGAAGAATTCGCTGAAAATGAAGAAGAGGATGGCGATGCGGCCAACGTCGATGGCGAAGTGCTTGGCAAGTACAAACGCACGGTTTGGGATGCCATCGGGGACCTTCCCGACCCGACATCGATACATGACATCCCAGACCACGACTTCGTATCCGTTCAAGGCAGGAAGGAAAATGAGATCTCTGCCCTGCGGTGGAAGGATTCCCTCGTGCAATTCGACTCTGCCGACGGCCGGTCGAAAAATTCCTGGATTCGTCTCCATCCGTGGAAGCTGTCTCCAATCGTGATGGGAAAATCCGTGTTCATCCATCCGTTCGAGGACCGCCAGATAACGGTCAGGGAGATGGCGCGATTGCAGGGATTTCCAGACGATTTTGCATTTTCGGGGACCATCTACGAGAAACGCAACCAAGTCGGGGAAGCAGTCTCGCCGATCGTCTCCAGATACCTCGCAAGGATCATCAAGGAACGGCAAGCACGGGACGTATGAGTTTATTGCAACACGGGCTTACGGGAGCGCATGGAAATCTCGAGGTTTTGCGACCACATCGTGAAGGACAGGGCGGGGAACGCCATCGAGTTAGTGTGGGCCGAGCCGCGGGACATCGAACGCATCGAGATCGAGCTCCCGTCCCCTGTAAACAACGCGGAAACGGGAAACTCGCCCGTCAGCACCGTCTCGTACTGGAAGGCCGCGTGGCCCGAGACAAGAATGGTGCCCGGAACTCCGGAGGGATCGGGCCAGTCGGGTTGGGCATCTAAGGATGACTGGTACAGGGGCACGTGGAAGGTCGCGGACGCGATCATCGAGGAAAACCCCAGCCACGTGTCCTGCCGGTTCGATGACCTTGCGCTGCAGGAATACCCCAAGCTCGATTTTCACGCGATCACTCGCTGCACCCTGAAGCTCAAGATTGCATTCGATCCGACAATCATCCCTGTCGATGACATCGGCCACATCGAGGTACATTCGTCGGCAACGTGCAGCGATCGTGCTTTCGTCGTCATCTGCCCGCAAGACGTTGCATTTGTCGCGAGAGCGTGGAACGGCACCTTTCCCGAGGGCAACAAGGCGACTGGATGCACCACGATCAAGGGACGAATTGGCGACCAGATCGCGGTATCCGCGTGCATTAGCGACGGCACAAACGATCCAGCACAGCAAACGGTCATCACCGTAGCGGTCGCGGGCATCATGCCCTTCTCCTTTTCAATGAATGACCTTGGCCTGCACGGCCGCATCAGGATACCTGAGCTCGGTGTCGAGGTCCACGATGCCGGTGCAGAGCCATCGATCGAGACAGACACGCAGGGGTTCTCGATTTACGACCGGATCCACGACCTGCCGGAGCAGACGTTCGATCGCGCCATGAAGCCATACGAAGGCAAGGAATTGATGCATTTCGTCCTCGGGTGTGAGGGCGTCCGGGTCAAGTGCGCGCTCTCGCGTTCAGGCCACCTTTACGTGCGGAATTCATACATCCGGTCGGTTCCGGGCAGGGACACACCCCGCATGTTCTGGAGCGGGGAGTATTTCAGGATCGGTACGGGCATCGTCGTGGACGACGCGTTCGCGAGCCGAGATTTGAAGGACGCCATCGTTGAACGGCACGTCGAGGACGGATTCCTACCGATGCTCACGACCACTTGGAATGTTGGCAATGGCATCGAGATCACGCAGGAGGCCTATGCTACACTGCTAGACCATACCGTGCCCGGCCGCCGGCCCGCCGGTGATGCCACGCCCGTTGTGATGGAACGAAACTCGGTAATTAATGTTGGTGACGATGCCCGGGCCGTGGAGTTGCATATTACCTTCGAATCCATTGGTAATATCGATGATCAAGCTCTCGGCACGCCCATGTTCGAAAAATCTCTCGTGGAAAGCGGGGGACCCCGTGACGAGGCAATCATCAGCCTGTTCAAGGGCGACAGGCGCGTGTACACGTGCGTGGCAGCCGGGCTTTCCAACAGCGAGATCGAGATCGATACAGGTCTCGAGGCAGGCCCGGAGTGCGGGATCACCCTGTTCATCCCCGCGGGCGAGACCAAGGACGTGGGCTTCAAGTTTCCCATGCTTGCCATCGACCCGAGGGAGTGGGGAAAGGTCGTCGCCCTGGATTTCGAGAAAGAAAAATTCCGCACGGCGATCTACTGGCGAGATCGCATTCAGGATGGTGCTACCATCGATGTCCCGAACGCGGAGTTTTCCAGCTTCTACAAGGCCAATCTCGTCCACGTGCTCACGAGCAACGACCGGGAGCCCGGCTCGGACCGGATATTCGGCCGGGTGGGCTCGCTGGTTTACGGGACCTTCGCGAACGAGGTGTGCATGATCACGATGGACCTCGATCGCCGTGGCATGTTCAAGGATGCGAGGCACATCTTAGACACGTTCATTGCCTTTCAAGGCACGAAGGGCTTGCTCGGCGACTACGATGACATCGACGGCATCTTCTTCGGCGCGAACGGCTACGAACATGGCGAAGGCTATAACCAAGACCAAGGGTTCGTCCTTTGGGCCATAGCCGAGCACCTGCGGTTGTCTGGTGACAAGGATTGGTTCATGGAGAATGCTGACGCGATCGTGAAGGGGTGCGACTGGATCGTCCGGGAGCAGAAGATCTACGCCGATCGGCTCGAAACACTCGAGCGGGACATGATCACGCCATCAGACCTTTCTTACAGGGGATTATTTCCCCCGGGCGGGGTCGAGGACGTCACGGATTTCTGGCACTGGCTCAGCACGAACGCGTACAACAGCTTCGGGCTGTGCCAAGCAGCTAGCGCACTGTCTCTCGTCGGCCACCCCGACGCCAATCGCATCCGTCAAGCAGCCATCATATACAGGGCAGACGTGGCCCGTGCCTTCACCGCGGCGATGCAGGCCTCACCCGTGGTGCGACTCGGCAACGGCACGTTCGTGCCGCACTTCCCGACCCGGCCGACGCTCCGGGGCCGGGGATTTGGCTGGATCCAGGAAACGTTGGAAGGCGCCATCCATCTCGTGCGGACATGGACGGTGAACCCGTGGTCCGCGGAGGCCGCGTGGATCGTGCAGGATTACGAGGACAACCTGTACCTGTCGGAGCGGTACGGGTATCCTGTTCCCGAGGATTTCAACGGATCATGGTTCGACCTCGGCGGGTACAGCCAGCAGCCCTTCCTGCTCTGTAACCACGCGGTCTATGCCACACGAGGCGAGACCAAGCATTTCCTGCGGGCTGCCATGAACGCCTTCTCGGTGAACTATCGCCCCGACACGAAATCTTTCTGCGAACATCCTTTGCCAACCGTCATGGACGTGCGGGGCGACTTCTTCAAGACATCGGATGAAGCAAACTTCTGCAGCTGCTTGCGTGCCATGATCGTGCAGGAAACGATCTCGGCAGCGGCAAGGATGACCGCAGACGAGCACCGGCACGATTTACCTGATCTGTTGGATGATGGGCTCGGTGCATGGGAGGGGATAGATTCCTTGTTCCTGTTGCAACACGTGCCCCGGGCGTGGTTCGATGCAGGCCAGATCGTCGGGGGGCGCAACCTGCCGACATATTTCGGGAAGGTATCCATCGAGGCGACCCTCCACCAAGTAGATGACGGGGATTGCATCGATGTTTCGATCGAGATCGACCGCTCCAAGGGAACCTTGATGGACCTCAGGAGCGTGTTCTTGAAGGCCCGGCACCCGGACGAGCTCAGGGCCATCGCGGTCGTGGATCTCGATGCCAAGATAGGTGAAGAGAAGGAAGCCATTCCACTCGAAATCGTGGTGCTAGCAGGACAATCCTTCGAGATCGGGCTTGATAATCTACCCGAAGAGTGGAGCGTGCTTAATATCGATGCAAGGGTTAAATTCGGAAACATATTTTAGCAATTTCCCTGAAATCATTCATTCCATTTGTTAAATCGATAAACATATTATATCTAAACAAGTCAGAAACCTCATTGATAATCATAAAAACTCATATCTCTGGCGAAAGACAAATGGGTAGGTCTAAAAAACCTTCCAGAAAAGCGGATTGCTTGAAAGCGATTGCCAACCTTCGTCAATGGGATGAACATCAAGTGAAAATAAAAGAGAATCCCCGATCGCCAGCTATTGAGCACTGGAAACATGAAAAGGATCAATTCATAACACGTGCGAATTATCACATGGATAGAGCAGGTGTGACTAAATATGACCTTATCAGAAAAGACGATTGAATCTCTTCGAGGCAGATCAGAGCTAGATATACTTGACCTCGCTTCGGGATTGCAACACGTACTCAACGCAATACATCGCATCGAAATGGCTGAAAACGATCCCGATATTCTTTCAGATCTTGCAGCGGCTGGCATAGAAACGAGTAAAGAATTGCAATCAGTTCTCGCTATGCTTGCTGAACAATTAGATGATGAAGATAGCGAAGCCAAGGAATCGGAGTGATCATTCTTCTGTCTCTTTTTCAACTACGGCAGTATAGATCTGTTCCAAGAAGGACTCGTCCGTCGCGATCGGGGGCTCTATTCCCGCGCCTGTCGACAGCACGACCATCTGGGACACGTTCCCGAGGATGTTCCCTCCCTCGTACTTGTTGAACGAGGGGATGAGGGCCTCGATGACCAACCCAGCTTCGTTGATGAGACCGAGCAGCGATTGCATCACGTCGACCGACACGTGACCGAACGATAGGAAGATGCGGCCTCCTTTCAGGCCGCTGAGCGCGGCCATGCCACGGGATAGAAACAACTTGGCTCCGTTCAGCGTGTACGGCGGGTCCATGAACACGACATCGAAGCGTCCGGCGAGCTCGGGCGGCAGGGGTTCCCGCGCGTCGTAGGTAAAAGTGGCCAAGTTGGAGATCGACTTGGCCTTGGCCAGCGACCTGATGGCGCCGAGGATGCGCTCGTCGATGTCGGCCACCGTGATGGAAAAGGGAAGCTTCCCGCTTTGCATGTCGGGGATGAAAAACTCGTCGGCGAACGCGGGCAGGCAACTCGACACCGACACGAAGTCATCGTCTCCCAGAAACAGGATGCTCGTGCCGTCGAAGGCCTGCCACCCGTGCAGCAGAAGTAACCGGCGGGCGATCGTGTCAACCGTGCATTTTACCTGGTCGAGGGTCACGTCGGCGTCGGGGCGTTCGTCCCGGATGGCTTCGAGGGCCTCGAGGAGGGCCTCGTATTTATCGTCCCCGATGTCGACACCAGTGCTGTCACAGCACTCGCATCCGCCCGCGGGAAGGGAGGCGATGCCGAGATCCAACTCCGCGTAGCGCATGCCATGCTCCGTGAATTGGGCGCCGGATTTATCCCGGTGCAGCATGCCATCTGCCGATAGCTTGGTCAGCAGGAGGGAGATGACAGGCGGGGGAAGGCGTGTCGCGGTCGCGAGATCTCGAACACTCGACCTGCCCGCGCGGTGCAGGGCGACGAGCACGCGCTTCACGCCGAGCGGGCCCTCTGCCAGGTTGATGTCCCGGGCCACGAAGGTCAGATACTTCAAGACATCTTCTTTCACGGTAATTGCTGTAATTATGACCCACCTAAAAACTGTTGGCGACAGAAATAATGGCGATGCCTGCAGCATCGACGTGAAACGAGCAAAAAAGGTAGAAATAGAAAAAATTGATCGAATGCATAGAATCTATTCAAAAATTCATAGGCATTTGTTCAGCACGTCCCATTGATCCCGGATGTTGCCCTAATATACCTTGATACATTTTTCGGTGATGTTCTTAAACCGGGTCTGCGCTTTTAGGTATTTCTCCACGGGAACGTAGTTCCCGTCGCTGAGGCACGGCTCAAATTCCTTGGACAGGAAAAGTTTTCCATCAATTATCATCAATTCTGATGATGATGCGAGATCTATCGATGCTGGTTCAGTAAATCGAAGGCATCGATAATGAACATTAAAGGTATGGAAAAATTTAGCGGGCAGGGAACCAAACCCGTTGGCGTTGGCAAGATCATGTGCGTCATTGAAGTAAAAGACTTGGATTGCAACGAGAAAATTCGGGAGCATTCCCGTTAGGAGGCATCCGTCGAGATAGCGTGCCCGACAGCATCTTGCAGCCTTAGCTTGACGGATTACGGGGGAGAAAACCTATATATGCGACAAGGTCGAATATGGGAAGGCACGAAGAAATCTATCGTGTTAGGAATAATATTGAATTCACACCCCATTTGAGGTGCACATGCGAATGCAAAAAGGAAAAGTAGCTGGTGGAATAGTTTTACTTATTCTTGGATGTGGGTTAGGTGTTGCAGGATTCTTGACGAACGGTTACCTTCAAGGTCAAGTAACTGCGGGAATACCCACAGTATTATCTACCATCCGGACTGATGTTGTTCCGGATATTCAAGCCGACGTCTATGATCAGGTGCCTTCGACCCTAGGGACAGTCGAGTCTGGACTCGTTGGAACGGTAACTACTGCAGAAAACCCAATAGTCACTGCGAATGCTATAAGCGAGGTAGTTGACGGAGTAGCTGCAGCTCTTCCGGCCTTAGTCACGGAACATGAGACGCCTTCGACCTTACTGACAATCAACTCTACCCTCGTTGGAACGATAATAGCAGCGGAAGATCCAATAGTCACTGCGAATGCTATCAGTGAGGTAATTGCTGGATTAGAGGCAGCTCTTCCGGCCTTAGTCACGGAACAAGAGACGCCTTCGACCTTACTGACAATCAACGCTACCCTCGTTGGAATGATAATAGCCGCGGAAAATCCGATAATCACCGCGAACGTCATCAACACGATAATCAACGACGTGGCTGGACATATTGGCCAAGCAGCGGCTTTGGACGCCTACTTCAATGACCCGACATTTTCAACCGATACGGGTGTAAACCTTGTACTCCCGGGGTTTTCCGGGATTTCCGAACAAAATGGGACGGGAGCCTTAGGTTTTTCGGCCGCATCGGAAAGCTTCACCCTTTATGGAAATGCGACGGTTCCGGGTTGGCTGTCTGACCTCAGCCTGGGTTCGGGAGTCACTCATTTCTTGACCACCTATGAAAGTGCGACAACCTCCGCGGCACAAACTGCGATGGCAACCGCGTGGGGTGCATCGTGGGGCCTGCTGACGGCCTTGTATTGCTACCTGGTACTATACATGTTCGCGAGCTTTGTGCCAACTTTTGCACCAACGTATTTGGCTGGAATAGGTTTTGCGACATGGCCGGCCTATGCACAGTTCTTGTTTTACGAGCAATGGGCGAATGCCACGCTCATTCCCGCTGGAATTGGAACTCTACCCGGTGAATCAGCTTTAACAGGATTTGAAGCCGGCATCCCCACTGCCACGAACTTGCTCACGGTCCAATGCCAAGCGCTCTGGGATCCAACGAGTACCTCGACATTTGTCAATTCAGCAGGCCTTTCGTCGTTGTGGGTGCCAGCGCTCTCGGGTGACTTGACGGCAATAGGTAACTTGGAATCTACATTCCCGTTCCTCAGCGTTGGATCTAATATGACGATAATGCTAACGTGGTTGGGGAATTTCATGACCAATATTTTCCCGATCCTGTTCGAGGCACAAGAGGGCATGACCCTTGCAGCATATTGTATCCCATTAGCATGGAGCTACTACTTCAATGATCCAACGTTTTCAACGGATACCGGTGCTCCATTTGAGGGGATTTCCGAACAAAATGGAACGGGTCCTTTAGGTTTTTCGACCGCAGCGGAAAGCTTCACCCTTTATGGAGGTTCCGGCATTCCGGGCTGGCTGTCTGACCTCAGTCTGGGTTCAGGAGTCACCTATTTCTTGACCACCTATTCAAGTGCGACAACGTCGGCGGAACGAACTGCGATGGAAACCACGTGGAGTGCATCGTGGAGCCAACTGACGGCCTTGTATTACTACCTGGTACCATATATGTTCGTGACTGTTGTGCCACTTGTAGTACCAAGTTATTTAGCTTCTCAAGGGTATTTAACATGGTCGGCCTATGCACAGGCCTTGTTTTACGAGCAATGGGCGAATGCCACGCTCATTCCCGCTGGAATTGGAACTTTACCAGGTGAATCAGCTTTAACAGGATTTGAAGCCGGTCTCCCTACTGCCACGGGTTTGATCATGACTCAATGCGAAGATCTCTGGAATCCAACGAGTACTTCGACATTTGTCAATCCGACAGGCCTTTCGACGTTGTGGGTACCAGCGCTCTCGCATAACTCGGCCGCAATAGCTTCCTTGATGACTACATTTGGCCTCAACACCGCTAACATGACAATGCTGCTAACTTGGTTGGGGAGGTTCATGAACAGTATTTTCCCGTTGCTTTTTGAGGCACAGGAGCACATGACCCTTGCTGCATATTGCATCCCATTGGCATGGAGCTATTACTTCACCGATCCAACGTTTTCAACGGATACCGGGGCTCCATTTATGGGGATTGACGAGCAAATTGGAACGGCCTTAAGTTTTTCGACCCAAACGGAAAACTTCACCCTTTATGGGAATTCCAGCGTTTCGGGCTGGCTGTCTGACCTCGATCTGGGTTCAGGAGTCACCTATTTCTTGAACACCTATGCAAGTGTTACAACCCTGGCGGCACAGGCTGCGATGGAAAGCGCGTGGGGTGCAAATTGGAGCACCTTGACGGCTTTGTATTCCTACCTGGAAAACTACATGTTCTCGCATATTGTGCCAGCTGTCGAACCAGGTTATGTAGCTTCGTTGGGGTATTCGTCATGGTCAGCCTATTCACAGTCCTTGTTTTACACGCAATGGGCGAATGGCACGGTCATTACAGCTGGAGTTGGAACCATCGAACCTGCTTTAACAGGATTTGAAGTCGGTCTCCCTACTGCCACGAATTTGCTCGCGACTCAATGCCAAGGGCTCTGGGATTCAACGAGTACTTCGACATTTGTCAATTCGACAGGCTTTTCGTCGTTGTGGGCACCAGCGCTCTCGGGTAACCTGACGGCAATAAGTACCTTGAAATCCACATTTGGCCTCAACGCCGCTAACATGACAATGCTGCTAACGTGGTTGGGGAGATTCAATAGCACTATTTATCCGTTGCTAGTTCAGGCAAATTATGGGATGACCATTCCTGACCTTTCCCTCGCGTTATTCTACGAACAATGGGCTAACGGGACTGGCCTTAGTCTTGGGCCTACGGGTCTTGGGAGCGTGAGTTCAGGACTGACAGGTTTCGAGATTGGCCTTCCCACCGCAACAGGACTTAGCCTCGCCCAATGCCAAGCGCTCTGGAACGAAAACAATCCCACTTCGTTGCTGAATTCAACGGGCTCTGCGATGTGGCAGTCTGCAGCCAGCAATCCTACCGGTGCCATGGCAACGTTGTTACAACAGGCCTATGGTTTGACGAATACCCAAATGAGTGCCATGCTTGCTTGGGTTCCACATTTCCGCACCACCGTTGCAGCAGCTGAGTCGTCTGAAATAAAAGACGTGAATACTTACGGCCCATACCTGCAATGGGGCGGACTCGCAGTCGGGATTGTTCTATTTGTAATAGGGCTTGTTGTATTAGGCTTAGGCTTTAGAAAGAAAGTTGGATCACGCTAGGAGTTTTTCCATTTTTTCTTTTTTCCAAAGATCAAATACCATTCGTTTGCACGAACAAGACCGGCTATGCAACACCATAGTTGAAGGTGATGCCAACGGCGTGCCGGAACGACACCCCTTCCTCGCGGTAGGTTTGGCTAATATCCCGTTTCTTCCGCAGCGTGGCGATGCATGACGACCGGCCGCGGTGCCGAGGTCGCCGAAGCCCTCGCGGACGTGCTGGGCAAGGATCGGGTTTCGTATAGCATGGACGACTTAATACTTCAATAAGCGAGGCGAGAATGCATCATCGTCGTGTTTTCGTGAAAAATCTCGAAGTAAAAAAAGGAAGATTAGCGTCTTTTATCGATTACAGGCATTTATTGAGCATGTCCCACTGGTCACGAATGTACTCCTCGTAGACTTTAACGTCTTTATCGGTGATGAGCTTGAACCGGGTTTGTGCTTTCAGGTATTCCTCCACTGGGAGGCAATTGCCTTCGTTCAAGCATGGCTCCGACTCTTTAGATAAAAATAGCTTTCCATCGATTATTTCGTACATCGGATATACGCCGGTCTCGACGGCCAGCCTACCGATCTCGATCGTTTGGTCCGAAGGGAAACCCCAGCCGGGCGTGCAGGGCGTCAGGATGTGGATGTAGCGGGTTCCCTTGAATTCCTTGGCCTTCTTGAACTTCGCGTAGACATCCTGCGGGTAGGAAGCTCACAATCTTGTTATGCAAGCCAGCGTATTTGATGAGTTGAGGGCACGCGTCCCGGCGTACCGGGAACGCCCCGGTACCACCATTGTCCTGACGATTGGCACACGGTCGTTGCCAACCACGCGCCCACGGGTAGCCTCATTTGTCCACCTCGGAGTCTGTTTGTTTATTGTCCAGTCTTGATGAGTCTGCTTTTTTTATTCTAATGGCCACGTCCCGGATTCGAAGGAAGGATGCTAATGCTGATTAGCTTCCATAGCGCAATGATCACGGCTTTGACAAAGAGCGGAGCTGCACTTCGAATTGAGCAGTTCTTTACGCCAATCTGCAGGCGAACTTCAAAAGTAACTATAAAAACCCCGTGAAGTTATCGCGACAGGGATAGTGTTTCAATCTTAATTAAAATTCTCGCCCATCAAGCCACCGATAACCAACAGCCAGAAGAACATCACAAAGATCCCGAGCAGGCCCGCAACAATACCGAAGATGCCAAGTCCCTTGGAATTACCCTTTGCGGGCCTCGTGGCTATAATTCCTGATACAAAGGACGTGCACCAAATAATTGCCAGTATCCCAAACGTTGTAATTGAATAAACATAGTCGCTCTGCAACCCTGTTACAGGTAGAGCAATTCCGAGAAGAACGTACAACAAGACAGGAAGAGGGGACAAACACACTATACCCAACATTAACGTTATTATATTAATAATTTTTACCACACGATTCTATTTCTTTAATCTATTTAAAGCCTTGAGTTTTTCAATTCATGGTCTATTTCACGGTTGCTTTGCTTGCAAAGCAACAGTAACGAGATGGGCCAGATCCAGCGATGGGGTGACATTTCATGGTCATCCATCGAGGGATTTGTAAGGAAACTGCAGGAGAAGATTTTCCAAGCGACCCAGCGCCCAGAGTGGAAGACGGTGAGAAATTTGTAGAAGCTCTTGGTTCGATCGAGCAAGACGTTACTCTTGGCAATTCGGTGTGTGACGCAGATAAACGCTGGAAAATACACGCCGGGCGTGGACGGAAAGGTCTACGTCTCGAATGAGGAAAGATGGACGTTGTTCAAGACCGGGAACTTTGAAATGGGCCCGGAGTATTTGTAAAAGGGCTTGTTGTATTAGGCTTAGGCTTTAGAAAGAGAGTTGAATCACGCTAGAAGTTTTTCCATTTTTTCTTTTTTCCAAAGGTCAAACACCATTCGTTTGCACGAACAAGACCGGCTATGCAGCACCATAGTTGAAGGTGATTGGCCACTCCATCTCGCACGGGCGGCATGGTCTTCAACCGCCACGCAAGCAAGATTCAGGCTTAGGCCACGGGGCGGCGAACCAGTACCTTCTGGATCTCGCCATGCTCGTCGTGGAGCCCTCGCAGGACCTCCCACCCCGCCGCGTCCAGCGCGTCGAGTGCCTGTGCCATCATGCTGGGGTTAGCCTTTGCGGTGGGCTCGTCGTCCATCATAATGACATGGCCAGTCGTTCCGTCAGGGTTTGTGATGACCGAGACGTTGCCAATGGCATGCCGGTACGACGTCTACTCTTTCTTGTGTGGAATCTGCTATTGCATGCATCATCGTCGTGTTTTCGTGAAAAATCTCGAAGTAAAAAAAGGAAGATTAGCGTCTTTTATCGATTACAGGCATTTATTGAGCATGTCCCACTGGTCACGAATGTACTCCTCGTAGACTTTAA
>Ga0326727_10009107_pt1 | contig 24694 bp, 18 predicted proteins | sample MB2enrmetagenome_FD_207643 | JGI IMG/M metagenome (GOLD analysis project Ga0326727, IMG submission 207643) | Lab enriched peat soil microbial communities from McLean, Ithaca, NY, United States - MB29MY | ecosystem: Environmental > Terrestrial > Soil > Wetlands > Peat | place: USA: New York... | reverse complement strand
GGCCGAGCCGCTGCGGCGTGACGACGCAGACGTGGTTGGGCGCGTAACTCTGGCAGAGGATGCAACTGTAGAAGCGGTCCACATCTTCGTCTTTCATGCCTGCCATGCGCTCGTCGCGCTTGTCATAAGCCGCCCTGGCGTCGCGCAGCAAATCCTGCATCTGTTTCTCATCGGTGTAAATCGTAACCTGCACTTTATCCACGATGCCGGAGAACTCGTCGTGGTACTTGTGGATCAGCAATTCGCCCAGGTGTTTCATGCGGAAACCTTTCTGGAAGGCTTCCTTGCTGATGCGGATCCAGTTGATGTCGCGCTGGCCAATGTGCATGATGCCGCTGGCGCAACTGGTGAACTTGTGGACGCGCCGCTCCAGCACGCTCTCGAAGTCCTCATGAAAGTTGCGGCCGGCCACTTCCACAACGATTCCCAGGGGCAGAGCTTTGCCCGGCTCCACCGTATCGATGTCGGGACCTACCAAGGTCACCTTGCCGTCCTCAACCTGGTCCATGGCTCGCTTGCGCAGGTACTCAAAAGCCTGCGAGTACTTGCCGCCGAATTCCACTTGCAGGTTCTCCTTGCGTACGCGCTCTCCTTCGAACGCCGCGCCGTAGGCGATCGGGATGGGGATCTTGGAAACCTTCAGCTTGAGCCCGCGAACCTCGACCGCTTTGGCAACGATGCGATCCAGCGGCACCTTGGAAACGACGTGCTCGTAGGTGCAGATGCCGCGCGGCAGGATTTGAGGGATGGCAGAATCGGCGATCACCGGGAAGCCGAAGTTGATGGCCCCGGCCGCCGTCGCGTATTTCTGATCCGTGATTAACTGGTCGGGCGGAGCTTCCGGATCGGTGCCCAGCGCCAACACGAAAGCGAATACGCGTTCTTTGTTGTAAAGCAAGATCTTCCGCGCACCCTCGATATCGCCCGGCTTGACCCCGCCGAAAGTCATGGCGGAGCGCGCCGCAAAGTTCAGGGCGTGCACGGCCGCGCTCATCTCCTTCCCATAGGGAACAAGGTAAGTGTCCCAGCCCATCTCCACGTTCTCTTCCGCCAACTGCTCGGCCATCGACCGGCCATTGCTGCCGCCGGCCATGAAAACCAGAATGTTCTTCTCCTGGAGTTCGCGGGCCAGGGCCACGGCTTCCTGGTTGGTCGGCAACGCGCCCACGCAGGCGGCAAAACCCGGCATACGGCCATCCACCAGCTTGATGCCCTGGGTGCGCAGGATGGAGTCGTCCGTAAAGCCAATGAACGGAGGTGTCGGGCGGTATTGAGGGTCGAGGTACTTGAGGGCCTCGATCACCTCTTCGGCGACCAAGGTGGCGATCCCCGCGTCCAGGGCCGAGCCGAGATAGGGAAGCCAGAGGCTGTCGCTGGGCACTTCGGGAAGCAGAATCTGCATCTCGTCCAGCGCTTCCACGCAGTCCTTCAATCGTTCGACCCTCTTTCCCAATAGGGCGAGGATCAGCGGCAGATAGTAGCCGGTGTTGGGGTATGCGACTTTCGCGTCCGGACCGTGCTTCTCAATAGCCTGACTGAGTTGCTGCCGGGCCAGCGTCATGTAATAGTGCGCACCACGAATGGCGGCTGAGGCAATGATCTTGGACATGGTTTAGTTCCTCGATGTAATTCCCCTCCTCGACGCGGAGGGGAGCTATCCAGCAAAAGTCTCTTGCGTCGCAATGCTCGGCCCCAGAAGCGCTTTTCCGAGCGACTTGCCACGGCATTCCGGGCACACCTCTAAATAAAACCTCGCCAGCGGCTGGCGGTACTTCAAAAGCTCGAGGTGGCGTGCGGCTCCGAAGGCTTTGCCGCAACTGCGGCATTTCAAGAACGGCATCAAGCTCATCCAGCGGTCAATCATTCGTTCTGTGGGAAGGTCTTCCATCTTGATGCAGCCGGTCGGGCAAACATAGACACAGGCCCCGCACCCAATGCAATCCTCGCTTGGCTCGCCGAAGGGCGTAGCCGTCTTGCGGTCCGCACCTCGGCTCTCGAAACCGATCGCAGCCTGCCCGATCAGGTCACGGCAGACATTTACACAAAGCCCGCAGAGGATGCACTCCTCTCCAGAGGTCTTCTCCAGATCGGTGTCATGGACCCCGAAAGTGGCAGCGAATTCGCGGATGACTGGAGAGCTGAAACACCGCGCCAGCAACAGCTCAATGACTGTGCGGCGGTCCTTCTGGATTCGCGGGGAGTTTGTGGAAACCTCCAGGCCGTCTTCCTCGATGGGGAAATTGCACGCCGTCACCACCCGCACCCGCCGGCCGCGCTTCAGTTCGACGATGCACACCCGGCACACGCCATAAGGTTCGAGCGCCGGATGATGACAGAGCGTAGGAATCTTGATTCCCAGTTTGCGTCCGGCCTCGAGGATGGTGGTTCCCTCCGGCACGGAAACCGGCTGGCCGTCGATTCGCACCGTACAGATTTTGCCTGCCTCTTCCATCAAACTCCCACCGATCTTCTCACCACCGCGTCAAATTTGCAGATCTCAAAACAAATCCCGCACTTAATGCATTGCTGTTTATCGAGCCAGTGCGGCTTCTTCAGGTCTCCGCTAATTCCACTCCTCGGGCAGGGCTTGACGCAGGCCTTACAACCCGTGCATTTCTCCGGGAGGATCTCGTATTCGATCAGCGCCTTGCAGACCGCCGCCGGGCACCGCTTGTGCCGGATGTGAGCAACGTACTCTTCCTCAAAATACTTGATTGTGGTGAGCAGGGGATTGGCCGCACTTCCGCCCAGCGCGCAGAGCGAACTGTCCTGGACCGCATTGCCCAGATCGACCAGCCGTTCGAGATCGCCCTCTCTGCCCTGCCCCTCGCACACGCGATTCAGGATGCCCAGGATTTGCCGGATGCCTTCCCGGCAAGGAGTGCATTTGCCGCAGCTTTCATCCAGGAGGAAGTTGAGGAAGTATCGGGCCACGTCCACCATGCAGGTGTCTTCATCCATGATGATCATGCCGCCCGAACCCATCATCGAGCCGACCTTGGTAAGTTCGTCAAAATCCACCGGCAGGTGGAGAAGTGACTCCGGCAGGCACCCGCCGCTCGGGCCGCCGGTTTGGACTGCCTTGAATTTCTTGCCGTTGGGGATGCCTCCGCCGATCTCGTAAACGATTTCGCGCAGGGTGATGCCCATCGGCACTTCGACCAGGCCGGTGTGGTTGATCTTCCCAACCAGCGAAAAGATCTTGGTGCCCTTGGAGTTGGCCGTGCCCATCGAGTTGTACCAAGCCGCGCCGTTGTTGATGATCAACGGCACGTTGGCGTAGGTCTCGACGTTGTTCAGATTGCTGGGCTGGTTATGGATGCCCTTGTGGACGGTGTGAACATATTTAGCACGAGGCTCGCCGGGCTTGCCCTCGATGCTGGCCATCAAGGCCGAACTCTCGCCGCACACGAACGCACCGCCACCCTGGCTGATCTGCACGTCAAAATCAAATCCAGCTTTGCCCAGAATATTCTTGCCCAGCAGGCCGCAGGCGCGCGCTTGTTCAACCGCATGGGTGAAGAATTTCAGAGCTAACGGATATTCATGCCGTACATAGATGAAGCCTTGACTCGGACTGACCCCGTAAGAGATCGCATAAGCCGCGATGATCAATCCTTCGAGGACGGAATGCGGATTCCCCTCCAGCACCGACCGATCCATAAACGCGCCCGGGTCGCCCTCGTCGGCGTTGATGATGATGTAACGAACGTTGCCGTGGGCGTTACGACAGGTTTCCCATTTGAGGCCCGCCGGAAAACCTCCGCCGCCTCTGCCGCGCAAACCAGCCTTTCGAATTTCCGCGATAACCTGCTCGGGCGTCGTCTCAAAGAGGGCCTTGGGAAGCGCTGAGTAACCTCCAACCCTTACGTAGTCCTCGATACTCTCCGGGTTGATGAGGCGGTTGTTGCCGATCAAGAGGCGGTTCTGGCGTCGGAAAAACGGCACCTCTGACTGGTGCACAATCCGCTTGCCGGTCTCCTTCTCCTGATACAGCAGCCGCTCGACGGGACCGGCTCTTTCGAGAACCTTGGCCAGAATTTCATCCGCATCCTGGGGGCGAACCGAGGTGTAGAAAATCTCTTCCGGAAAGACTACCGTCAAGGGTCCCTTTTCGCAAAACCCGTGGCAGCCTGTGAAGTTCAGGCGCACCTGATCGCCCAGGTTGTTCCCTTCGATGCTCTCCTTGAGCGCGAGATACAAATCCCCGCTTCCCATCGCTGAGCAGCCGGTGCCTCGGCAAACCGCCAAACAAGGCAGGTCGGGATTGTGCGCCGCGATCAGGTCTTCTCGGTATCTGTTTAGCTCGACAGGGCTGGGGAAAAAGGGAACTACTCTTTCCGGGAGATTGGCTTCCGCCTGCGATCCCTCGTCTTTAGGTCTTGCCCCCTTACGCGGTTTCGCAGCTTTGCCTTCCTTGACTTGCCTGAGCATTCTGGCCACGGAGGGCGCGCTCATATTCCCGAAGTACTCGCCGTCCGCCACCACGATCGGGGCAAGGGCACAGGCTCCCAGGCAGTTGACTGTGTCTAAGGAGAATTCCAGGTCGGAAGTTGTCTCCCCGGACTTGACCCCTAATTTGCGCTCCACTTCTTCCAAAATCAACGCCGCACCGCGCACATGGCAGGCCGTGCCCATGCAAACATGACACTGGTGCTTGCCACGCGGCTTGAGACTGAAAGCTTTGTAGAAAGTCGAGATTTGGAAGAGTTGGCTGGAAGGGATCTGAAGCTCTTTGGCGAGAAAGCGCAAGTCCTCCTGCGGAAGATACCTCTCCTGGTCCTGAAGCGCGTGAAGGATGGCGATAATCTGCTCGGGGTTCCGGCGATAACGTTCAAGAATGGTTTCTAGAGCGACTCGGTTCATTGGGCTTTCCGGGCTAACCCCTCTGGTTCTGCACGGCCTTCCCAACGCGGCCTCACAAAACCGGGCGATGGCGAATCTGGCTACATCAGTTAATCCACTCTTCTTTTCGGTCGACTTGGGTCTCGAGACTGGCGACAGCCAAAGCCGTCTTGCGAAGCTTGTCTTCCGCGACCAAATTGGCCTCGGCGAGTTTGCGTGCCTTGGTGGGGCACGCCTCCACGCAGGCCGGCTGCTTGCCCTCGGCAAGCCGGTCGAAGCACAGACTGCACTTCGCCATCACGCCCCCGTCGGCCCTGCGGATCGCGCCGAACGGGCACACCAATACGCAGCTCGAACAGCCGATGCAGCGCTCCCGGTTGAACAAAACGGTTTGGTCTTTCCCCAGGCGGTACAGCGCCGCGGACGGGCATATCGCTGCGCAAGGCGCGTCTTCGCACTGCTGGCACTGCAGCGGAACGGGCCGATTTCCAATCCCGACGACTCGCACCCTCGTGGCCGGCTTCGGGTTTTCCAGAATTGCTTGCTCCAATTCCTTGGATTCGGACCGGCTGACAGCGCATGCCAATTCACAACTGTGGCAGCCCACGCATTTTTTCAAATCAGTCACTATGATTTGCATTGGTCCCTTTATCCTCTAAGCCCGGCGCTCCGCGCGCTCGTCCGCAATTAGGCGGTGGAAAACGCTGCTGACGGGGTGCCGTCCTCGATCGGGGTGATACGAAAAATCGTTCCGGAGCTGTGAAGGGGAAGGGCGCGCTGAGGAGTAGGCAGTTGCTGTGTTCCACACGGCACTGGCGCCGAAGGAACCAGCGTGCCGCGCGATCCAGCCGTGAAGAGCCATTTCCGCTCTCCTCGCCAGAGGCCCCAGCAAGTGCGTCTTGCCCGAAAGCCTCAGAAGCCGCACACTCTACACGCCTTTACGCCTGGTGCGGTCAAGCCTCTCTTGCTCGGAGTGTGCCTTGCGAAAGCAAAGCTCGGCCCCAGCCCATTTCCCCCGCTTAGGGCCCGCCGCTTAAACTGCACACTCTCATGCACTCTCTTCCAGAGCATGCGTAGTGCCAACCTGACCCTCTACCTATTTGTCGCCAGCGGGGCAGACATTATGAGAGTTATTGCAGGCTTCTGATGGCCAAGACTCACATTCGAGCCACCGGACGTGCAACGGGTCACTTATCCCCTGGAGAGGCTCAGACGGGGAAATGCCCCACAAGTGGTGATTTTTTCGCCATTTTCCGGGCAGTGATGGGGTGTTTTTGCCCCCAAACCGGCGAGCACCAACACCATCCCGGAGTACGCGGACAGCTCAATCTCGGATGGCCTCTTGTGGACATTCCGACTGGGTGAGATGCTTTCCTAGCCGGCCTTTCCTGACAGAGTGTTCGCTAGAGTCTAATTTTGCAACAACCTCATTCGGCGCGGTTCGCAAACCACTTCCCAGTCTTTGCCCTGAGACGGGGCCGTTCGTTGACTAGAGCAGGAGCGTATGTTACGGTAGCGCATGGTTTCTTGTCGGTCCAGGAAAGCGGAGCGTACGAATGGCTTTTAACAAAGCCAGGGCACTGCAAGAGGCGGAAAACTTCGCCAGCCAGGGCAAGATCAGTCAGGCGATCGACCGATACTTTCGCATCCTCGAGAAGGACCCCTCCGAGCTAATCCTGCTGAACACCATTGGCGACCTCTACGTTCGCGACAAAAATGTCGTCGAGGGTCTCAAGCAGTTCTACAGGCTCGCCGAGGCCTACGTTCACAGCGGATACGCGCTCAAGGCCGTCGCCATCTACAGGAAGATCGTCAAGCTGGAACCGGACTCAGTTGGCCCTCTCCTGAAACTTGGGGAGCTTTACCAGTCGCAGAGAATGGTCCGCGAGACCCGCGATCTCTATTACCAGGTCGCCGAGTTCTACAAGAAGAAAAAACAGAACGACAAAGCGCTCGAGACGCTGCGGAAGGTTGTACAGCTCGATCCCGAGAATGCCGGGGCGAGATCGCGTCTGGCGGCCTTCTGTGAGGAACTGGGCCTTAAGGCCGATGCCTTACAGGTTAATCTGGAGTGCGCAGAGCTTGCGCTCGGCCGGGAGGACCCGGCCGCCGCTGAGGTGGCTCTGAAAAAAGCGCAGGACTTGAGTCCTGACGCGCCGCAAATACAACTGCTCAGGGCACGCCTGGCATTCGCGCTCAAGCACCCGGAGGACACAGAAGCGATCCTGAATAGTACTCCCGGCTTGAAGGACGATCCTGCCGCACGCACGCTCCGGATCGAGTCCTACGTTGCCTTGCGGCAGTTCAAGAAAGCGGAGACGCTGGCGCTGGAGTTCGTTCGGGCCACGCCCCCGGACATTCCGCCACTCGCTTGTTTCGTATCTGCGTGCGTGCAAGCGGGCCAATTCGACGCGGCATCCAGGACCCTAGCCACGGCTGCAAACGAGCTTATCGCGCAAGGGAACACCAGCGTCTTGATGGAGTCTCTGCGCCTGATCCGGAGTAAATCTCCCCAGCATCTTCCCGCTCTCGAGCTGATTTATCGCATTTGCGACCAGAGCGGGGACGTGAATGCGCAACTCGAAATCCTGGAGGCGTTGGGCCACGCTTATCTTCAGTGCGGGCAATTCGAGAAGGCCAGACAAGCGTTTCAAAGGCTGATCGATCACGATCCTGGGAACGAACATTATGACCTACTGCGGAAAGATGTTCTCCAGAAGCAGGGCGAGAAACTCGGTCAAGTATCACTTGACGATCTGTCCCCCTCCTCCCTTGATCTAACTGGAGAAGACTCTTCACTCCCGCCCGCCGCGCCCGTGCCTGCGACCGACCGGGTAGGAATGGTCAGGGAGGCACTCGATAATAGCGAGCTATTTGCGCGTTACCATTTGTTGAGCCGGGCGGTTGCGGAACTCGAGAGGGTCCTGGAAGTCTATCCTGACGAGATCGAGATCCACAAACGCCTGGTGGGAATGTGCTGGAAGGATATGCCGGAACGTGCGGAACGGGCGGCCCAGGCGCTGGCGCTGATTTACGCACAGCAGGGTGATGCGGAGGGTGCCTGGCGATTTTCGCAGATGGCCGGCGAGCCGGAGGCTGCAGCCGCACTAACAGTCCGCCTCCCGGCAGTTACGGCCCCGGCAAAGACACCGGAGCCCTTACCGCCAACTCCGGCAACACCTATGCCATCGCCTTCCGATAAGACCGACCTCACTTCCGAGCTCTCACCGGCCCCGAGCCTAGCGGGACAAGACTCGTCGTTGGATCCTTACCTCCCGCCCGCCTCCCAAGCATCACCGACGGCTTTCTCGGAACCGCCGCGCGACGCGTCAGCGCCCGTTCCATACACACTTCCGCCTTCGTCCTATACGGAAATTCAAATGGTCGACCTTTCGCAGGATTTGGAGGGCTTTCTGGCTACCAAAAGCGCGGAGGCAGCGGCCTCCGAATCTGCTCAGCAGGCCGCTTCGTTCAATTTTGATGACACCAAGGTTGAGATCAGCTTCTATCTCGAGCAGGGGTTCTTTGAGGAAGCGCGAGGGGCCGTCGAGTCATTAGAGGAGAAGTTTCGAGGCGACCTCCGAATCGCCGAACTTCGGGCCCTTGTCATGGCGTATACGTCAGGTATGCCTTTCGAACCTCCTCCCAAACCACTAGCGGCCGCTCAGGAACGAGCCCCTGTGAGAGTTGTTCCGCCCGGCCAACAAGCGGTTGGTCGGCGGAAACCGGCGAGCGGCCCGGAGGTTCCGAAGCCTGAAGGACAACCTGCCATCGCTCCCTCTATCATCCCCGGCGAGGAAGAGCCTCCTTCGGAACCGCCCCTCGGCGCAGGCGTCGAGACCTCTACTCATCTTGTTGGCGATTTCAGCGAGGGGATCGAGTCTGGGATGGGACGACCGGAGACGCCTCCTTCCTCGGCTCCGGCGCCTCGCATCTCGGGCGAATCGAAGGAAGTAGCTCCGCAACCGGCTCAGGCCGAGGCAGAAGGGCAGCCTCCTCGCATCGCTTCGGACGGCAGCAGTCCGAAGCCCGGACTGGAGGATGATGCGGAAGCCCACTTCAACTTGGGCGTGGCTTTCTGGGAGATGAAACATCTCGACCAGGCGATCAGAGAATTCCAAAGGGTGGTGAATGGCGCGGAAAAGACATCCCCTCCGGCAAACTACCTGCAGGCTTGCTCTTTGCTTGCCGCTTGCTTCATGGACAAAGGTATGGCCCCGATCGCCGCGAAGTGGTACTGCCGGGCGCTGGAGACTCCTCACCTCGACGATGAGGTTCGACTGACTCTCCAGTACGACCTGGGAGTCGCTTATGAGCAAGCAGGCGACCTGCCTCGCGCGTTGGAAATGTTCTCCGAGGTTTACGGCCGGAGGATCGATTTTCGCGATGTCGCAGAGAAGATACGCGCCTTTCAGCAGAAAAGCTCATAAGACGCGATCCGGCCAGCCCGATATCGCCCAATAGACATGCGCAGACTGCTGACCATCATCTACATCGTCTTCTGTCTGGAACTGGGTATCTTCCTCTTTATCCTTCCCTGGGCATCGTTTTGGAGTCAGAACTATTTTATTGACCACTTCCCGGTACTCTCGGTTATCTCACATAACGATTTCCTCCGCGGGGCGATTTCCGGCCTCGGATTAGCTGATATCTGGTTGGCGATTTTAGAGATCTGGCAACTTCTCCGCCCCACCCCAACCTCTGACCCCAACTCAAACAAATGAGTAGTCTCGTTCTTTGCTACATCACCGACCGTTGCCAACTCAAGTCCGTCCCTCTCGCGGTGGTCATCCGGGAAGCACTGCGGGCCGGGGTGGACATCCTGCAGATCCGAGAGAAAGATCTACCCACCCGTGAGTTGAAGGCACTCGTGGAACATGCCGTGAGCGCCGCGAGGGAATTCCCATCCGTGATGCGGGCGTCTCGCCCGCGGTCGCGCGAGCATTCCTTCGCTCCGCTCAGGACAGGCTCCGCCTGCGCTCGGGTATTGGTCAATGACCGCCTCGATGTCGCCTTGGCGGCGGGGGCAGGAGGAGTGCATCTGGGCGGACAGTCTATGCCCGTCTCAACCGTCCGCCAAGTGGCCCCCCGCCCTTTTGTTATTGGTGTCTCCTGCCACTCCTTGGGTGAGGCGATAGCCGCTGAATCAGCCGGGGCGGATTACCTTCTGCTCGGTCCGGTCTTCGAGACGCCCTCCAAGCTCAAGTACGGTCCGCCGTTGGGTTTGGACGAGTTGCGCAGAGTAAATGCACAGATTAGAATACCGGTCCTCGCTCTGGGGGGAATCACCGTGGAACGCGTCCGTCCTTGCCTGGAAGCGGGGGCCGCAGGCATTGCCGGCATCCGCATCTTTCAGGACTGTGAGTCGATCGAGGCTCTTGTCCGCGAATTGCGCGCCCAGGGATAGTCGAGGAGTCCGGGAGTTAAAAGTCGAGAGTCGAGAAGGTGAAGATCAAAAGCCGTGAAGTCACAAAGATCTATCTCGAATGCCAAATTTCAAATTTGAGACCATTTGAAATTTGCCATTTGCGATTTGCCATTTGAATTCGCTTTTCGACGGCCTTGGACCTTCAATCTCCTTATCCTCGACCTCCCCGCCTTTGGCTCGCGACTCTCGACTCTCTCGACCGGCCTCACCCTTCCCCCATCCACGCCCCATACGGCTTCAGCTTTTCAACGTTGTCGCACACGGCTTTGATGGCGGCGGTGATGGGCACGGCCAGGATCAGCCCAAACCCTCCCCACAACCAGGCCCAGAACATCATCGCGAGCGTGACCGCCACGGCATTCAGGTTCAGGCGATGGCCCACGAGTCGCGGAGTCAGGATATTCACCGCAATAAAATGCGTTGCGGCGACCGCGGCCGCCAGAATCAAAAAGGGTTTGACCGAGTCATATTGCAGCAGAGCGACCATCAGGGGAGGAACCAGTGCCAGCGCCACTCCGATATAAGGGATAAGGCTCACACACGCCGCCAGCAACCCCAACACCAAGGCATACTGGAGGCGGAGGTAGGCGAAGACCAGGCAGATGGGAACCGCGGTAATAAGAGCCACCAGCAGGTTTCCCAGCGCGAACTGGCGCAGCATCAGGCCGATGCAGTGAATGACATTCTCAACCTGGATCCGGTTCTGGCGTGGAAAGAGGTTGAGCGTGGCCGCCCATAAATGGTCCTTGGAGTTCAGCATGAAGAAGACGAGGAAAGGAATGAACATCACGGTGATCGTGAAGGCGTAAACCGATCCCACGCCGCGCAGCAAAAACTGCGTCCAGGGAGATTCCTGCTGGAGTCGCACGGTGGGCAGACTGCTGTCCGTGTTGGAGGGTATGATGGTGCGCGTGCTCTGCTGAAAACTTTGCGCGGCCACATCCAGGTGCGAGGTAATTTGCCGGAGCTTGGCCGCCAGCTTGGGAGCACTATCGATGAAGTCCAACGCCCGCCCATAAAGCCCGTACACGGCGAGATAACTGACTGTGAGCATGAGCAGCACCATGACCAGCGAGCTCAGCCAGCGCGGCATCCGCAGCCGCTCCAGGAATCCTGCCCCCGGCTCGAGCACTGCGGCGATGAGGATGGAGAATATCAGGGTAATAACGACCGAACTGGCGTAGTAGATGCACCCGCCCAGCACCGCGAGGGCGATGATCTTGGCGCTGATGGCAGCCCCCGAACTCTCGCGCCTGGGCTCGACATCGATTTCCGGCATGAGAACACTCCGCATAATAATTCTAGCCCGTCAGGCGTTGAAACGCCAGTGCGCAAACGAACATTTTTTGTTGACAGCGAAAAATCTTTGCGGTATAAGAAAGTATATTTATGCATCGAATGCATAAATATTCCGCTCGGCCGGACTGTGGGGGTTAAATCGACGTTGGATGTCACGACAAAACCTGGAATCGGCGCCCTCGCCCCGCCCCTCGCGAAACCGGAGACGGCAGGTTTGAAGAGCCGGTCCGTGCTACGCGTGCGGGCCGTTGTGCTGGGCGCGAGCGGGTACGTGGGGCGCGAACTTCTCACCTTACTGGCGCGGCATCCCGGCGCGCGCGTGGTGCGCATGATCTCCTCCACCTCCGGCGGGAAGAAGCCCTTTCCCATCGAGCAGGTTCATCCCGCGCTTCGCGGCCGTTTCGGGATTCCCTGCCTGCCGCTTGACCTGGAGGGTTTGGCCGGCTCCTCCCTGCTCGAAGCCGTGGGGGCGCCGGAAGCGGATGTGGCATTCCTGGCCACCCCGCACGAGACTTCCCGCGACGTTGTGCCCACGCTTCTGGATGCCGGTTTGCGCGTTATCGACCTGAGCGGAGCTTTCCGCCTCAAGGATTCTGCCGCCTATCCGCGCTGGTACGGTTTTGAGCACGGCGCTGCGGAGGCGCTCGCCGAGGCCGTCTATGGCTTGCCGGAGCTCCACGCATCTGCCATCGCCAACGCCAGATTGCTCTCCAATCCCGGCTGTTATGCCACCTCCGTGATTCTCGCTCTCTCTCCGCTTCTGCGCTGCGGATGGGTGGATCGATCTGCCGGCATCATTTCTGATTCGAAATCCGGCGCCAGTGGTGCCGGCCGCACTCCCAGCGGCAAGCTTCACTTCCCCGAGGTCAACGAGAATTGCCGGGCTTACGGCCTTTTTACCCATCGTCACATCCCGGAGATGCTTCAGGCGCTGGAGATCCGCGAGAAGGATTTCATATTCACTCCTCACTTGTTACCGATTACGCGCGGCATTCTCAGCACGGTTTACGTCCGCCTCAACGTGCGGCGGGCCCTGGGCGAGGTGGTCTCGCTTTTCAAGCAGCTCTACGCGCCTTCCCCCCTGGTCCGGGTTTATGAGGGCGGGGCGCTGCCGGAGATTCAGGCGGTCGCCAACACGCAGTATGCAGACCTTGGCTTTGCGCTCGATGAAGAGACGCGGCGGCTCGTTGTTGTTTCCGCATTGGACAACCTCGGCAAAGGCGCGGCGGGACAAGCAGTTCAAAACATGAACCTCATGTTCGGACTTCCGCAGGAACTGGGCCTGGTATGAAGTTGGTAGTAAAAATCGGCGGAAAGGCCGCGGAGGACGCCAAGGGACGCAGGCGCTTGGCCCGGCAAATCGTGGACCTGCAGCGCGCCGGCCACTCCGTCGTGGTCGTCCATGGCGGAGGCAGCGCCCTGACTCGCACCCTCGAGCGCTTGGGTATCCCCACGGAATTCTACCAGGGACTGCGCGTCACCGACGCTGCCACGCGCGACGTTGCCCTGATGGTTCTCGCCGGCATCGTGAACAAGCAGTGGGTGGCCGAATTCGCAGGGCTCGGGCAGCCGGCCTTGGGCATCTCCGGCGGCGACGCCGGACTGGTCCGCGCAAGAAAGCTCTCGTTGGGGTCGAACGGCCACAAGAAAGACCTCGGTTACGTCGGGCGACCTAACAGGATCCGGACCGGCGTCCTCGAGATGGCCTTGCGGGGCGGGATCGTTCCCGTGGTCGCTAGCCTGGGGCTGAGCGCGCGGGGAGAATTCCTGAACATCAATGCCGATGACCTGGCTGCCTCCCTTGCCGTGGCCCTTCAGGCGGACCGGCTCTTTTACCTCACTGAATCGGGCGGTGTCTGGGACGCGCAGCGGCGCTTGCTGCCGGTCGTGAAACTCCGCGAGATTCCCGCCCTGATCAGGAAAGGTGTGGTGCGCGAAGGCATGATTCCCAAACTGCTTTCGTGCGCGCGCCTCCTCCGCCAGAAGGTTGGTGAAATTGACATTCTTGCGGCCGACGGATCAAAGGACCTGCTCCGGGCCGTGAACAATGGGCAGCACGTTGGAACCAGGATTGTGAAGAGCGCATGAACTTCGACGAGATTGCACAACTCGAGAAGGAAGTCCTCATCCCTACCTACGACCGGTTGCCGATTCTTGCCGTGCGGGGCGAGGGCTGCTACCTCTACGACGACCAAGGCAAGAAGTATCTCGATTTCCTGGGCGGGCTGGCGGTAAATTCCCTTGGCTATGCCCACCCGGAAATTCTCGCCGCGCTGCGCGACGAAGCTGAAACGCTTCTGCACACCTCCAATTTGCTTTACCACCCCTACCAGGCGCCGCTGGCAAAGAAACTCACGGCCTTGTCGGGAATGGACCGGGCCTTCTTCGCCAACTCCGGCACGGAAGCCATTGATGGAACGCTAAAGCTGGTTCGCGCCTACGCCCGCCGGCATCAGGAGTCGTGCGAAATCCTGGCGATCGAAAACTCTTTCCACGGAAGAACTTTTGGGGCGCTCTCCGCGACCTGGCCGGAAAAGTATCGCAAGCCGTTTGAGCCCCTCGTTCCGGGCATTCGCTTCGTCCGCCTGAACGACGCGAACCACCTGCGCGAAAGCTTTACGCCGCGCGTGGGGGCCGTGCTGCTCGAGGTGATCCAGGGCGAAGGCGGGGTAGTGGAACTCAGCGAGGAATTCCTCAAGACGGCGGAAGAGCTTTGCCGGGCCCACGGCGCCCTGCTGATTTGCGATGAGATCCAGTGTGGCCTGGGGCGTACCGGGCGTTTCTTCGCGTTCACCAGGTTCGGCCTGCGGCCCGACGTGGTGGTGGTGGCCAAGCCCTTGGCGGCAGGCCTGCCCCTGGCGGCCATTCTGGCCCGCGAAGAAGTAGCGCAGGCTTTCTCTCCCGGCATGCACGGCGCTACCTTTGGGGGCGGGCCGCTCCAATGCCGCCTGGCCCTGAAGGTTCTCGAGATCCTCGAGCGCCCCGGATTTCTCGAACACGTCCGCGCAGTCGGCGTCTATTTCCGCGCCCAACTCGAAGCTCTCCGCAGCGAATTCGAAGTGATCGAGCAAGTCCGCGGCGAGGGCTTGATGCTGGCCGCCCAACTTCGCGTTCCCTGCAAGAATGTGGTCCGGCAGGCCCTCGAAGCGGGAGCGATTTTCAACTGCACCCAGGAGAAGGTGGTGCGTTTTCTTCCGCCACTGATCATCGAGCGCCGCCACGTGGACGAACTAGTAAGCGTGCTACGGCCGATCCTGGCTGCCCTGCCGGTTGATTGGCTTTGAGGAAGCCTCGAGCCTGTCATCCGGAGCGAAGCGAAGGATCTCGGCAGTTGCTCGTAGTTCGTTGGCCTTAAAACCAACTGCGGAGATCCTTCGCTTCGCTCCGGATGACAGCGGGTCGACTTTTCCGCACCTTTTAGGCAAGGGGATGAAGGGACAATGTCGAGTTTCATTATGGTGGAAAAGCAAGAAAGGCTAAGCGTAACCGATCTGCTGGCGGATACGGACCTTTCGCCGCGTGACCTGAGCCTGATCTTCGGGCTGGCGGAACGCGTCAAAGCCGCGCCGCACACCTTTGCCCAGGCGCTTTTGGGCAAACAACTGGCGATGATCTTCGAGAAGCCTTCCCTGCGCACTCGCGTCACTTTTGAAGTGGGCATGACCAGCATGGGCGGTTTTGGCGTTTATCTGGATCACGCCAAGCCGCGCTTGGGCGAACGCGAAGCCGTCAAGGATATTGCCCGCAATCTTGAGCGCTGGGTGGACGGCATTGTGGCTCGCACCTTCTCCCACGAGTCGGTGCTCGAATTGGCGAACAACGCCTCGATTCCTGTCGTGAACGCGCTCACCGACCTCTTTCATCCCTGCCAGGCTCTGGCCGATCTGTTTACGCTGCGGGAGAAGTTCGGAAAGCTGGCCGGGCTGACGCTGGCTTTCGTAGGTGACGGAAACAACGTGTGCCATTCGCTCATGATCACAGGCGCGAAGCTTGGCGTCTCCGTGCGCGCCGCCACCCCTCCGGGCTATGAGCCCAAAGCGGAGATGGTCGCCGAGGCGAAAGCGCTGGGCGCGGCGACGGGGGCGACAGCCGAGGTTTTCAATAACCCGCTTGAGGCCGTGGCGGGAGCCCAGGCCATCTACACCGACGTTTGGGCGAGCATGGGCCAGGAGCACGCCGTCCACCTCCGGGCCCAGGTGTTTGCGCCGTATCGCGTCACGGATGAACTCTTGGCTGCCGCTGCCCCTTCGGCGCTGTTTATGCATTGCCTGCCTGCGCATCGCGGCCAGGAGGTTACCAATGAAGTGATCGATTCTCCGCGCTCGGTGGTCTTCGATCAGGCGGAAAACCGCCTGCACGTTCAAAAGGCCTTGCTGATTCTACTGATGCAGGGCCCGCGCGCCTGAGTTTTGAAATCTGAAATTTCAAATTTCAGATCCCGAGTCCGCTCGCGAATCGCGCTGAAGAAAGGAAAGCGATGACCTGAGATTTCAACTCTCAAATCGGTTTGCGGATCCTGCTGCAGAGAGGGAAACGAAAAATTGAACATCCGAAAAGCTGAACTGCGCGACGTGCCTGCGCTCTACAAATTGATCAACCGCTACGTGGCTGAGCAGGTCCTGCTTCCGCGCCCCCTGGCGAACCTCTACGAAGACATCTGGGAGTTTACCGTGGCGGAAGAAGACGGAGAGCTTCTCGGATGCGGTGCCCTCAAGTTCTACAGCCAGGAGCTTGCCGAAATTCGTTCCCTCTGTGTGGACGCGGCGCTCAAGTCAAAGGGCGTGGGCACGTTGCTCACGGAGGCTATCATGGACGAAGCCGAACGATTTGGCCTGAAGAAAGTCTTCGCCCTCACCGTCGTGCCGGCCTTTTTTGAAAAGCTGGGCTTCCAAAGAGCCACGCGCGAGAGCTTTCCGGTCAAAGTTTTTCAGGACTGCCTGGGCTGCCCCAAATACTCGTGTTGCGATGAGATTGCCGTCAGCTACGAGTTGGCCTGGAGGCACGCCGAAGACGTCGAGGCGTCTTTCGAGGAGATCGACGCGCCGGCATAGCAAGGCTCTCTCGCTCGCCGTTCAGAGCCCCTCTCGCTCCCGCATCATTCACGTCTTTCGTATCGTTCGGAATCTGGATATCTGAAATCCGCAATCTGAAACTTCGTTCTCAAATCTCAAATCTCAAATTTGAGGTAGCCCGCAGCCCTGCCCCAAGTCCTGTACTCGCGCCGCTGAGTGTGAATGAAAAGCCTTCTGGAGGAGAGAAGTAGCCCTCTCCCCTGGGGAGGGTGTCACGCTCCGGCGTTTTCATCAGCCGGAATGTGACGGGTGAGGGGTCACAGGCATGACGACGAATCTCGTACTGACTTGAGAACATTCAGAGCGAGATTCCTCGTTTCACTCGGAATGACAGGACATACCCGGAGCGTGGGGTAATAGCCGCGGACACACCGGTCTTGAGATCGGTTACTGACGGCCGGGCGGCCGGTTCTTGAATCTCGAATCTGGAATCTGAAATCTGCAATTCTGGATCGTAGCCTCTGACCTCGTGGATCTGGTATCGCAGCTTACTGCCGAAGAACAGTCAGCGGTGGGGGAGTATATCGAATTCCTAAGGGAACGAAAGGCGAAGCTTCCTCAGACACCCTTCAGCGCAGCGCTCGACGAATTCATCGCCGCCCATCCCGAGTTACTCGGTCGCCTTGTCCAGTGACTCGATACCCTTCTGTTGATGAAGTCCTCGCCGCCGGTTGACCCTGCCTACGGACAAGAATAGACTCAGTTACGGGAGGCGTACCCATGGGCCTGACTTACATCCAAGCCAGCATAGCGAATCCGGCGCGGCCTCGCCGCAGCGCCAGGCTGAAATTCCTGGTTGACTCCGGCGCTCTCTATTCGGTGGTTCCCGCAGCGGTGCTCCGGCGTCTGGGCATCAAACCCGGGAAAAGCAAGAGCTTCATTCTTGCCGACGGGACGGAGGTCAAGCGCTCGCTCGGTCAAGCTTTGTTTCGTCTGAATGGCGAAGAAGCCGCTTCGCCGGTGATCTTTGGAGCGGCGGGCGACAGCGTTTTGTTCGGCAGCGTCTCGCTAGAAGCGTTAGGTTTGATGTTGGACCCTCTCAAGCGCGAACTTCGTCCTCTGCCCATGATGCTGGCGGCTCATCTTTCGCCGCCCCGCGGAGCGTAACTGACCAACCGCGCTCCCTCCCGACCCAGGGATCGAGACCTTGTTCTGGTAAAGCACTTCTGAGGGATAAAGTCGTACGAAGCTTTCCTATGATCCGCGCCACAACATCGCCTATCTTCGCTTGCACGAGAAAACTACGCAGGTTGAAACCCTTCGTCTCAGCGTCGAAATAAACGTAGACATCGCGCCGGACGGCACTGTCTATGGCATCGAACTGCTCAACGCCAATCAACAACTGCGCGACGAGGACCACGGGAATCTGGTCATCGTGAACGAGGCCATCGGCGAGAGGCGCGAGGTGCCGCTCGAATGATACCGCGCGGCCGGTCCTTGAATCTCGAATCTGTAGTCTGAAATCTGCAATTCAGCGTAGCGCTCGACGAATTCATCGCCACCCATCCCGAGCTACTCCGCCGCCTTACCCATTGATTTGAGCCCTTAGAAGTCTGGATGCGCCAGCACTCACACGCCATCCGCTAACCCTGGCGACTGACGCGGAGAACGACCCACGATGATGAAAAATCCGCCGCACCCCGGAGGCGTTGTCTTGCGGCAGTGCATTCACCCTTTGGGCTTGACCATTACAGACGCCGCCGACGCTCTCGGCGTCACGCGCAACACACTTTCCGAACCGGTGAACGGAAAGCGCGGCATTTCCCCGGAAATGGCCGTTAGGCTATCCAAGGTCTTCGGCGGCACGGAAGAAGGCTGGCTTGTGCAGCAGGCGCAGTATGACCTTGCGCAAGTCCGCCGCGACCTCATTAAACTGAAACGGCTGGAAGTCGCCTAAACCTCGCGGCACCTACCCCAGGGTGGCGCATACGTCCCGCCGTACTTTGGCGGGATGTATGCGCCTTCTGGACAGGAGCGCAGACATGCCAAACTACGGCACGCCGGCTGGCGCAAAGCGCAGCTCTGCGTTTTTGTCCGGTACTGGTACTTTCGTGATCTTGACAACCGTCAACCGATAACTGTAGCCTATACTCGCCACGATGGCCGCCAGCCGCGGGTCGGGGCAGCTCAGGAACTGTTCTGCAACCGCCGGCTGGCGCAGAGCGCAGCTCTGCGGTTTTGCCGGTACTAGTACTTTCGTGATCTTGACAACCGTCAACCGATTACTGTAGCCTATACTCGCCACGATGGCCGCCAGCCGCGGGTCGGGGCAGCTCAGGAACTGTTCTGCAACCGCAAGTCCCGGGTAGGGGCGGTCGCGAACCGCCCCTCCGTCCTACCCGAAACTTTCTCCCTGGAGATCTTATGTCGATTCGCCAATCACCCCAGCTTACGCCGCAATTGCTCGACGCCGCACGCTCGAACGCCCGGCATTCGACCGGACCGCGCACTCAAGCCGGAAAACACCACTCCCGCATGAACGCCCTCGAACACGGCGAGCGTTCCGCCCCCGAAAATCACGACGCGGTGATGCGCGCTTTGGGCGAAGACCCGGCCCAGTTCGAAGCGCTGAAGCAGGAGTTGCGCGCTTCCTTCAGCACCGGCGACCCCTTCGTTGAAAAGCAGGTCGATGATCTCGCCTACTTATACTCGCGGCGCGATCGCGTCGAACGCGCCCAGACCGGCCTGATGCGCCGCGCCCTGCTGGCGCTGGAAGAGGCGCAACACCGCCGCCGGAAGGAAATCGAAGACTGCACCGTCGAGGTCGGCGAGGCCCTCAACGTCACGCTCGAGGCGCCCTCGGACCCCGCCGCGCGCCTGCGCCTGCTACTCTCCTTTCTGGGACTGATTCGCGTGCAGGTGCACGGCCGCTGCTTTCTGGCTTGGCAGGCCGCCGCGCTCCAGGGCTTTTACCGGAACAAGAGCGGCTGGCGAGGGGCGCGGTTGTGCTTTCTGCTGGCGCTCTTCGCGGGGAGCAACCTGCCTCTGCCGCTAGGTGACGCAGGCGCGCACGTCGCGGATGCCGAGGGCGACGAAGACGCTGATGTGGAAGCGCCGCTGGGGGGTGCCGAGGCCGACGAACCGGCCAGCCCCGCCCCCGCAACCGAACCGGCGGATGAACTTCGCTACAACGAACTGGTCCTTTTGCTCGAGGACGAAATGGCGAGCGTTGAGGCGGAGTTCGAGTACGAAGAGAAGCTCAACGAAGAGAGAGCGGCGATCGAGCGCGACGCTTGCCTCGCTCCCTCGGGCGAAGAGTGGCGGATGCTGCTGCGGCGGGAAGAGTCGCTGGACCGCGCGATCGACCGCAAAATTAAGCTGCTACTGACGCTGCGGAAGAGTAGCACAGGCACTCCTGCCTGTGCCGGCGTTGGCACTGCAGAGGGCTTGGAGACAGGCAAGAGTGCCTGTCCCATTCCTGAAGAAATGGACGCAAGTAGCACCGGCACGCCTGCGTGTGCCGAAGCGAGCATGGCAGGGAGCCAGGATCTAGGAGCGCCCGGCCCGATTGAGGAAGAGCCCTCTCCCGAGGGCAGAGGCTGTCTGGCTCCGGCGGTGTCATCAGCCGGAGCGTGACGGGTGAGGGGTTTTTCCCTCGCCTAGAGTGAGAACTTGAGTTGACTGCGCCGCAATTCCGGCGGAACGGAGAGGCACGCCAGGACTCTGAGCTACATGAGAGGAAAGAGGGAGAGAATGTCCGTGTGGACCGGAACCAACCCCTCACCCGGCCTGCGGCGGCGGATGAAACGCCGTCGCGGTCCACCCTCTCCCCCAAGGGGGCGAGGGGATCGGGAGTGAAGCGGGCCCCTGCCAAGAAAGCGGGCATTGTGACCGAGGTTTTGGGTTGAGAGAGCAAAGAACCAACCCCGCGCCATGCCCGAGGTCTTCCAGTTGGCGATCTGCTGTACTGAGCCGTCCTTTGTTTTCATCAACATTCCCGGTTCGTTCGTTGCTTTTCTCAGAATCCGCGCGCCGTAGGGGTAGGGCTTGCCCTACCCGTGTCGCACCCAACGCAAAATCAGGGGACGGCGACCGGTCCACCTACAGGACCGTCGCCTAGGCCGGCGAAAACGCGGGGACGGCGCCGAGACCATCAATTCGGCGCTGGACACTGGTTGGTTCAACTTGGGTTGAGGCTGAACTTCTGACAGTTACGACTGGCGGAAGTTGAAGCGCCCTTCGGCGATGGGCGTGCCCAGCACCTCGATCCGGCTGAGGTCGCGAGTGCCCACGCCGAGTTGTTCCGCCAGGCGCAGCGTGCTGTCGCAGGTTTCGAACGGAGGCGTGCCGCGATCCGCCATGGGGTCGAAGCCCATCAGCGCCGTGCAGACCGCATCGGTGGCCACGCAGTTCGTTCCGGCGACCAGCAGGCCGGGTTGGACGTGCCGCACCTTATCGCACCACGGGCCTTCCCCGCCCGCCATGCTGTGGATTCCGTCGATAACGGCCAGGTGCACGGGCCGCGCCGCCACCAGGTCCGCCACGACGCGCGGCACGCTGTAGCCCGGGTCTTTCGGGGCATGGGCATTCACCGGCGGGGGCGCGCTCTTTGAGGGCAGGCGATTCCCCTCGTGGAAAGGCCCGCGGCCTCCGCGCGGGGCTAGGCTCGGCTCGTCCACGGGAGCGTCGTCGCCGTAGATCGTGCAGGGGGTGATGCCAAAACAGTTCTTCATCGAGAGGGTGACGCCGGCGGTGACGTGCTCTTTCAGCTTGGCCAGCGAGACGAACACGTCGCAGTCTTCGTAGGAATGGTTGAGGTCGTAGCCCTTGAACATCAGGCCGCCGCCCGGAACCCAGAAGCGCGAATACGTCTTGCCGTAGCCCAGGTAGTTGGTGTTCTCGAACTCGACCCGCGGCGCTGCGCTCTCAAAATCGCGCGGTTCCCAATTGGCCTGAAGCATGAATTCCTCGAGCGGCTCGGTGGTTGACATGGGGCTCTCGAGCAGGCGAATGCGCTGCGCTCCCGCCTGGCCCAGCAGTTGAACCGTCGCCCCAATAACCTGAGGATGAACCCAGTGGGTGATCTCCGCCGGCAAGTAGCCGAGCCGGTCGGTGGCGTCGCCGGTCAGGTTGAGTTTGACGGCAACGGACTTTCCGCGCACCAACCCTTCCAGCCCGCCGAGCTGGTCGAACATTTTCGCCAGCGTCCCGGTCACGTCCGCGTCGTACTCACGGCACACGCCCACGGCCACGCGGCCTGCGGGGACGGCACGAGCCAGTGACATCATCGGGCGAGCCAGCCAAGCCCCGGCCGCAGCGCCCATCGCCCCCATGAATTTCCTTCGCGAACACGTAGTCGTCATCATAGCTTTGTGCCCTCAAATTCGAGCGCGCAATAGACAGAAAGCGGTGGAAGGTCGAACTCCGTTCCCGGCGACGCAGGCCGGCCTTGGAGATTGCGTGCCTCTGCCGCTCCGAACTGCCAGAACCGCGCAGACTCGACGCGCTCATTCAGCCAGAGCCCGACGCTGGCGGCCGGCTCCGAAGAGTAATTCAGCACTTGCACGAGCCGCCTTCCTTTGTGCGGCGATACGAACTCGCCGCTCGAGTGGCAGTTGGTCGTTTCCGGATTATAAAGCCGCACCAGATCGTTCCGCCGACTCACCAGGAGATGCGTATCCACCGCCACCTGGTAGGGATCTTGGAACCCTTCCTCCGCCACCGCGATTTGCCCCTTCCCGACATTATACAGTTTGTACCGAAGCGACGGGTCTTTTTCAGTTGGCTTCACATCCGGAGTTCCCCAATAAGCTGCCGCAATCACCAACCCCCCTTGCTGCACGAAGGCGAGCAACTGGGCATGCTCTTTCGCGCCGGGCGTCTCGCGATCGAGCCAGAGTATCGCCTTCAGGCCCTCGAGTGCCGGCAGTGTCCTTGCTCGCTCGATGATTCGAAGCTGAACTTGCCGGCGATTGAGCAGGTTCAGCACTTCACCACTCAGATACGCATTGTCTCCGCGAAAGTCGGAGACAATCGCCAGAATGCCTTGCGATTTGAACGCTTGCCATGCCTCATGTTTTTCGAAGAAAGCGGCCGATTCGCACAGCTTTTCCCAAACGCCCTTGGCTTGGAGATTCCCTTTCGGAAGCGCAGCCCTGAGCCCGTCGTCCAAGGAGATGATCCACCGGCTTCCGTAGGCGCGGCTGTCGGCGACGGCCAAGGCATAGGCGGCCGGGTGGAGCAGGTTCGAAGCCGCCGGAGGGTTGAAGTCCAGCCACAACGTTTTTCCGGGCGCCAATTCGCGCGCCAGCAGTGAAAACCACGCGTTGGAATTCACCCACGGGACGCCCGTTGGCCCGGCGAGGGCGGTATCTCCGTTCATGGTTTGAAGATTCAGTCCTGGCCAAACGTTTTCAGTGGCGCTGAAAGTGGTTGAAGCCGTTTCCCAAGCGGCTTTGTCGCGCGGGAATTGCCGAATCGCCGGAAGCTCAAAGGATAGGCCGGATGCGTTCTCGAGCATCACCGCTGAAAGTCCGGCTGCGCGCGCCGCGGCAATGGAAACCCCGGCATCGCCCTTTAGCGCGATGTTCGCCACAAAACTGAGGCCCATACCGCGGCCTGCTTCGAGAAGGGGCTTTAAGGCCTGCTGCTGAGCTGAATCCTCCGGCCCCCCGTCGGCCCACTCCAAGATAAGGCAGTTGATGGGCGTACCCTTGAGCAGCTCCAATGCGGAGGGCCGCGCCCACGCCTGAAGCGTCTCCGGGAGGTCAGGACTTCGGCTTCCCAACTTGTTTCGGTGCGCGATCTCAAGCGGCCCGCAAGGCCACTTCATCGGCACCCAATTCCTATCCACGTTCATGCGCATTCCTTACCAGGCTGTGGAAAAACCCGTGGACGCTGTCATTCTGAGCGAAGCGAAGAATCCCGGTAGTTGTAGTTTCGACGAACTACGGAGATCCTCCCTTCGTTTCACTCAGGACCGCCTACGGCTCCTCAGCATGACAGCCGAGAGGGTTATCCCGCAGCCAGCTAGGCCCTCGATTCGGCCGCAGAGCCAGCCCAGCACACTACCGGAACGAGAGCCATAACACCACAGTACATACAAAAAGCACGCCGGCCCAGAGGCGGTAGTCGCTGAGTCCCCTTGCAGGAGCCTTGAATTCCCCCAGCACATTTCGCGGCGCCTTACTGGGATCCGCCGGCTGAGTGAGCAAGCTGACGGCAATCATTACGGCGGCAGCAATCACCCACGCCACCAGAGTGCGGTGCATGAAGGAGTTTAGCAGAGGGTGGGACAGCACGGGCAACTTCCAGCCCAGCACCTGGTCGAGGAAGAACACGAGGCCAACAGAGAACCCTGCCACCACCCCTGCGATAGCCCCTTTGGTGTTGCCTCGCTTCCACACCAGACCAGTGAAAATCACCGCCGACATGGGCACGGAAAGGTAAGCCGAAATGAACTGCAAGTAATACCAGATCGTTACCGAAAGACCCACCAACGGTGCGGCCAGGACGCCCAGGGCCGCCATCAGCACGGTCACCCAGCGGCCGATCACCACCTGACGGCCTTCCGAGGTGGCGGGACGGAAGCGAAGCACGAAATCCCTCACCACCAGCGTGGCGCTGGAATTGTAGCAAGCGCTCATGGAGGACATCAGGATCGCAATCAGCCCTGCCAGCACCAGACCTCGCAAGCCCACCGGCAAAAGACCTTGCACCATTCTGGGATAAGCGCCGTCATAACGAGGCAATGCCGGATAAAGCACCCGGGCAATCAATCCCGGAAGAACCAAAATGAACGGCACCATGAGCTTCAGGAAGCCCGCGAAAATCGCGCCCCGCTGGCCGTCCTGGGCAGTACGGGCGCCCAAGACGCGTTGCACGTTGGTTTGGTCCATGCACCAATAGAACATCCCCGCCAGCAGATTGGCGATGAGGAATCCGGTGATGGGGAAGTCGTTGTTCAGCGGTTTCACCATTTGTATCGCCGTGTGGGGCACGTGACTGACCAGGCCCGACCACCCGCCCACCGCCTTCAGCCCAAGGATCGTCAGCAGAGCGCTGCTCAGAATGAGCCAAGTCCCTTGCACCATGTCTGCGTAGACGACGG
>Ga0326727_10009104_pt1 | contig 24697 bp, 21 predicted proteins | sample MB2enrmetagenome_FD_207643 | JGI IMG/M metagenome (GOLD analysis project Ga0326727, IMG submission 207643) | Lab enriched peat soil microbial communities from McLean, Ithaca, NY, United States - MB29MY | ecosystem: Environmental > Terrestrial > Soil > Wetlands > Peat | place: USA: New York... | reverse complement strand
CGCCCGTTCCCGCAAAGGCGAGCGGGTCTTTCGGGCTCATGCCCCGCGCTATTGCCTGGATGTCCTTTAAGCCCAGGAGCTTTGCCTCGTTGGTATACTCGTTCCCCTGAATCCTTGAGAACCTCTCCGGGCCGCTGATCCACTCGACGCCGAACTCGGTTACCGGATTCGCGCTCTCCCGGCATCGCGGGCACAGGCGGGCCTTCGGCCATTTCGGGTCATCGTTGTAAGGGCAGCCCCTAATCCTCGGCACGGGAAGGAGCAACTTGCTTATCGACCGCGCGAGCCGGGTCTTGCCTGTCCCCTCCTCGGAAACAAGATACGGTTGCGCGCCCGAGAGATGGGCGCCCACGACATCCTCTTTCACCTGCTCCCTGCCCTGGATCTCGTCCAGGACGTCCTCTCCCCTTTTAATCCTTTTCAGTATGGAGTATCTTAATAGGTAAGAGATGGGGATCGACTGGTAACGCTCCAGGAGCTCCATATTTTCATGCGCGGTAAAGTTGATCATGGCACCTATCGTGACACCTGCATTTTGACTATCGTCTTTAATATAAATTGATGAGAGGGCCAAGTCAACCGGTGACAAGCTTCAATTCTTTGCTCGACCTGCCCGCCATCCCCCGCGTCCTCAAAGTCCTCCTGCATCACGGGCAAACGGGGACCAGGGAAGACTCCGTCATCGAGCACCTCCAGAAGAGGGCCTACGCCAAAAAGGCCATAGAAATGCTGATCGGCCGGGGCATAATAAAAAGGGAGAACGGGCTGCTCACCATTGTGGAGGGCGAGGAGAACAGCCGCCGGGTCAGCGGCATCATGCGGTTTTATGACGACGTCGACCGGACGGTGAGGAGAAAGCTCCTCTTTCGCGGCATCCTCAACGCCGTTAATTATGCGTACCTGGTCCACTTCAAGACCTTCACGACCCTTATGGAGACCGACGGTTTCAGCCGGGAGGACGTGGACGCCGTCCTCGACGCAGACGGGAGGGAAGGCTACGTCGAGCGGCTCAAGGTCATGTATCGCGCCGGGGAGGGTCTGGAGTACCGGTGCTTCCCCTTCATCCCACTGCACCACTATCCCCAATTTATTATGATGAAGCCGGACGACACCGGGCATCTGCGGGAGAGGCTCGGCAGCATGGGCGTCGTGATGGTCGAGGAGGAATACCTCCTCGGTCGCTACCCAAAGGAGATCGCACGCCAGTCGCGGGAGTATGTGGTCAGGGAGAAGGAGCACATCAGGGAGAAGATTAAGAATGATGCGTTCGATGTGTGGTGGTATTACCGGTTCTAAGGGGAGGGCGGCCGGGCGCTCCGTTCGTAGCCCTCGCCACATCGCAACGGGGGCATCAACGGGAAGGATGATTATCTGTTACTGACCACAGAAGAATTCTATCTTTTTGGAGCCGGCTATGAAATGGGGTTTCCGACGGGTGCCCATGTGGAGCCTCCAAAAGGGTTAAGGCTTAGTGCTTGAGCTCGGGACGGTCAGCCGGCGCACGCATCCGATAGCGCCGAGAAAACGCGTGCACTCCCTGGGTGACGGAATCATAAATATGATCTGCACCGATGGCTGCTTCCACCCCCATCCGCCGCAACATCTCCCGTACGGAATCCCGCACCCGGGCCAGGCAAAGGGTGATACCAACTCCTGCCAATTCGGCCTGGAGCTTTACTATCGTATCAGCCGCCGTGGTATCCACAGTATTGATGGTCTCATAATCCATCAACACTTCCTGCACCGGCTTCGTCGCTTCGCGGATGGCGTGTTTGACCTGCTCGGCGCAATAGGCGGCGTTGGCAAAAAACAGGTCACCGTCAAGCCGGAAGATCAGCAGGCCGGGAATCGTCTTGGCCTCGGGGCGCCGCCGAATGTTGCGGTACACATCCAGCCCCGGCGTTTTGCCGAGCACCGCAGTGGAAGGATGGCTGGCTCGATAGATCAAGCCCACCAGGGACAACACGACCCCCAGCGCCACACCCGGAAGAACGCCGAGTATGAGCACACCGAGGAAAGCCGCCAGGGCAAAGCTTAATTCCAGCTTGCTGATAGCGCCCAGTCGCTGAAAATAACCAAAATCCAGCATCCGAATCATGGCCCCGACCACAATGGCGCCCAAGACGGCATCAGGCATATTCTTAAAAAGCGGCATCAGGATCAGCAAAGTGAGGGCTATAAAAATGGCATGGAACAGTCCCGCCATTTGGGTCTTGCCGCCGGCACCCATGCTCACCGCGGACTGTGACAGGCTGCCGGCCACTACGAAGCCGGAACAGAAGCTTGAGCCAAGGTTGGCCACGCCGAGACTCACCAATTCTTGATTGGGATCGATTTCCCCACCCGTTACGAGAGCCGCGGCTTTGGCCGCTCCCAGTGATTCCGAGTAGTTGAGCAACACTATGGCCAAGGCCCCTTCGATGAGGGTGGAGAGGTGCGAGGGGGGTAGGTGCGGAAGACCGATGGGTGGGAAATTTGTGGTAATGACACCCACAATGGCCACCCCCCGTTGGTGCAGGTTAAAGACTATGACCGTCAGAATGGCGCCCATAACGGTGGTTAAGGCTGCAGGAAATTTTGGCAGGAAGTGCGTCAGGGTTAACAGCACAAGGAGGCTGCCCAATCCCACTACCAGGGTCAAAAGATGGGTATTCGGCAACTCCAGAGAGAGGGCCCAGAGCCGCTGAAAAAACTCACCGCCGACACCTTTTACCCCGCACATCTTGGGTAATTGGGTCATCATGGTCACCAGGGCCAGACCCTGAATAAAACCCTTCATTACCGGTTGCGCGATGAAGTTGGCCAGCCAGCCCATTCGTAAGATGCCGAAGCCCAGAAAACATACCCCGACGAGCAAGGCCAGCGTCGAGGTCAATGCCTGATAATCAGGGGAACTTTGCGCCACCAGAAGGCCCACGGTGTGTGCTGATAACAGGGCTGTGGCAGAATCTGGTCCAACGACCAGCGAGCGAGACGTGCCGAAAACTGCGTAACCGATGAGCGCCAGTGGCACAGTATACAGACCGACCACGGGAGGGACGCCGGCGATACCGGCGTAGGCCAGGGCGGTGGGCACCATTAACGCCCAAACGGTGAATCCGGCAATGAGATCACTTCGCAGCCAGCCTAGCCGGTAGTGGGAGGTCCAGTTCAATAGAGGGATGAATTTATTTAGCGAACAGGAATCTTTCTTAGGGTTGGTCCGTGTTTTGATGGCAATCACCTGTCCGAACTACCCCGCCGACTCCTGCGCGCCGATCTCGTCCAGAGCCTTCTGAAAGGCGACCCGATCCGGTTGACGTCCTCCACGGATACCTTCCCTGGGCATGCGAACCTCACCCTTAACCGACGTTCGCATGCCCTGTAGCTATCATAGCAGACCGCGTGGATATTGGCAACCGGCCCTTTCGGCCGTGGCGGAGAAGGAACTGGCGGAGACAGTGCGGAGGGTACCGGACGGGGGAAAGGAATAAGGTTTTTTTGGATCACCCGTTGCATCTTCTTCCCGGAATGATTATCGTGTAAGAACAGCCCCATTAAAATGGGGGGGTGTGGGCGCGTCCGACGTGGATACGTCTCTAGATGCGGTTGAAAAAGAGATCGACGATACAGTCCGCAAGATACCCCTCCCAAATGGGTAACGGGGGCTGCCTTCATCCGGCCGGTAGAGTTGCCCGGCGAAAGCGAAATAGAAAGCGCCATCTTTTCGGGATCGTGTTAACAACCCATAGGGGGGTGATGCAGTGACAGATGACAAAAGAGAACCTGGTACCGGAAATAATGTGATAGATCGGCTTCGCTCATTTTTCGCTCCCCGGGACCCCCAGAAAAAGAAGGACGGCCTGCCTCCCAAGGCACATTTCAGCATCTGGTACTTCCTGATTATGATGCTCCTGATCATGTACTTGCAGCAACACTTTCTTTCCCAGAAAGTTGAGACGATTCCCTACAGTCAGTTCAAACAAGAACTGGCTCAGGGCAACGTGGATAAATTGACCGTGGGTCCGGAGAATATCACGGGAACACTGAAAGAAAAAGACAAAAAGCCGGGCCGGCAGTTCGTTACCATCCGGGTGGACGATCCCGGCCTGGTCAAAGACCTGGATGACCATAAGATCGCTTATTCGGGACTTTATGAAAGTAAATTCCTAAGCGGCATCCTCTCATGGGTCCTCCCTATCGGCATCATGCTCCTGATCTGGCGGTTTGCGATGAAGAAGATGGGACCGGGGATGGGGGTGATGTCGTTTGCCAAAAGCAAAGCAAAGCTGTTCGCAGAGAACGAGACGAAGGTCACCTTCGCCGATGTCGCGGGTATCGATGAGGCCAAGCAAGAGCTCCAGGAAGTAGTCGAGTTTTTGAAGAATCCGGAGAAATTCCAGAAACTCGGAGGGAGGATCCCCAAGGGAGTTCTTCTCCTCGGCGCGCCGGGGACCGGCAAGACCCTCCTGGCCAAGGCCGTGGCCGGGGAGGCAAAAGTGCCTTTCTTCAGCATCAGCGGCTCCGAGTTCGTCGAAATGTTTGTCGGCGTGGGGGCATCCCGCGTGCGCGATCTCTTTTCCCAAGCCGCCGCTCAAGCCCCCTGCATCATCTTCATCGACGAGTTGGACGCGTTGGGGAAGGCCCGGGGCATAAATGTCCTTGGCGGAAATGACGAACGGGAGCAGACGCTTAACCAGCTCCTGGTGGAGATGGACGGGTTTGAATCGAATAAAGGGGTGATCATCATGGCAGCGACCAACCGGCCGGAAATCCTCGATCCCGCCCTGCTGCGTCCAGGGCGGTTTGACCGGCAGGTCGTGGTCGACCGCCCTGATATAAACGGACGGGAAGCGATCCTGAAAATCCACTCACGACATGTGCTTTTGGGTCCGGATGTCGACCTCCGTAAGATCGCGGCCCTGACCCCGGGCTTTGTAGGGGCCGACCTCGCCAACCTCGTCAATGAGGCTGCCCTTCTGGCTGCCCGGAATAATAAAGAAACGGTGGGTTCGGCTGAGTTCGATGAGGCGGTTGACCGGGTGGTCGGCGGCCTGGAGAAAAAGAACCGGGCCATGAACCCCGGGGAGAAAGAGATTGTGGCCTTTCACGAATCGGGCCACGCGATTGTGGCTGAATCGGTGAAGTATGCCGACCCGGTCAACAAGATCTCCATTATTCCCCGGGGAGTTGCGGCTCTCGGCTACACGCAGCAGCGGCCTACGGAGGATCGCTACCTGATGACGCGCCTTGAGTTGCTCGACCGGCTGGCCGTTCTTTTAGGCGGCAGGGTAGCGGAGGAACTGGTTTTCGGGGACATCTCCACAGGCGCCCAGAACGACTTGCAGCGGGCGACAGACATTGCCCGGTCCATGGTCGCGGAATACGGCATGAGCGACCTCCTGGGACCGGTAACGTACGAGCGCCCCCGTCAGCCCGTGTTCCTCCCGGAAAATTATGCTCCCGGCAAAACCTATAGCGAAACGAAGGCGACTCAGATTGACGAGGAGATCTCCCGGGTGATGGAACAGGCCCAGGAAAGAGCGAGGAACATCCTTTCGGAACGCAGAAAAGTCCTTGATGATCTGGCCCGACTCCTTACCGAGAAGGAGGTTGTACAGGGGGAGGAGCTGAGAAAGATGCTGGCCGAATACGCACCGGGAAAAGCCGCGAAAGAGGCATAGACGAAAGGAGACGATGTGGCGGCATCACAGGAGTCGGTGGTTGTCCTGGTCGATGTAGATAATACGCTGCTTGACAACGACCGGATCATACATGATCTCAAACGCCATATCGAGCAGCAGTTCGGGATGCAGACCAGGGACCGCTATTTTGCGATATTTGAGGAGTTGCGTGCTCAACTCGGATACGCAGATTACCTGGGCGCCCTTCAGCGCTATCGACTTGAAAACCAGTGCGACCCGAGGCTGCTGCTGATGTCTTCATTCCTCGTGGACTACCCGTTTACCGACCGGCTGTACCCGGGCGCGCTCGATGCCCTTGAACACGCGCACACGTGGGGGAAGACGGTCATCCTGTCCGATGGAGACGTAGTCTTCCAACCACGCAAAGTGGAGCGATCCGGCCTATGGGATGCGGTGGAGGGCCGGGTGCTGATCTACGTCCACAAGGAGCAGATGTTGGAAGATGTCGAGCAACGCTACCCCGCCGGGCGCTATGTAATGATAGACGATAAGCTGCGCATTCTGACGGCGATGAAAAAGCTCTGGAGGGACAGGCTCACCACTGTGTTCCCGCGCCAAGGACATTACGCCCTCGACTCCAACGCTATCGCCGCCTATCCGCCGGCTGACCTCACAATTGAACGTATCTGCGATCTGGTCAATTATGACTTACCCGCCTTGCTCGACGCCTTCAAAGCCGGCCACGCGCAATAGGAGGAACCATGAAAACGACACAACAGCTGCATGATCTCGGTCAGAGCCTCCGGCTCGACAACATTACCCGCGGGCTCCTGACAAAGGGTACTCTCCGCCATTATATCACCGAACTTTCGGTGACGGGCCCTACCTCGAACCCCACGATAGTTGATCACTGGAACGAAAGACCCCAAGGCCTCAGATGTCCTGTACATCAAGGCATTGGCAGCTCCAGACACTAGTAACACCATGCCTGAGGAGACATTACTCGCTTTCACCGATCACGGCAACGTGAACGACGTGTTGCCGGTTGATGGCGGGGATGCCGAAGGCCTTGCAAGCACTACAGATGTGAAGGAGAAGCCATGAGCACACAAACTCCTGTCGGCAAGCCGATATGCAGTCTCTCAGATACGGACGTCGAAGGGGTCGATTCGCTGGCGGAGCTCGCCCTTAATATGCGCTGGTCGTGGAATCACGCCACCGACGAAGTGTGGCGACAGCTTGATCCCGAACTGTGGGAAATTACCCATAACCCCTGGGTTGTCCTGCAGACGGTCTCACGCGACCAAATCGAGCGCGTGTTGGTCGATCCCGTTTTTCGCAAAAACCTTGATGGCCTGGTCGAGACCAGGCGGCAAGTGTTGGAAGCGTCCGCGTGGTTTCAGCAAGATCATCCACAGTCGCCCCTGACGCGTGTCGCGTATTTCAGCATGGAATTCATGTTGAGCGAAGCGCTGCCCATCTATTCGGGGGGGCTTGGCAATGTGGCCGGCGATCAGCTCAAAGCCGCCAGCGACCTGGGTGTGCCGGTGGTCGGAGTGGGGCTGCTCTATCAACAAGGCTATTTTCGCCAGGTAATTGACAGGAACGGAGCGCAACAGGCCCTCTTCCCCTATAACGACCCGGGGCAGTTGCCGATCACGCCGTTGCGCCAGGCGAACGGCGAATGGTTGCGGCTGGAGTTCACTTTACCCGGCTACTCGGTCTGGATACGCGCCTGGCAGGTCCAGGTAGGCAGAGTAAAGCTTTACCTGCTGGACAGCAATGACGCGGCGAACTTCCCCGCTCATCGGGGGATTACCAGCGAACTGTATGGCGGCGGGCCGGAGCTGCGCCTCATACAAGAACTACTCCTCGGAATCGGCGGATGGCGACTGCTTGGCGCACTCGGCATCCAGCCGGAGGTCTGCCACCTGAATGAGGGGCATGCGGCCTTTGCCGTGCTGGAACGGGCGCGCAGTTTCATGCAAGAGACCGGACAAGCCTTCGAAGTCGCACTGAGCGCAACACGATCCGGCAATCTCTTTACCACCCACACGGCAGTAGCCGCCGGCTTCGATCGTTTCGCCCCGTCTCTCATCGAGCAGTATCTCGGCGCTTATGCCGAGCAGAAGCTCGGCATAACACTCCACGATTTGCTGGCCCTAGGGCGCGCGAACCCGAACGACTCTTCCGAACCCTTTAATATGGCCTACCTGGCGGTGCGGGGGAGCGGAGCGGTTAACGGGGTGAGCCGCTTGCACGGGAAGGTGAGCCGACGGATTTTTATGCCTCTCTTTCCGCGCTGGCCGGTCGACGAGGTGCCCATTGGCCATGTGACAAACGGGGTTCACATGCCAAGCTGGGACTCGGCAGAATCTGACGATCTGTGGACGGAGGCCTGTGGAAAAAACCGCTGGCTGGGGACAACGGGAACCTTGGAGCAGCACATTCGCCGCGTTTCCGACGCCGCGCTCTGGCAACTTCACGCCGCCGCCAGCAAGTCTCTTGTTGAATACGCCCGCGAGCGTTTGTCCCGACAACTGGCCGTCTCAGGCGCATCGCCCGAGGAGGTTGACGACGCGAAGCATCTGTTTGATCCCAATGCTTTGACGCTGGGCTTTGCGCGCCGTTTCGCGACCTACAAGAGGCCGAACCTGCTGCTGCACGACCCCGAGCGACTGCTTCGCCTGTTGGCCAATCCCGGGCGACCCGTGCAGCTCATCATCGCCGGCAAGGCCCATCCGGCAGACCAGGAGGGACAGGCGCTGATTCAGGAATGGACGCATTTTATCCGGCGGCCCGAGGTGCGCCCCCATGTGATCTTCCTCAGTGACTATGACATGCTCCTCACGGAACACCTCGTGCAGGGGGTGGATGTCTGGATCAACACACCACGGCGGCCCTGGGAGGCGTGTGGAACGAGCGGCATGAAGGTACTCGTCAATGGAGGCATCAACCTGTCGGAGCTGGACGGCTGGTGGGCGGAAGCCTACGCGCCTGACGTGGGGTGGGCATTGGGGGACGGTCGGGAACATGGCGACGATCCGGCATGGGACGCGGCTGAAGCCGCGGCGCTCTATGACCTGCTCGAAGGCGAGGTGATCCCCGAGTTTTATACCCGCGATGGCAACGGCATCCCAACCGCGTGGGTGGCGCGTATGCGTGAAAGCATGGCGCGGCTGACCCCCCGCTTTTCCGCGAACCGCACCGTGCGCGAATACACCGAACAACACTACATTCCCGCAGCCGCGGCCTACCGCCGGCGTGTTGCCGATAAGGGCGCAATGGGCAGGCAACTCGTCGATTGGCAGCACAGTCTGGAACAGAAATGGGCCACGCTGCGCTTCGGCGAAGTGAAGGTGGCGATTGACGGGGGAAATCTCGCATTCGAGGTTCGGGTTTATCTGAGCAGCCTTGACCCGAATACTGTGCGCGTAGAACTTCACGCCGACGGCGTAAACGACGGAGAGCCGGTCCGGCAGGAGATGATACGCGGTCAAGAACCGGCGGACGCGTCGGACAGCTACGTTTATCGTGCAGCCGTGTCCGCGGCCCGCCCGGTGACGGACTATACGGCCCGAGTGATACCGCATTGCGACGGCGTTGCGATTCCCCTGGAAGCCGCTCAAATCCTGTGGCAGCGATGATTCGACCGACGGAAAGCAAAACGATGAAGAAAGGGACTGTAATTACGTAAGTGTCTCCGGATATGGCGGTGTCCGGCTCACCGACGGACGGGATCATCATGCCCGCAGGCGGGCGACAACGAACTTCACGTGCGGAGTCGGCTCTACGTGCGTGAAACCGGCTTCGTTCGAATTGCGAAAATGACGAAGGAGTCATCCATGAAACCGGCTAACCCATGCATCCTCACGATCAATGGCGGCTCGTCGAGCATCAAGTTCGCGCTCTTCGAGGCCGGCGACTCGCTCCGACGGATTCTAGAGGGCGAAATTGAGCGGATCGGGCTGCCGGAGGCGACCTTTGCAGTGAAGGGCCTGCATCAAGCCGATACCTTCTCCCGCCAGGTTGCTGCGCCGGACCACATGGTGGCGGTCAATCTCCTGATGGACTGGATAGAGGAAGGCGTCGGGGTCGGCATGTTGACCGCGATCGGCCATCGCGTGGTGCATGGTGGGCCGAAGTATGGCAAACCACAGCGAATCACCGCGGAAATGGTTGAGGAACTGCACCGGCTCAGTCCATTTGATCCTGACCACCTGCCGGAGGAGATCCTGTTAACCGGGGCGTTTCATCGCCGGTTTCCCGACCTGCCCCAGGTGGCGTGTTTCGACACGGCTTTTCACCATGGCCTGCCGCGCGTGGCCCGGCTCTTGCCGATCCCGCGCCGGTACGAAGCAAAAGGGGTGCGGCGGTACGGGTTTCACGGGTTGTCGTACGCGTTTCTCATGGGAGAGCTGGCCCGCCTGGCCGGACCGAAAGGAGCGCAAGGTCGGATCATCCTCGCCCACCTCGGCAATGGCGCGAGCCTTGCGGCGGTGCATGGTGGGAAAAGCATCGACACCAGCATGAGTTTCACCCCGACAGCCGGGGTGCCGATGAGCACCCGCTCAGGCGATCTCGATCCCGGGCTGCTTTGGTATCTGGCGCGCACCGAAAAAATGAGCGCGAAGGAATTCAACAAGATGGTCAATTTCCAGTCCGGCTTGCTCGGCGTTTCTGAAACCAGTTCCGACATGCGCGACTTGCTCGATCGTCAGGCGAAAGATACCCGTGCCGCCGAAGCGGTGGACCTGTTTTGCTATCAGGTCAAGAAATGGATCGGCGCATTCGCAGCGGCGCTGGGAGGACTGGATACGCTGGTGTTCGCGGGCGGCATCGGAGAGAAGGCGGCCGTAGTCCGGGCCAGGATTTGCGATGGGCTCGGATTCCTTGGAATCGAACTCGAAAAAAAGCGGAACGCGGCTAATGCCGGTGTGATTTCCACGGATGGAAGCCGGGTCGCTGTTCGCGTCATTCATACGGACGAGGAATGGATGATCGCAAAAACGGTCTGCGCCATTTTAAGTCTTACAAGTAAAAAGGGACACGATCATGAAAACAAAAAAAGCGTCTGAAAGAAGCATAGTCATGAAGGTAAAAAATGGGGTTAAGGAGCGCATCGCCATGGAAACGGAGAAGATGAATAAAGCGGACAGGCCGTTGTCGCCCGATTTGCAGCGATTGATGAACGCCTATTGGAGGGCGGCCAACTATCTCTCGGTCGGGCAGATTTATCTGTACGACAATCCGCTGCTGAAAGAACCGCTGAAGCTGTCGCACGTGAAGCCCCTGGTGGTCGGGCATTGGGGTACAACGCCGGGCCAGAACTTCATCTATGTGCATTTGAACCGGGTCATCAAGGAGTATGACCTCGATATGATCTACATCGCCGGTCCAGGTCACGGCGGCCCGGCGCTGCTGGCCAATACGTACCTCGAAGGCGCCTACAGCGAGGTATATCCGAACATCAGTCAGGATGAGGCCGGGCTCAAGAAGCTGTTCATGCAATTTTCGTTTCCCGGCGGGATTTCCAGCCATGTTGCGCCGACAACGCCGGGGTCGATTCACGAAGGCGGAGAGCTGGGGTACTCGCTCAGCCATGCCTTCGGGGCCGCGTTCGACAACCCCGATTTGATCGTCGCCTGCGTCGTGGGCGACGGTGAAGCGGAAACCGGTCCGTTGGCGACCTCATGGCAGTCCACCAAGTTTCTCAACCCGATCTCCGACGGCGCCGTGCTGCCGATCCTGCACCTCAACGGCTACAAGATCAGCAACCCGACCGTGCTGGCGCGCATCGAGCATGAGGAATTGGAGCACTATTTCCGGGGCTGCGGCTGGACGCCCCACTTTGTGGAAGGCGATGACCCGGAAGAGATGCATCAGCTCATGGCCGGCACTTTGGAAAAGGCCATCAAGGAGATCCGGCAAATCCAACAGAATGCGCGGAACAAAAACGACACGACCCGCCCGCGCTGGCCGATGATCGTCCTTAACTCGCCCAAGGGCTGGACAGGACCCGAAGTCGTCGACGGCCTGCAAGTCGAGGGCACGTTCCGTGCCCACCAGGTGCCGCTCCTGGTGGATTCCGAGCATCCCGATCATGTCGCGCAGCTTGAAAGCTGGATGAAGAGCTACAAGGCAGAAGAACTGTTCGATGGGGATGGCCGACTCATGCCGGAATTGGCCGACCTGGCGCCTAAGGGCGACCGGCGGATGGGCGCCAACCCCCACGCCAACGGCGGCATTCTGCTGCGCGACCTGCGAATGCCGGACTTCCACGTCCACGCGGTCGATGTGCCTTCGCCCGGCGCCGTTGGCGCCCAGGATACGCTCGTGCTGGGTAAGTTCCTGCGCGACGTGGCCACGCTGAATCAGGATCAGCGCAATTTCCGGATCTTCGGCCCCGACGAAACGCTCTCGAATCTCCTGGGCGCGGTCTTTGAAGTCACCAACCGTCAGTGGGACGCCCGGGCAGTAAAAAATGATGAATTCCTCGCGCCCGCCGGACTGGTGCTGGACTCGATGCTTAGCGAGCACCAGTGCGAGGGCTGGCTGGAGGGTTATCTGCTTACCGGTCGGCACGGGCTGTTTAACAGCTATGAGGCATTCATTCGCATCGTCGATTCGATGTTCAGCCAGCACGCCAAGTGGCTGAAGGTAACGCTGGAACTGCCGTGGCGGAGGAAGATCGCCTCGCTGAACTATCTGCTCGCCTCCCACGTCTGGCAGCAGGATCACAACGGCTTCACGCACCAGGACCCCGGCTTCCTCGACCACGTCGTCAACAAGAAGGCCGATATCGTGCGCGTTTACCTTCCGCCCGATGCCAACTGCCTCTTGTCGGTTTTTGATCACTGCCTGCGTAGCCGGCATTATGTAAACGTGGTGGTTGCGGGAAAGCACGCACTGCCCCAATGGCTGACCATGGAAGCGGCGGTGATGCATTGCACGGAAGGACTTGGCATCTGGCAATGGGCCAGCAACGACCAGAACGCCGAGCCCGACGTGGTGATGGCCTGTTGCGGAGACACGCCCACGCTGGAGATCCTGGCCGCCGTTTCCATCCTGCGCGAGCATCTGCCCGATCTGAAAATCCGGGTGATCAATGTCGTCGATCTCATGAAGCTGCAGCCGCAAATTGAACACCCGCACGGGCTGAGCGACACGGATTACGACTCGCTCTTCACGAAAGACAAGCACATCATTTTCGGCTTTCATGGATATCCCTGGTTGGTTCACCGGCTGACCTACCGCCGGACCAACCGCAACCTGCATGTCCGTGGCTACAAGGAAGAGGGCACGATCACGACGGCCTTCGACATCAGGGTGCAAAACGAGCTGGACCGGTTCCACCTGGTACAGGACGTGGTCGATCGGCTGCCGCAGTTGGGCTCCAGGGGGGCCTACCTGAAACAGATGGTGCAGGACAAGCTTATCGAGCACAAGCAGTACATCGACAAGCACGGCCAGGATATGCCGGAGATCAGGAACTGGAAGTGGGCCAACCCCAAATGAATGCGCAAGAGCTCATAGGCACCGCGAGGGCGCCGGTCGGCGCGCGCCTGCGTGGCATCATCGGGTAATGTTGCACAAAAACCCGCTGTAAAAAACTCTTTTTTGTTGACAAACAGCAGTAATAATAAGTTTATATTTGCTATGGCAATCTTTTGCATGCTAATGTTATGTGTACAACAGTATGTTAAGTTCGTTAAGTGAGACCGATGCGCAGGACCGGGCGAGATTTTCAGATTTCCGAGACGGTTCGGTTTCTGCGCCGAATCTTCAAGGCCATACAGGATTATTCTCAAGACGTGTCGAACAGCTTTGGCATAACCGGGCCGCAGCTTTGGGCGCTGAAAATAGTCTCCCGCCATGCGGGCCTTGCCCTCGGCGACCTGAGTAGAAAGATGTACCTCCATCCGAGCACTGTAACCGGCGTCATCGATCGCCTGGAAAGCAAAGGTTATGTCGTGAGAGACAGAGATTCAGCCGACAGAAGGGTCGTGAAGGTGAAACTGACTCCTGCAGGACAAGATTTGGCCGCGAAGGCGCCTAACCCCATCCAGGGAAAAATGATATATGGCTTAACGAAGTTGAGTGAGGATGAATTGAATACCATCTACGAATCGGTCAAGAGGCTTGTGGAACTAGCGGAGGCAAAAAATGTAAAGGCGACGTTCTTTTTCGATCAGGAGTGAGTGCTTCCAAGGATAATAACGTGGTATTTTAATAAATCTTACTATCAGGAAGAGAAATGATAAGGGTAGGATTCATATGAGTGGTTTTGCTGGTCGGGGTTCTCGTAGTGAGCCTCGGCGGCCCGGCTTGGGTGAGCCTGATAACGAAGATGTGCCGTTTTCGACGATGGAGCGGAAACACCTGTCACGCAGGGGAATAGTCACGCAACGCGACATCTTATAGTAGTAACATTCTGGTATTGATTGATGACTGCCGGAGTTGCCAAATCATCTTATCCAAGAAGGATCAAGCGCATCGGGCGCGGAACGTTGATCGGCATCCTGATAGGCGTCGTATCGGGGCTTGGCGCCATACTGTTCAGTTTTCTCCTCCAGACCGGGACCCATTTTTTTATGCAAGACCTGCCCGGGTTCGTGCTTCCGCCATCGATGGCCGCACGCCATTTCCTCGGGATTCCCCTCAGCCGATGGATGATGATATGGATTCCCGCACTGGGCGGACTTATTGCAGGACTGCTTGTGTTCACCTTCGCCCCTGAAGCAGAGGGGCATGGAACCGACGCCATGATCGACAGCTTCCACAGAAAAAAGGGGGTCATTCGCAGGCGGGTGCCGGTAATCAAGACCATTGCGTCCGCCATCACCATAGGCTCGGGAGGCTCGGCGGGAAAGGAAGGGCCTATTGCGCAGATAGGCGCGGGGTTCGGCTCATTTTTGGCGTCCCTTTTGAGGGTCAACGACAGGGAGCGACGGATCATGCTCCTTGCTGGTGCGGCAGGAGGAATTGGCGCCATCTTCAAAGCGCCTCTGGGCGCAGCCCTCTTCGCGACCGAAGTGCTCTACCGGAAAGAGGATTTTGAATTCGAGGCCCTCATCCCCTGCATCCTCTCCTCAATCGTGGCTTTCATGGTTTTTACCTTCCATGACGGCGATGCGACGATCTTTCATATCCCCCAGTTTAGCCTGGCCACTCCTGCCCAGCTCCCGTTCTATGCCGTTCTGGGCGTGCTCTGCGCAGCCGTCGGGTTTCCCTACGTCTGGTTTTTCTATGGCGCGCGCGATCGCTTCTTCAGGCGACTTAATCTCCCCCGGTCGCTGAAACCGGCAATTGGCGGCCTGATGGTAGGACTTATCGCCGTTTTCCTTCCTCAAGTACTGGGGGGCGGCTACGCGTGGATTCAGTCGGCCATCGACGGGCACCTCGCCGTTTTGTTGATGGCAGCGCTCGTTTTCGCAAAGATTGTCGCAACGTCGTGCACCATCAGCTCAGGCGGAAGCGGCGGCGTGTTTGCCCCTTCCCTGTTCATTGGCTCTATGCTCGGCGGTGCTTTCGGTACTACCTGTCACAGGTTCTTTCCGGCCATCGTGGCCGAGCCTTCAGCTTTCGTCCTCGTCGGTATGGGGGGTTTCTTCGCCGGTGTCGCCAAAGTTCCCATTGCAGCCCTGATCATGGTCGCGGAAATGACCGGCGGCTACAATCTCATTGTTCCGATGATGGTCGTCTCGTCCCTGTCGTACCTCCTGCTTGGAAGGGTGTCGCTGTACGAAAAGCAAGTGCCGACGAGGGTGGATTCCCCGGCCCATATCGGGGATTTCGCGGTGGATATTATGGACCGTCTTACCATAAGAAACGCTGTCGCACAAGACCGGAACGTAGAAACGGTTCCGGAAAGCATGCCTTTCGAACAGATCCTCCTGCTCGTATTGGCCTCAAATCAACAAGATTTCCCGGTTGTCGATAAGGAGGAGAATCTGAGCGGGATCATCTCCATGACCGACTTGCGCCAGGCGATGGCGGATAAGGAAGTGCACGCCCTGCTTCTGGCCAAGGATATTGCTATGGGGGGAGTAAGGACCGTCACGATGGACGATACCCTTAATACCGCATTGAGTCTCATGGCTAGCCTCGACGTAAGGGAACTGCCGGTGGTCGGCAAAGATGATCCGAGAAAGGTCATCTCTCTCGTGAGCAGAAAGGATATAACCCGGGCATACCATGAGGAGGTGGAGCGCCTACGGCGCCTGTAATAGCCTTGAGCGTGCGGACTGTTTCGCGGGTCTGTTGGTTTTATGACGGTGGCTTCTCTGGAAGAGACATTCCACATGAGGCCGGCCTTCGGCTGTTTTCAAGGCTGGGACAACCGGAATGGGTAATTGTCGGCGCCCCGGGGGTTGAGGAACACGGATTGCAAGAATGGACAGGGAGGACATGTACCGGTTGACGTCTATTTTCATTGCTCTCGTTGCAGCGTGTCTTGCTCTGGGCTCCGGCTTTGCCCTTGGCGGTGAGGAATCGTTGCAGCCGAGTGGGAATGTGTCCGTTCAGCACGATTCCACCGGCTCGTGGAGCGACGGCCGGCCGGAGGCGCCCTTCGACATCAGGGAAGACGTGAGGAGGGCTCAGGACTTTCTGAACCACAAGCGGTCCGGGTATACCGTGACGGTCGAGAGGACTACGGTGCTCGTGAGGAGCCGACGCGGGAAAACGCGGGAAAAGGTTGTGAGGAAAAAACGTATCGAGCCTGCCTTCCTGCTGGCGGTTGAAGATCTGAAGGAAAAGAACCTGCGACTGGTGCGATTCACGCGCAGGGGGTGCGAAACCGATGGATTCGATGTTGTCATGACCCGGAACAACGGGGTAGCCTCGAGGTTTGAGGTCAGGTATCCTGAGAATATGGCGGTACTTGCCTTGCGGACGATGGTCCATTCAGGAGAGAAGGGCTATAAGGAAGTCGTCTATACGCCTTACAGCCCGGCAATAGATACGCGGCAGATACGCGAAGATGGTCTGAACTACCTCAAACAGCAGATAGAATCGGCGCGTATGGACCTGGAAGACAGGGGTGTAAAGCTCAGGGGGTTTGAAGGACTTCCGGTCGACGTCGCGCCGACCGACGTTTCCCTCGTGCTTTCCATAATCGAGCACATCGACCCCCAGAGATTCAAGATCTCCAGAGAAGGCGATGAAATAAAGCTTGTGCATGAGGTGCTTACGATCATCGGCGCCAATACGGTCAAAGCCTATGCGTACGCCAAATCGTCGGCAGGGGCGAGGGGACTTTTTCAGTTCATCCCCGGCACGTACGAAATGATTCAGAGAAAGTACCGCGGAGCAGGGCTCAATAAAAACTTCATCTCCGGTTGCAGCAACCACGTGAACGCAGCGAAGGCCGCGCTGCTGCTGTTTGATTCCGACCTCAACGATCTCCCTGACAACTATCTTCGCGCCATCGGCGGCGATGTACGCGCCGTGGGGCGGTATCTGGCTGCTGCATACAATTGCGGATCGAAGAGAGTGGAGAGATCTGCGAGGATTTGCGCCGATGGATGGACCTGTCTTTTGCCCGAGGAGACCAAGATATACCTGAGCAAGTTCGACGCTGTATGGGATTTGCGACAGTCCCTCGACAGGTGAAAGAGTGCATATTCCTGAAGTGGGGGCCACGGGCGATGCTTGCCCGTACCTTACCGTTGTGCTACTATAGATATCGTGGCAATAGACCTCAACTGCGACATGGGGGAGTCTTTCGGCGTGTACTGCATCGGAAACGACGCAGAGGCGGTCCGCCACGTGACGAGCGCCAACATCGCCTGCGGCTTTCACGCGTCAGACCCTGACTGCATGGAGGCCACGGTAAGGCTCTGCGCGGACCACGGGGTGATGGCGGGGGCGCACCCGGGATACCCCGACCTGCTCGGCTTCGGCCGGAGGTCGATGGAGGTGGGCGCCCGGGACCTTGCCAATTATGTCCTCTACCAGGCGGGCGCGCTGAAGGCATTCCTGGACCTCTTCGGCCTGCCGCTGCAGCACATAAAGCTGCACGGCGCCCTTTACAACCAAATGGTCAGGCGCGAAGAGGCATTCCTCGACCTGGCTGCAGTAGTCGAGAGGGCCTTCAGGGGCGTGATCTTCGTGACTTTGGGCACCGCGGGGGGCAGCGCATTGAAAAGGACGGCCGCCCGGCGGGGCCTTCGCGTCGCCCTGGAAGCCTTCCCGGACAGGGCATATACCGACGAGGGCGAGCTGCTCGGCCGCGAGCACAAGGGGGCCGTGCTGAAAGACCCGGAGGCCATCGCGAGAAGGGCGGTAACGATGGCGGCCAAAAAGGGGATCGAGAGCGTCAACGGCCGTTGGATCGATATGGAGGTCGATACGCTCTGCATTCACGGCGACAATGCGGAGAGCATCGCTGCCGCCGCAAAGGTCCGGGCCCTTATGGAGGAGGAAGGCATAGCCGTGGAGCCCTTGTCCCGGCTGCTATGACCCCATGGAGATACTGCCGTACGGAGAGAACGGGCTCCGCCTGGTCTTCGGCAAAGAGGTCTCGCTCACAGTCCACGAGCAGGTCCGGAATGCCTATCTCTCTCTGAAGGCGCTCTCCCTCCCCGGCGTCGCCGATATCATCCCCTCTTTTACGACCTGCCTCGTCGTTTTCGACGGCACAAGGACTACCTTCGGGGCGCTCGCCGGCTTATTGCGAGAAAAACAGGAGGAGATGGCGGCCGAGTGGAAGGCCCCGAGGCTCCACGAGGTACCGGTCTCGTACGGCCGGGAATACGGACCGGACATGGACTCCGTCTGCGCCTATTCGGGGCTTACGGAGGAAGAGGTCGTCGAATGCCATACCTCCGTCGTTTACACGGTCTTCGCCGTGGGTTTTCTGCCGGGCTTCCCCTACCTGGGCCCCCTCGACAAGAAGCTCTTTATGCCGAGGCTCGACACCCCCCGCGTCAAGGTCCCGAAAGGCTCGGTCGGCATTGCGCAACTCCAGACGGGGGTCTACCCTTTCGACTCGCCCGGCGGCTGGAGGATCATAGGGAAAACGCGCTTGAGGCTATTCGGCGCGGAAAGGCCGCCTTACAGCCTTTTTGTGATGGGCGACAAGGTGCGCTTCGTGAGCGTGTGATGGCGGCTGCGATAGAGGTGGTCCACCCCGGATGGCTCTCCCTGGTTGTCGACGCGGGCAGGCCCGGCCACGCCGATATAGGCGTCCCCCGTTCCTCCGCCCTCGACGGCCTGGGTCTTGCCGCCCTCAACAGGCTCCTCGAAAACAGCGACGACGCGCCGGCCATAGAGGTCTTCGGCACCAATTTCTCCATCGCCTTTTCCGCCGACACAACGGCAGCCATCACCGGCGCACGGGTGAGCGCCTTCCTCGACGGAGCGGCCGTCGAGCCGTGGGCCACGTTCCGCGCGAAGGGCGGCAGCCTTCTCAGGGTGGCCGGGGTGGCCGGGGGCTTTCGCTATTACGTCGGGTTTGCAGGCAGCATGGAGCTGCCCCGGATAATGGGGAGCTTCTCCACGAACCTCGAATGCATGTTCGGCGGCTTCAAGGGCAGGCCCTTGATTAAAGGGGACCGCATCGGCATAGCAGAGGGCAGGCGGGTCGACCGCAAGGCCGTGCCCGAGTCGCACATCCCGGACATGAGCCCGCCCCACGTGCTTCGCATCCTCGACGGCCCGGAAAAGGATTGGCTCACGGGCGATTCACTCGACAAATTCTGCAACATCGAGAAGAATCTGTGGTACTCTGTTTCAGCGAAATCGAACAGGACCGGCATCAGGCTCGAGGGCGAGCCGATGGCGTTCAGAGAAGGCGCGGCGGCCGGAGGCATCGTATCGGAAGGTATGCTGCCGGGGACCGTCCAGGTGCCGCCTGACGGCCGGCCGATCATTGTCCTCTTCGAAAGGACCATGGGCGGCTATGCCAGGGCCGGGGTTGTCACATCGGCCGACCTGGACCGCCTGGCCCATCTCAAGCCGAAGGACAGGGTCCTCTTCGACCGCGTCACGCCCGATGAGGCGCTCAGGCTGAACACCGCGAGGAGGGGCTACATCTCCTCTCTCTATAAAACCATAGGGGGTTAACATGAGAAAAGCAATAGCCTGTTTCTGCTTTCTTTCCCTCGTCTTATGCCTTGGCGCATTTCATGCGCACGGCGCCGGTAAAGAGATAAAGATCGGCGTCATATACCCCTTGACCGGCCCCGCCGCCTCGACCGGCCACGTGCTCCTCGAAGGGGTGAAGCTTGCGGCCGACATCATCAACAACAGGTACAACCTGAATATGCCCCTGGCGAAAACGGAAGGCCTCCCCAACCTGGGCGGGGCGAAGATCGTCATCGTCTCGGGCGACCACCAGGCCAAGCCCGATGTCGGCATGGCCGAAGCGGAGCGGCTTATCACCCAGGAGAAGGTCGTTGCCCTTATCGGCGCCTATCACAGCGCGGTGACGGCCACGGCGAGCCAGTCGGCCGAGCGGTACGGCATCCCCTTCGTCAACGGCGATTCCACGTCGCCCACCCTGACCGAAAGGGGGTTCCAGTGGTTCTTCAGGACAACCCCGAGCGACCAGTTGTTCGCCGAGAACTTCTTCCAGTTCCTCAATGACGTGAAAAAGAAGAAGCGCGTCGAGACGGCCCCTGTGGTGATCTTCAACGAGAATACGCTCTTCGGCGCGGACACCACTAAGTTTATGGAGAAGTTCGCGAAGCAGTACGGCTACAAGGTCGCAGGTCTCATCTCCTATCCGGCCCAGGGCACGCAGTTCACCAGCGAGGTCCAGAGACTGAAGGGCTTCAACGCACACGTCCTGCTCCAGACGTCGTACGTGGCCGACGCCATCCTCTCCGTGAAGACCTTCAAAGAGCTCAACTTTGCGCCCGATGCCGTTCTAGGGAACGACGCGGGCCATGTCGACCCCGAGTTCGTGAAGTCCCTCGGCAGTGAGGCGAACTACATTTTGTCGCGCGAGGTCTGGGCGCTCGACCTGGGGGCGAAGAAACCCATGTTGAAGACGGTGGCCGAGATGTTCGAGAAGAGGACGGGCAAGCCCATGGACGGCTCTTCGGCGCGCGCCTTCACCGCGATGATCGTCCTGGCCGACGCCATCAACAGGGCGGGCTCGACCGAACCCGCAAAGATCCGGAAGGCCCTCCTCGAGACGAATCTCAAGGCGGACCAGCTCATCATGCCGTGGGACGGCGTGAGGTTCGACCCGAAGACGCACCAGAACACGCTGGGGAGGGGTATCATCGTCCAGGTCCAGGGCGAGAGATACTATACCGTGTGGCCCTTCGACCTTGCCACAAAAGACGTGGTCTGGCCCTTCCCGAAGTGGGACAAGAGGTAAGGGCAAAGGATGGAGATATTCGCCCAGACGGTCGTCAGCGGCCTGCTTATCGGCTTTTTGTACGCCCTTATCGCCGTGGGTCTCACGATGATATTCGGCGTGATGGACATCGTCAACTTCGCCCACGGCGACTATCTTATGCTGGCCATGTACTTCGCCTATTGGAGCTACGCCCTCCTCGGGATTGACCCCCTCTACTCGCTGCCCGCGGTAACCCTCGCCCTCTTCGTCCTCGGGACCGCCACCTACTACCTGCTTATCAAAAGGATCATCAACGCGCCCATGCTTTCGCAAATCTTCGTCACCTTCGGCCTCCTCATATTCCTCCGGGGCCTCGCCCAGTTCCTCTGGAAGGCCGACTACAGGGCCGTCCCCCACTGCCTGCTCAGCGGCAGCCTCCACGTCTCCGGCGTCTATATCGGCCTGCCCCAGCTCGTCGCCGCCGCCGGCGCCGTCGTGTGCAACGGCCTCATCTTCCTGTTCCTTAAAAAAACGCGGGCAGGCACGGCGCTCGAGGCGGTCGCGGAGGACAAGGAGGCGGCCCGTCTCATGGGCATCAATAGCGACCGCATGTTCGCCCTCGCGTGGGGGATCGGCATCGCCAGCGTCGGGGTGGCCGGGGCCCTCCTGGCGAGCTTTTACTACGTCTTCCCCGAGGTGGGCGGTAATTTCGGCCTCATCGCCTTCGTCGTAGTGGCGCTCGGCGGCTTCGGAAGCGTCGTGGGGGCCTTCATCGCGGGCATCGTCGTGGGGCTGGTCGAGGTGATGAGCGGCTACCTCCTTGCCCCTTCGATCAAGTTTATCGTCGTCCTTGGCCTCTATCTCGCCATCGTCGTGGCGAGGCCGCAGGGGCTGCTCGGCAAGGCGTGAGGGACCGATGAAGAAGGGGCTCTGCCTGTTTTTCATATTCGTAGCCCTCCTCATTGTCTTTCCCTTCTTTTTCCGCAACCCCTTCCCGAGGCACCTTTTGATCATGATCATGATGTACGCGGTCATGAGCATCGGGTGGAACATCATCGGCGGCTACGGCGGTCAGGTTACCTTCGGCAATGCGGCGTTTTTCGGTGTCGGCGCCTACACTTCATCAGTCCTGCTGACGAAGGCCGGCCTCTCCCCGTGGACAGGCATGGCCGCGGGCTGCGTCTCCTCCCTCGTCCTCGCCTTTATCGTCGGCTACCCCTGCTTCAGGCTCAAGGGCCATTATTTTGCCATAGCCACGATCGCCATAGGGCAGATCATGATGGGCCTTTTCATGGTCTGGGATTTCGTGGGCGCGGCCGTCGGCATCTACCTTCCCATCCTGCCCCAGTCCTTCAGAAATTTCGAGTTCCACGCGACGAAGCTGCCCTATTACTACATCATGCTTGCCATGTTCCTTTTCGCCATAGGTGTGGCCTTCCTGGTGGAGCGGAGCAGGCTCGGGTACTACCTTCGGGCCATCAAGGACGACCCCGATGGGGCCAGAAGCGTGGGCGTCAATATCCGGAGGTGCAAGCTGTACGCCTTCTGCCTGTCGGCCGTGCTCACCTCCATATGCGGCACCTTCTATGCCCAGTACGTGCTCTACATAGACCCCCCGAGCACCTTCGGGCTGATGATATCGATCGACTTGTGCATCATCTCGCTCATCGGCGGTCTCGGAAAGCTCTTCGGCCCCGTGATCGGGTCGTTCGTCTTCATACCTCTTGTAGAGCTGACTCGCGTCTACCTGGGCAGCGAAGGGCAGGGGATCGACCTCATGCTTTACTCTTTGCTCATGATCGCCGTCGCGATCCTGAGACCCCAGGGCCTCTCCAGCCTTTTCGCGCGAGGCGGCCGATGAGCGGGATATTGCGACTGGAGCACGTGACAAAGCGTTTCGGGGGGCTCGCAGCCAACCAGGACGTCTCTTTCGCCGTTGACCGGGGCGAGGTGATCGGGCTGATCGGCCCGAACGGCGCGGGCAAATCGACACTCTTCAACTGCATTTCCTGCTTTTACAGGGCAACCGAGGGGCGAATCCTCTTTCACGACAGGGAGATCACGAACGACACGCCCGAGGCTGCCTGCAAGAGGGGCATCGGCCGCACGTTCCAGATCGTGAGGGTCTTCAGGGAGATGAGCGTCCTCGAGAACATCATGATAGGCGCGTTTTTGAAGTGTGAGAAGACAAAAGAGGCGCGTGCCAGGGCCGGGGAGGTCGCCGGGCTATTCGGCTTCTCCGCCAAGCTGGATCGGCTGGCCGCCTCCCTCACCATATCGGAGCAGAAGAGGCTGGAGGTGGCCAGGGCGTTCGCCACGGGGCCGGAGGTACTCCTCCTCGACGAGGTAATGGCGGGCCTCAATATCCAGGAGGTGAGAGAGACGACGGAACTCGTGGGCCGTCTCAAGGGCCTGGGTATGACGCTCATCCTCGTAGAGCATGTGATGGAAGGCATCATGCCCGTAGCCGATAGGGTGGTCGTGCTCGACTACGGCCGGAAGATCGCTGAAGGGCCGCCCCACGAGATCGTGAAAGACGAAAAGGTCATAAAGGCGTATCTCGGAGTGAAGTATGCTGAGCGTAGAGCACGTAGATCTGTCGTATAACGGCGTCAGGGTGGTGCAGTCCGTCTCCTTCCACGTGGGGCCGGGAGAGATCGTCGCGCTCATCGGCGGCAACGGCAACGGCAAGTCGACCATCCTGAAGGGGGTGAGCGGCATCCTCCATCCGGTCTCGGGGAGGGTGACCTTCGAGGGGCGCGACATCACGAGGCTGGAGGCCCACAGGATCGTCGGCCTCGGCATCTCGCACGTGCCCGAGGGGCGGCGTCTCTTCCCCTACCTGAGCGTCTACAAGAACTTGCTTCTCGGCGCCTATCTCGTAGCCGACAAAAGAGAGGTCGAGGAGCGGATAGAGTACGTCTACTCCATATTCCCCATCCTGAAGGAGCGGGCAACCCAGAAGGCAAAGACGCTCTCGGGGGGCGAGCAGCAGATGCTCGCCATAGGCCGGGGGCTGATGAGCAGGCCGAAGCTGCTCATGCTGGACGAACCGTCCTGGGGCATAGCGCCCATACTCGTCGACAGGATATTCGAGGTGATCGGCGAGATACGGAGGAACGGCGTGACCGTCCTGCTCGTCGAGCAGGACGTGGAGGCGGCCCTCGATGTCTGCGACAGGGCCTACGTGGTGCAAACAGGAAGGATAGTGCTCGAAGGACCGGGAAGGGAGCTGCTCGACTCGGAAATCGTCCGGAAGGCGTTCCTGGGGCTATGAAATGCGGCCTTATTACTGTCTCTTTCGATATTTTTTGATTGTCTGTCCCATCGACTTTCTGCTACCATGGAGAGGGTGCACTAAAAACCGGCTGTCCAAGGAGGGGGTATGAAGGGGAAGAGATGGCTCACACTGATTCTTTTTGTTGGCATGGCAGTGCTCGCGGGCACAGGATACGCCCAGGAGAAGCCGGTCAAGCTCGGCGTGCTGTTCGTCATGTCCGGACCGATGGGGGGTTACGGCAAGCATGGCCTTCAGTCGGTTCAGATGGCCGTCGATGAGATCAACCGGTCGGGCGGCATCCTGGGCAGGAAAGTGGTGATCGTCAGCGACGATACGAAGCTCAACGTGCAGCGGGCATCGGAGATCGCCAACAGGTTCTGCACGGAGGAGCAGGTCGATTTCATCATCGGGCCCACCTCCAGCGGCGTCGCAGTCGCCGTATCGAAGATAGCGGCCGATCATCGGAAAATCCTCATCCTTACGCAGGCGGCCGCCGAT